>JACCDQ011725614.1_pt1 | contig 11498 bp, 13 predicted proteins | sample 7446031 | NCBI WGS metagenome assembly JACCDQ01 (sample SAMN15323442, study PRJNA562643) | freshwater metagenome | isolation source: river surface water | place: USA:Blue River Watershed | collected 2017-08-17
CATTGAAGCCTTGGATGCGACGCGCGGCAGCGGCCTGCGGGGAGTTGTCCTGCGGTTGGATGTTGCGCGAGGAGTTGAGCACCGCACGGATGAAGGTGCGACCCATGTTTCCCCAAGCGGGACCCTTGGAGCTGTGCAAGCCGACGTTCGACCACATCTTGCGTCGGGCATATTCACCGTCCAGGATCACGAACTCACAGGCCAAGAAGATGCTGCCCGTCTCAAAGCTCTGGGTTGCATAGCCACCGGTCCAGCCTTGAGCTGCATCGTCATGGCCACCGGGCTTGATCGTCATGCGCACCGGGGCCACCGTGCCCTTGGGAATCAGGTCAAATGATTGTTGTTGTTCAGCGTCGTTGAAATCGTTCCAGGCGGACATGGTTTACTCCTTGATGTTTTGGGGTTGGGTTGCGGCTGCGCACTTTTCGATGAGCGCGAGCAGGTTTGGTGGTTCGAGCATTTCGAGCTGGCCCGAACGGTCTTTGGCCGGAAAGCCATAGGGGTTGAGCGTGTGTGTCACGAAGGCGCGATACGGCTCACCGTCATCGCTCTTGATCTCTGCGAGCGTCACGACCTCATCGACGATGCCGGGCAGTTCGGCTGCCGTTTTGGAACCTTCGATCTGCGGGACGAACACCTTGCGATTGAAGTCATCCAGGCGCTCGTCCAAGATGGCCACGAATACGACGTGCTTGCCGCGTGCGTGTTGCAGGTGCATGAGCGCACCCAGCATTTCCGAGCCCAACAACCCATAAGCACCACGGGTGTCAGGTTTGCCAGTGCGATCGGAAATCGCCTGGGGTTGTGTCTTTGCCCAGATCAATGCCAGTCGCGCCAGCACAGTGATGCTGTCCACGAAATAGCAGTCGTACTTGGCCAACTGAGCGGGATCGCCGTACTGCTCACAGACATGCGCGTAGTGCGCCTGCGAATACGGAGCCTCAGGTGGCAGTGCAGGGTTGGGACCAGCCAAGAACACAACCAGGTCACGGAATCCAGGCCAGGTGGTTGGGCGCACGCAGTCACCGCGCCAGTCTTTGACAGCCAGGTCTCCGGCCTCGAGGTCGACAAACAAGGTCTTGTCTTCAGGCAGGGTCTTGAGCTGGGTGGTCTTGCCGATGCCGCTCTTGCCGAGCAGAACCAACTTCACGCCTTTTTTCTCGCGCAGGCGCTGATCAGCGGTAATGATTGGAAGTCCCATCACGCCACCTCACGCAGTTCTTGAGCGACGCTCGGATTCCAGAGGATCTGGTAACCACTGTGGCCGTTGCGCGAGTACGGCATCGCCTCCGCCCATGCCTCACCCGGTTCGGTCAGCTCCCACTCATCACGCTCGTTGCGCACCTGCAGACCCAGGTTGGCCAAGCGTAAGTTGGTGGTCTTGGCCGAGAGGCCGATCAGCTTGCCCAGTTGCGTGGCATTGAGTGAGCAGATCGGCTCGTTGGCTGCGGGCAGCGCACGGCGCAAAGTCTCGATGGCCAGGCCGGTGTTTTCATGAATGCAGGTCAGCGTCGCCGCCATGGCGATGCCCACCTTGACGCCCGGCACCTTTGCCACGGCTTCCCCAATCAGGAGCAGCGAAGTGACACGGTCCTGGGTAGGTGCAGGCAATGCGGCCATGGCGGACACGGCATAGGAGCCGGTCTTGCGGATGGCAGGCAAAACCTCGTGGGTAACCCAACGCTTGAAGCGTTTGGCTTCGGCCTTACGGCTTCCTAGCACCAAGGCATACAGCCCGGGCTCGTTCACCGTGGTCATTTCTTGAGTTCCACCAGGGGTGTGAATTGAATTCACACCCTTTTCGTCGTCGTCTAGACGCTCAAGTGCCTTGCGATCAAGGCTGATAGTCGACAGCACGTCGGCTGCCACGAACCATGGTTCGCCCTGTGCGTCGGTGACCACACGGACCTGGCTGCCCTCGAAATCAAATGCGACAAGTTGCTGTTTCATGATCAGACCTCCGATTCAGGGGATATGTGGAACGAGGGCTTGCCTGCCTCGACCGTGCGGGCATCGGCGAATTGCTGCTGCAATGAGGGGGGCCAGTTCGTGTACCGGGATTCAGGTACCGACAACTTGACGTCGAGGTAGCTCTCAACGGCTTCGCCAGAGGCGACGATGCGCTCGGCGATGGTCTTGAGTTTCTTCTGATCCCAGGAGACTTTCTTGGGCAGATCGAACTTCACGTGCAAGCCATCAGTTTTGACGTGCGCGGTTCCGAAATCACGCCCAGAGGCGTTGAGGCTCTCGCGACCTTGCGCACCGAAGCGTTGGTCCAGAGCACCATCCAGTTTTGTGCGAGCCGCTTTGAGCCAGGCAATGGCCTGATCCAAATTGGTATCGACCTCCACCAGTTGCTGCGCAGGTAGGTTGGCCAGTTGGGAAACAGACATCTCAGCAATGTCGGCAGGGAAAATGGACAAGTCGTTCATCTCTGTCCTCCCTTCAGGCCGTCGCGCGCTCGGACGTCGAAACGTGCAGAGCGTTCTTCTCGAAATCCAAAATCATCTCGAGCGCATAGCTCACGCGCTTGGACAATTTCAGATACTTGGGACCACGACCTTCGCAGCGCCAGCGTTGAAGTGTTTTGGGGCTGATGCCCCAGCGCTGAGCCAGTTCGTTTTCGTTGAGCACCCGGCGATCTCCGGGTGACAGGGTGTTGATCGCCTCTAGGGTCGATCGGGTGAGTGAGGTTGCCGTTGCTGGCATGAAGTACTCCTTTGACGTTGTTGAGGAACAGGTGTCATTGGAGATTTCGGGTGGCGAACATACGAGGGACCGATTGGCGAACCACGCGGAAACTTCTGGTTCGCCAATGCCCCGCCGCAAATGAAAACGGCGAGCACTTGGCTCGCCGCTGGTGAAGTTGCCTGATGTTCAGGCACAAAATTAATGTTGTCTTGATGTCCTTTGACGGACGCTGTTACGTGAATGTCTCAGTCCGACCCAAAGCGGCCAGTAGCTGTTTTATTGAAAATTTCAGGTAATGTCGGCTCGCCAGACACAGACGCGCTCGTGAATTCATAAAAACGAGCACTCTTCCTGACGTTGTTGCACGAAGATAGGCCAAATGCAGGCTAATTGGATGAACTACCCCCTGCCATCAGACAGTGGCCGCAAGGGATTATTCGTAAGCAGCCGCATTGCCAATCTTTTGATGGGTTGAGGATATAACTCTGGCGATAGCCTCAAACTCATTCATGTAAGGTAAGGTGGATCTGGTCACAAGCGCAATGGTCCGCTCAGGTGCTGGCGCGGCAAGTGGCCTGGCTTTGAGCGACATGCCGCTAAGCAGGCCCCCCTTGACCGCCAGATCGGGCACCAATGCCACACCCATCCCCGAAGCGACCATCTGAACCAGTGTGAGCAGACTGGTAGCTTCGATACCTTTCGTGTTCGGCACCTCGGCAATACTGCAGGCCTGTATCGCATGCTCTCTCAAGCAGTGTCCCTCTTCCAGCAGTAACAGGCGCTCGGACCATTGATTGCTGATCCGGATAGTTCTACCGGTGATGGAGCGATCGCTCTCTTGGCCCACGAGCCAAAACCGGTCTTTGAAGAGGCTGAGCACCCGCAGATCCTCCGTCTCGTAGGGCAAGGCAATGAGCGCGAAATCCAAGGCACGATTGCGCAGCCTCGAGAGCAGATTGGCAGTGAGGTCCTCCCTTAGGTTGAGCTTGAGCTGAGGAAACTTCTCTCTGAGTATCGGCATGACTGCGGGAAGGACGAAGGGGGCTACTGTGGGAATGATCCCAAGCCGCAGTTGCCGGTGCATCGGTCGCGTCGAATCCGCTGCGAACTCGCATAGATCTTCAGCAGAAGCCAGTACCCGCCTGGCTCTCGCTGCGACTTCCACTCCTGACTGCGTGAGTGTCACGGTTTGCTTGTCACGCTCTACGAGCTGAACGCCAAGCGTGGTTTCCAGTTCTTTGAGCCCTGCGCTCAATGTGGATTGGCTCACAAAGCAGGCCTCTGCAGCCCTGGTGAAATTCAGATGCTCGGCCAGAGCCAGCAGATAGCGTAGTTGTCGCAGTGAAGGTAGGGCCCTCATGGATCAGACTCGTCCTTGTCATCGAAGAATTAGATTGATTATATCGAAACAATTCGTTGGACCGATTATGCACGATACTCAAGAATCAACACGTCGTAAACCTCAATCACCTAAAGGAGAGCACATGAATTCCACAAACACCCCTTCGAGCGACCCAATTTGGCTTGAGGTACTTGCCGCATTGGCGGAAGCCTTCTGACAGCCCATTTCTTAACCCCCACTTCAACAGGAGATTTACATGAACCCCAAATCCGATGCCGGCAAATGCCCCTTTCATTCAGCCGGTGGTGCGCAGGCTACACACCGTGATCAATCCAATGCTGACTGGTGGCCTAACCAGCTCAACCTGTCCATCTTGCATCAGCACCAGCCGGTGTCGAACCCGATGGACCCCGACTTCGATTACGCAGATGCATTTCAGAAACTTGATTACAAGGCCTTGAAAGCAGATCTCGCGTCGCTGATGACCGACTCTCAGGACTGGTGGCCCGCAGACTGGGGCCATTACGGCGGCCTCTTTATTCGTATGGCTTGGCACGCTGCAGGCACTTACCGCACGGGTGATGGCCGTGGTGGTGCAAACAATGGCAATGAGCGCTTTGCTCCTCTCAACAGCTGGCCCGATAACGGCAACCTGGACAAGGCACGCCGCCTGCTGTGGCCGATCAAAAAGAAGTACGGCAACGCGATCTCGTGGGCTGACCTGATGATCCTGGCCGGCAACGTGGCCATGGAGACCATGGGATTCAAGACCTTCGGCTTCGGCGGCGGTCGTGTCGATATCTGGGCTCCCGAGGAGGATATCTACTGGGGCCCCGAAACCGAATGGCTGGCCACTAGTGACAAGCCCAACAGCCGCTACAGCGGCGACCGTGAACTGCAAGCGCCTCTGGCCGCTGTGCAGATGGGCCTCATCTACGTGAATCCTCAGGGCCCGGACGGCAACCCCGATCCCGTCGCTTCTGCACGTGACGTCCGCGAAACCTTCGGGCGCATGGCGATGAACGACTACGAAACCGTTGCTCTCGTGGCGGGCGGTCACACATTCGGCAAGGCTCATGGCGCTGGCGATGAGGCACTCGTAGGCCCAGCGCCCGAAGGAGCCCCGATCGAGGAGATGGGCTTTGGTTGGATCAACCGTCTCGGCACCGGCAAAGGCGTGCACACCACCACAAGTGGTATCGAAGGCGCATGGAAGCCCAACCCGACCACTTGGGACATGGGCTACTTCCGCATGCTCTTCAAATACGACTGGGAACTGGTTAAGAGCCCCGCAGGCGCGCACCAGTGGCGCGCTAAGGATGTGGCGCCTGAGGACATGATCCCGGATGCGCACGATCCTTCCAAGAAGCATCCCCCCATGATGACCACGGCCGATCTTGGCTTTCGCTTTGACCCGGCCTACGAGAAGATCTCGCGTCACTTCCTGGCCAACCCGGACGAGTTCGCCGATGCCTATGCACGCGCCTGGTTCAAGCTCACCCACCGCGACATGGGACCGAAGTCCCTGTACCTGGGCCCCGAGGTGCCGGCCGAAGATCTGATCTGGCAGGACCCGATACCTGCGCTGAACCATCCAGTGATCGATACGGCGGACATCGCCGCACTGAAGACACAGGTGTTGGCATCAGGTTTGTCTGTTTCCGACCTGGTCTCCACCGCTTGGGCTTCGGCCTCTACCTACCGCAGCTCCGACCGCCGGGGCGGCGCAAATGGTGCGCGCATCCGTCTTGCTCCCCAGAAGTACTGGGAAGCAAACCAGCCGGCCCAACTGAGCAACGTGCTGTCGGTGTTGGAGGGCATCCAGAAGGCCTTCAATGGCGCGCAGTCCGGCGACAAACGGGTGTCGATGGCTGACCTCATCGTGCTGGCCGGTTGCGCCGGCGTTGAGGCTGCGGCCAAGGCAGCAGGTTTTGCGGTGGAGGTGCCTTTTACCCCCGGTCGCATGGATGCCAGCCAGGAACAGACCGACGTTGAGTCGTTCGCTGTTCTCGAACCAGTGGCTGACGGATTCCGCAATTACCGCAAGAAGGCCTACAGCGTGTCGCCCGAGGAGATGCTGGTCGACAAGGCTCAATTGCTCACGTTGTCTGCGCCTGAGATGACCGTACTTGTTGGTGGCCTGCGCGTGCTCGGTGCCAATGTCGGTGGGTCTAAGGCCGGTGTCTTTACCCAGCGTCCGGGTCAACTGACGAATGACTTCTTTGTCAACCTCGTCGACATGTCTACCGCCTGGAAGCCCACAGGGGATAACGCCTACGAGGGACGGGATCGTAAGACCGGTTCTGTGAAGTGGACCGCGACGCGGGTTGATCTGGCCTTTGGCTCGAACTCTCAACTGCGGGCCATAGCCGAGGTCTATGCCCAGGACGATAACCACAAGAAGTTCGTGAATGACTTCGTGGCGGCCTGGACCAAGGTGATGAATCTCGACCGCTTCGATCTGAAGTAAGTCTGATGGATGGCGTGCGCATCCTCAAAAAGGGTGCGCACGGCCTCCTAGCCCAGGTGAGTCAATCTTTTGGTGGGGAAGAGCCATGAGCCAAGTCATTCTCCTTATGAGAGACCGTGCCAGTACCAGGCCGCTGCGCTTTTTGTGGGGCTTATCCATAAGCATTGTTGGTTTGTCCGTAGTCCTGCAGAGTGTCGGTTCGGGCTTGTTAGCTGCATGGTTGCAGTTGGAGTCAAGTGCCGCGCAGGCTTTGCAAGCCGCGTTGTTTGCCGGGGGGGCTACTGGACTTGGTGCTTTGGGTGTCCTGGTATCAAAGCGTCGCGCCAACTCCCAGGAAACGTTTAGATTTCTCGCGCTGTCTGCCGGGGCTATGTTTTCGGCCGCGCTTTTGTCGTTACTCGTGCCCGCCGCACGCATGACCGCCGTCCCAGCTGCGTTGGATGTTGTTGTGGCCGGTATCGTGGGGTACGCAGCGATGGCAGCGCTTGACAGACTCCTGCCACATATTCATGCGGCACCCCGCGAATCAGGTGCGTGGCCTTCGGATTCGGTGCGGTTGATGGTGGTCGCCATCGCCGTACACAACTTGCCTGAAGGCTTTGCTGTGGGCGCAGGCTTCGGAGGCGACGACGCATTAGGTTGGGGTACTGCACTGTCCATTGGTATGCAGAATGTTCCCGAGGGCCTGATCGTGGCTACGGCTCTCTGGTCGATTGGTACAAGCCGTGTCACTGCCTTCGCCTTGGCTTTGGGCACGGGGTTGCTGGAGCCGATCGGCGCAGCGTTCGGATTATTCGCAGTATCAGCTAGCGCACTGGTTCTGCCATGGGCACTCGCTGCTTCAGCTGGTGCGATGATGTTCGTGATCTCGGAGGAGTTGATTCCCGAGTCCCTCAAGGGCACTTCAAGGCGCACTGTCACAGCGCATTTTGCAGCCGGCTTTATGGGCATGGCAGCGCTCTTGACGGCACTGTGAAATGGACGCCTGCGAAGTGTGGCTCCGACTCCTTGCGCGTCTGGAGCACATGCGTGTTGAGAGCGGGCGGCCAAGTGCCACCAAACTCTACAAAAGGCTCGGATCTAGATGCCTCAAAAACGCACAAAGACAGTTGTGCAAAGAGCGTGAGCAGGTGTCTGCCGTGATCTCGGACGCCCTCAAGGCCAACCGGCAGGAAACAGCCGAAGCCTGAAGCATTAAAAGCCCGAACAGCCAGTGTGCTGTTCGGTCTTTTTTTGTGCCGTTGGTGGCTGGTGTGGGCGACGGAGCAATCTTCAGTCACGGCGACTTTGGCGACACAGCTTCAATGGTGTTGTCGCCGATGTCGCCGTGTAGCCGGGGTGTCAGCCCTTGAATGCTGCCGTATCGCCAGGGCGACGCAGCATCTTGTTGACCTCGTCTTGGTGCAATTCTTCGTTCACGATCATTTCGCGGGCGTACTCTTCAAGCAGCACGGAATGGCCTTCCACGATTTTCAGCAGGTCGTAGTAAGCGGCCAGGGCGCTCTTCTCGTGTTCCAGGCTTTCGCGCAGGATGTCCCCAATGTCGTGTTGTTCGGTTTCCAGCAGCGGACCGATTTTGAGGGAAGGATGCCCACCCAGCAGCGTGACCAATTCACCGGCCTTGTGGGCATGGGCTAAGCTTTCATCCGCGTTGCCCTTCATCCAGGACACGATGGGGATGCGGTTATAGCCGTAGATCATGAGCGAGTAGTGGGTGTACTTCACTACACCCGCCAGCTCAAGCTCCATGATCCGGTTGAGGGCATCAATGGCCGCTTGGGTTTTGGATTCGTCCATGATGGATTCCTTTCTTGATGGCTATGTGTTGATTCTTATTAACCAGAGGTACTTTATGCCAGTTCGTCTTGGGTGTCATCCACGGTGATCTGCTGCAAGGTGCGCGCCAGTGACGAGGTGCTTGGATTCTCGACAAAGACACATTGCTTGCCGGTGCGTTTGCAGAAATCCTTGACCCGCCAGTAGGCGTTGTGACTGATGCAGCCGGTTTGGCAAATGACCAAATCGGCTGCGGCAAGGACGGAGTCGAGCGCACCTTGGTTGTCCTCCAGTCCCCCATCGTGGTGTGCGAAGTTGCCTCCCGCTTTCTCGATCACATCGCGATAGTTCGCCACGTTCCCGTTGCGGCCTCCGACACACAGGATCGTCTTTTCCTTGAGATGGAAGGTGATCGGGCTTTCCTTGGGGGTGTCGTGGTGTCGCTCTGCTGCTTGAACAGTATGAGCCTCTGATTCACGCAGGCTCAGCGAACGTTGGGCTTCGCTGAGCTGCTGGCGGAGCTGAGCGTTTTGCGCTTTCAACTCCCCCTGTCGCGCTGTAAGCTGGTCCACCTTCCTGCGCAGTCTGGACGTGTTCTCAAAATCCGGCAGCGACGCCTTCAGCGCTTCCATGTCCTGCAGGAGGAAGGCGATCTGTGAGTCCCTGCCAATCACGATGGCACGCTGCTGCACGAGTTGTGCATGCAGCTGCTCGATTTCAGCGGCTTTCTCCGTGATCACTCGGGTGCATCGTTCTTGCGCTCGGCCCAACTCCCGAGCCAGGACGCCGTTTTCCTTGATCAACTCGTTGAACTTGGTCACGTCAATGCGGACAGCGGCCCCGGCTTGGTGCTGCAGCATGTGCATGTCTCTCAGGACGACCTCTTGCAATACCTCGTCGCAGCGGGGATGAGTCAACGTGGCCCAGAAGGCCCCAGAGACATCGCCTCTGCGTATCGCGTCAGTCCACAGGTCGGCCACTGCCTTGGTGTCCTTGGCGACCTTGAATGCTTGAACGCTTCTGGCGTACCGTGCTTCCAGATCCTTTTGCAGCAGTTCGGACAGCCGATTGCGCTGGGTGCATTCGGCGACCGCGCCGACATGGACCTCGTAGTCATCTGCGATGGCTTTGCCGCCCAACGCTTTGTTCACCAGCTGGCGCAGCGCGGCCAGTGGAAAGCACACCCCCACTACGGGGCAGTGGCACTGGTGTGGCAGGTCCCAAAGCCGCCGACGGCGAGACCCGGTGTTGGCCGGAAGGGGGCTGGCGCATTGATCACACATACGACCTCCTGTTCGTGCGGTTCAGCGGCTCAATGAACGACATGAGCGGATTCGTGACAGGCCAGGCTTTCGTGCGGATGCATGCCGCTCAAGCGTTTTTGCGCTTTCGACAGCATCTCGGCCAATGCCAGGAACGCGTTGACTTCCAGTCGAACCGACACGCAGTCCATGGACAGATGCACCACCCCGCAATCGGGGCAGACCGACACATGCCCGACGGGGCTACGGGCCAGCATGGTGTGCTGGCAGCTGGGCGAATGTTCCATACGGACCTCCTGCGACATGGTTTGTAAGACTCATTGTAAATGAGAATCATTCGCATTGAAAAGAGGTCATCCCAAAGAAAAAGACCGAAGCTGAGCCATGCTCGTGAGTGCCAAGAATTCCGCAGTTGAAACGCAGAATTCCGCAGTTGAAGGTTGGGAAAAGTATGTCCACAAAAGGGGACAGTCTCGAAGCCGGGTTTTGCGAATTCCGCAGTTGAACCGCAGTTGAGACCCCCAGAAACCAAAAACCCGTTGAAAATCAACGGGTTACTTGGCGGAAACGGAGTTTGTCAAGAGCCTAGACGTAGCCTGCCTCACACAGGGGAATTTTTTGAAAGCCCCAGCCTCCCCCCACATAAAAAATCGAATCGGCAGTCAAACCAATCGATGAAGGTGAACGCAAGCGTATGTGGACTTCCAGATTAAAGCGTTCAGTCCAGCCATTCCTTGAACGATGTGACCATTTTCTCTGCGGAGATACCGTAGCGATCGTGCAGCGTAGGCAGAGCACCCGCACCAAGAAATTGGTCAGGCAGCGCCAGCATGCGGAACTTGCTGGGCACAACGCCTTCGCACAGCAGCAAGCTAGCCACAGCTTCGCCGAGCCCGCCGACCGGGGCAGAGTAGATAATGATTAGTCCCATCCCTAACTGCAAGAGGAACGCATATGGCAACCAAAAAAATGAGTATGGCTATCGACATTGGCATTACTGATGGGGAGCGGAAAAAGATAGCTGAAGGTCTGTCAAACCTACTCGCTGACAGTTACACCCTCTATTTGATGACCCACAATTTCCATTGGAACGTTACGGGTCCCCAATTCAATACTCTGCATACGATGTTCATGACTCAGTACACGGAGCAGTGGACTGCTTTGGATGTGATTGCTGAGCGTATTCGCGCACTCGGGTATCCCGCTCCTGGCACCTACAAAGAGTTCGCCAAGCGGGCCTCTATCTCTGAGGTCGAGGGCGTGCCCAAGGCAACAGAAATGATCAAGCATCTCGTTCGGGCACAAGAGGCAACCGCCAGAACAGCCCGTAACCTTTTTCCAGTTGTCGACAAAGCAAATGACCAGCCCACCGCTGATGTTCTGACCCAGCGAATTGATGTCCACGAAAAGACAGCATGGATGCTTCGCAGTCTCTTGGAAGATTGATTCGAACTTTGGTTCGAATCCCCATCCCCATCAAAAAACGATGGATCTGGACCTGAGCTGGTTGGTGGAGCGGTCTTCACTGCCCCGCCAAAACAAGTCCTGCCAACTTGCTCACCCAAGTTTGAAGGCGCTCAGAGCCCCGCACCACGCGGGGCTTTTTGCTATGGGCTCCTGACTGCGCTTCAGGGAAACTCGCCCGAAGCCCGTCTCAGACCCCGTTTCGTCTCAGAACCTCCTGACTTTTTGGGCCTGGTACGGCAGGAAGGGGTTGGGGAAATTTCGGGGTTTTGGCGCCGTACCAATTAGCAGGATGGCAACGATTGCTCGGGGTCGGCTGTGCAGCGGTTGCTGCCTGTCGTGAGTGCCTTAAGGAACTTCCGCATCCGGCCAAGAGAAGTCATCCGTGATCATTTCCTACAGCGGTCATTTGCAGGTCATATCGACCCAAAGCGGTCGGCCAATAAGCGCAGGCAATGTCGGCGCAGCCACCACATTTCAGAACCAGCATGCG
>JACCDQ010330651.1_pt1 | contig 11497 bp, 6 predicted proteins | sample 7446031 | NCBI WGS metagenome assembly JACCDQ01 (sample SAMN15323442, study PRJNA562643) | freshwater metagenome | isolation source: river surface water | place: USA:Blue River Watershed | collected 2017-08-17
GCTCACTTTGGCTCCGGGCAACACCTGGGTTGAGCTGAAGCCGACTGCGCCAGAGGGCGCGATCAAGGTGACGCCGATTTCGGTCGCGACACCGAGCGCGACCCCGACCAAGTAATCAGTCGAGCGGTTCGCGCCCCGGCAGAAGCTCCCAAGCCGTTTCGGTGATGCGCGACGGGTCGACCAGACTAGGCTCGGTTGCCCAGTGTGCAAGTAGCGCATCCCGCATTATTTGTGCCGACCTGCCGGCCGACGGCATCGCAGCTTCGCGCAATGCTGCCAACTCAACCTCGCGCATAGAAATCGGCAACGATTCCAACAGACGCTGAACCTCGGCCGCAAATTTCGCGATATTTGTGGAGTAGTTTGCCGCAACCGCCAACTCACCCATCGCGCTGAACGGCCAGTGCCCATCTCGCTCGATGAACAAGCCCGAGCGCCCGGTCGCCAGAGGGTATTCCGCCAAGAAGCTGATGCCGTCGCTGACCATCAGGTCGCAATCAAAAACCTCGGCGAGCGAAAACTCAGAGCCGTCGAGGGTGTTCGGCAGCGCATCCCACTCGTTCTGCCAGGCAGTCAGTTCGTCGGGCGTGAGCACCTCGCGATCGACCAGCGTTCCAAACATGAACGGATGCGCTCGCAACACAAACTCCACCTCGGGGTTGGCCTTCGCGAGCTCGAGCATGCCGTGGCGCACATCGGCGAACGTGCCGAAATTCAACCAGTGCGGCGAGTAGCTGTGGTGCGGCGCCCAGGTCACGCGCTTGGTCGAACGACCGCGCCTAACTCCAGCAGACCCAGCTCCGCCGACCCCAGCTTCGACCCAACCAGCAACCTCTGCAACCAACGCATCCAGCTTCGGCGAACCGACAACGACCACGCCCTCAACCCCTCGCGAAGTCGAACCGAAGGCATCGCGAACCTCATCCGATTGCACGAACGCGAGCGACGCCAACTGATGCGTGCGTTGTGTGAAATAGTGCGCGGCGACCCCGTCGACAAACTCGCCGTCAGGGCCAGGCTCGAGCACGAGCGAAAGCGAGAAATACGGCACATATGCGATTCGCGTGAATTCGATCAGCGAATCCGGACGCAACCCCCGCTGATAGTTGCGCTGCCACGGATAGTTCAAGAATGTGTAGTCGGCGGACCAGTCACGCAAGCGCTGCCCGGCGGCATACTCGTCGTCGAAAGCCCAGACCTCGTGCGCAACCCCGCGCTCGGTCAAAAACTCACTTGCCGCCGAAGCGTCGTCAAACCCGACGTCGCCGGTCAACCTGCGCGGAACCGCGGCAACCAAAACCTCGAACCGATCATCGGCGAGCAGCAGGCGGTGCAGTTCGGCGAGTGAATCCCAAGCCTCAAAATAAAAGACCAAAAAGGCAACGCGGATGCGGCGAGCGTGATTGGTCATTTCAACAGGCTACTTCGATTGAACCTGAACTTAAAGCAAAACCGTCCCGAGGCTACGAATTCGATTAGTCCCGGAACGGTTTCTGTGCGCAAGGCTTGGTTTCAAGCGCAGTTCTATTCTGCCAGAAACGCATACCTCTGAACGGCCGGAATCTGTTAATACTCTTAGAAATACGGTTTGTTACGCGGTCAATTAGTGGTTTAAATGCATGAAGCCCTCCGAAGAGGGCCTCACGCGCAGGTGAAACTACTTCTGCTTGTATCCCGAAGGGCACTTAGGGGCGGTGCCGGTCACCTTCTTTGTTGTTTTGCCCTTCACGCATGTGATGGTGAATGGCTTGGCCTTGTATTTGGTGTTCTTGGTGATCTTGAACTTAGGCTTTGAATAGTGGAAACCGGTTGAGTCGATGATGATGTTCCCGTTTCGAACCGCCACCTTCGTGACCGCGGCCACTGCACCGCCCGCTTCGTTGCTGACCGAAACAGTCAGTGCCGAGGCAGCATCGTTAGGGTTGCTCAAACCCCAGAGGAGCTTGGCGTCATTAGTCGGGATTACCGCACGATAGAAGCCCATGTTTACGGTTGTGCCGTCTGCGGCGAAGTGAGGTGCGGCCGCCGTCCAGGTCATGCTCTTGGAATTGTTATCCCAAACTGGGGTCGACAGACCACAGGAACCATTCGATGAGATAGCCATTTTTCCGCTTAGGCCGTCCACACCGAAACCCATGTCGTCATTTTCAGTCAATACAAACAGCTGAATCTGACTTGAGTCAGCCGCGGCAACACCAGCTTCACCGGTGCAATCGCTGCTCTTAGCGGCAATCGCAACCGGAGTTGGGTTTCCCGAGATCGTAATCCAGTTGCCATTTGCATCTGAACCCTTGACAACTGTTTCGCCCGTGCTGACCGCCATGGTTACTCCTGGAATTACTTCGCCGATACGAATCTTTGCGGTTACGGTAACGTCTGGATCAAGCGCCGTTGCGTAGGTTGGCTTTGCGCTCTGGGTCGCCACGAAGGCGTTCTTGGAGCCATCAATCTTGATTGGTCGCACGTCGATAAACAGGTGGTTGGTGAAAGAGTTTGCCGCCTTCGTGTCGACTAACAATCCGTCATACCCAAAAACAGCCAAGCCGTTGGCTGCCCAGTCTCCACTGGTCCACCGGCCCTGTTGCATGACAGAGCCGAGTGCAGCAGTGACGTTCGGGGTTGGTGGCGTTGCGGTGTTGGTGCCAGTCGGGGCGTCAGCGCCCGAAGCAACCCAAGTCAGCTCGAGCGGGCTGCCACCCGGAGTCGATACTGAAACCGATTCGACGCAGTAGCTCGTGCGCGTTGAGCTGCACACGGGCCAAGTGCTCTTCGGAACGCTCAGAGCCTGTGCGCCAACTGTCGGAACAAGAGCACTGGAAACTAGTGCGATTGCAGCGATAGCTGCCTTGATTGAGTTTTTCATTTTCCCCCCATGAACTGGATGTAAACCCAGAATACAGCGTTACTGCACCTGACTGTTGGCAGACATATTGGGGCGTCCTTCCACTGTTCCTCAACCGTGACCGAATACCCTTAGCAACATGAGCAAAAACAAGTTCGTTAAGTACGCCTCGTTCGCCGCAGCCCTCCTCTTTGCGATGACTGCCGCCACCCCTGCAAACGCAAAGGCCTGGACCCCGACCTCGGGTCAGACCCTGACCGACGGCAAGTACATGGCGAACACCGCCGAAGACACCGCCAGCTCACAGACCTACTCGCTCGTCTACAACGAGAGCCGCAACGACGCTATCTGCCAGACCATCGGCGAGGGCAGCTGTTCGGCAACCGACACCATCTCGGGCACATACGTTCTCGGCGTTTGCACCAGCGCAGCTGACTCGCTCTGCATCGATCAGGTCACGATCTTCGCTCAGGGCGCTTCGACTCCTGCACCTGCAAGCGTCATTCGCCAGATCAAGGCACCAGTGGTCAACGTCGCCTCGACCAGCGCAGCCACAATTCCGAACGGCGGCGCGACCACTCTATATAGAGGCAGCGTGAACCACGCTGGAGGTGCCGCAACATACGCGGTCACCGCAGCAGTGAACGTCAACTTCAAGGGTGGCAAGCTCACCGCCGACGACTACTCGGTCGCAGTCACTCCTTATAACGAGGTCCGTGGCGGATTCGTTGGCCCTGCAATCAGCGCTGGTCAAATCAATGACTACTCACAGCCTGAGTGCGCGTTCCTCGAAGACGGCATCTGTGGCGAGGTCGAGAACTTCTCGGCCAACACCCGCGTTAGCGTGAGCGTTCGTTTGCCGCGCACCGCATACTCGTTCCTCGGTGGCCGCATGACCAACGCCGACCTCGCAGTCGCGAAGGCTGGCACCGGCCTCAAGGTCACCGTCTCGGGCAACCCGGTTAGCGTTCAGCAGCTTGAGCTCGCTCTCGACCCAGCTAACACTCCTGCCGGTCTCGGCATTCGCAAGCCGGCCGCAAAGCAGACCAAGCACTTCTCGAGCCTGGCCGCGATCAACACCGCTCGCGCGATTCTTGGCAACAAGGCCAGCGGCACTCGCACCTTCTGGCAGTTCAGCAACTGGGATGGCGGCCTCGTCGCCAACTCCCTTTCGTCCACCTGTGCTTCGACCAGCGGCATCCGCGGTCTGTTCGCAACCGACGCGATCGTCACGGACGGGTTCGTTCCTGCTCGCAGCGGCGGCTCGATGAAGGTCAACCTTAACGGTGTGCTGAACAACCCAGATGGCAAGGCAGACGCCGGCTCGGTTGATGTGATCTTCGACGCAGGTTTCGCCAAGTGTGCACTCGGCAAGACCTCGGGCGTTACCGTGACCGTTGGTGCTTCGGGCAAGGGCGCTGGCTTTGCGACGTCGTCGTCGAAGTCGGGCAGCTGGCTCAAGGCGAGCGCGAAGAACATCAAGTACTCGAGCATCGTCGCCGTTTCGGTCAAGTAAGCGCTAGAACACCAGCGAGTATCATTTCAATACAGGGGGTATTGAGATGATGCGCAAACTATTGGCAACAATCGCAGCGCTGCTGCTTTTTGGGTCGTTCACACCTACGTCAGCGAGGGCAGACTCTTGGGTGCCACCGTCCGATTTCGATGCGAATAGCATCGGTTTCAACCTCGTCGAGAGTTTTTACAACACTGGCGAGCAGCAGTCCAAGTTGATTTCGGTGAGTCAAGAAAGTGACGGAAAGTTTCAAGAACATCTCTGCACCGGCGCGAACTCATCGGAGTTTTGCAAATCCAACATTTCCGGCCAGATTCTTCTCCCCTATTGCGATCGTCCTGCTCAGTCGAACTGCGTTGAGTCGCTTTCCATTGCCGGAAGTCCTTCGGAACAGCTAGTACCAGCAAGTTTTATTCGGCAAGCGACTGGACCGAAAGTCACTGCTGACCCTGGCCGCGGATTAACCGAAGGCAGCACAGTCTCTCTTTGGAGTTCTGACATAAAAAACACCAAAGGCACTGGTGACTATGCCATTTACGCCGCACTTTCAGTTGGATTCAGCTCATCTGCTGGCACTTTCACGTATGGCAATCTGACATCAATGGTCGTTCCGTATGCCATGCAGCCAGGACCGTATCAACAACCTAGTGCTTCAGAATTCGTCGCTTCCGATGGCACGTCGCACGTCAGCAACTCGGGCGGCCGCGTTGAGTGTGTTTTCACCGAAGCGGGGCAGTGCGGCCGTATTCAGGATTTTTCAGATGGAACCAAAGTATCAATGACCCTTCGCCTTGTTGCAACGATCGGCGGTTGGTTCAAAGGTCGAGTTGTCGACCCAACGATTGAGGTTTCGCCCGGTTCTGGAAGTGAAAACGGGGCAGCATGGCAGCGGATCACAATGACCGGCGAACCCGCTAAAGTCCCGCTCTTTTACGCGAAAGGCCCTAAGAGCAGCGCAAGTCAAGCGATGCTGGATTTCATGGGACGTTACTGGGCTGGGGGCGTAAACAACGCCCGTTCCGACGGCCCGCTTGCCTTCCAAGCGCTGGAACTTTTCAAGAATCTGACTGGAGATTCGGCGGCAGGAGTTTCAACCATTTGGTCCATGGGGTCTCTCGCTCCTGGAGCAAATCCTTGTTTGGCGAACACGTCAAAGGTCCTAGGGATTGTTTCCACCAATGCCATGGTGTACGAGCCAAATGCACCTGAATTCGTCGCAGGCGCATTGAAGTACAAGGTTGGCGGAACTCACTTTTTGCCTGACAAGTCGTCGCTGAGTGAGGGCACCTACGATCTCATTATTGATTCGAAAGCCGCACGTTGTCTTTATGGATTCACTTCTGCGCCCATAAGTGCCGAAATATCGGTGGCCACTTCAGACGGGCAAACCAAGGTTGCCACTACGACGTTTAAAGAAACCGGAACTTGGGTCAAGCTGTCCGCTCGCGGATTCACTTTCAGTCAGCCAACCGTCAGCGTCAAGCTCACGCAGCTTGCGCCGCCCAAGGTAAAGACTTCAACAGTTATCTGCGTTAGCTTGAAAAACAAAAAGATAACCAAGACGATAAAGGGCGTGAATCCAAGGTGTCCGTCCGGATTCAAAAAGAAGTAGTACACACTGTGAAGAGAATTATTCAAGGCATACTCGCAATCGCCGTGGCACTTCCTCTCGTTGCTTTTTCGCCTCACCACGACGCGAGGGCTGCTGGTGAGTGGTCAAGTTCGCTGGGCGATACAACCACCATTGAGAAGCCAGCGTCTACCTATGAGTTAGTCCAGTGGCCGGACACTTGGCGTTCTAAGAAAGGGGCTGCAGGTAGGCCACGAACAAGTTTTCAGTGCACGCAGCTGGGCGTGGATCCCTGCACCACGGACCGGATCGCGGCCGCTAGCAAGGTCTACGCTCTCAATCCCGACAAAAGCATCACTCAGGACTTCATGAATCGCGAGTGGGCGATTATCGGTTACGCCGAGTTTGGTGCCTGCAAAAGCGATTCTGACTTCGGCTGCATCGAATCTATTTCAGTCACAACCCCGGGCAAAGGTATGAGCAAGGCCACATTTAGGGAGTATCTTCGCCCAGACTGGAGCCGGGCCGGCCAATCGGAATTCAACGCTATCAATAGCGAATCGGATTCGATCTGGGTAACCCCCGATAAGAAGGAATTTCAAGTCTCCAACGTAGCCAGGTTGGAATTCAGCCGGGGACTCGTAACCTACAACGATTTCAAGTTCGTATTGACCAGAGCTGATAGCGACGGAGCTCTTCCCACGCCTTATTCAGCAACTGTTTCGCTGCGTGTTCCGAAGGGAATTGGTGGATGGTTTTATGGGCGTCTCGAGAATATCGACATAAGTTATCAAGCCGCCACCGACAGCTATTCGCGATTGATAATCTCTGGCGGCTCTGTGGCGGTTCCAGCTGTCAATTTCGCTATTCCATTTAGCAAGATTTCCGCAGCAGATAAGAAGACGATTGGAAGTTGGGTTCCCTCGGACGGCTATGGTCCCACTAACACCGATGTTTCTAAGCGTGCCAAACTAGCCAATCTTGTGTCAAAGTATGGGCAAAGCGCATCTAGTTATGAAGATCAAACCTGGATGTTTGGTCAGAATGCGGGCTGGTGGGGTCCAAGCAAGTGCTTCTTCGATGTCGATCCAGTTACTGGAGAGTGGATAGAGTTCAAGAAACCTAAGGTGATTGGCTTCGTGACCACCAATGCAATGATTTTTGATTCTTTCCCTGCCACATTTTCAAACGGAAGCATGGACTTCCAAGTTGCGGGAATGCATTACGACTCGAAAAAACGTTTGACCTCCGGGCACTACGAAATGGTTATGGATGCTGAAGCAGCCCGCTGCTTCTACCACTACACACAGGCGCCTATTTCTGCATCCATTTCAGTAGTAAACGAAGAGGGTGAGAACAAGGTCGCGACAAAAAGCGTTCGGATTACCGGCAATACTCTTCGCCTTGTAGCCGATAATTTCACCTTTAGCGCACCAAAGGTCAGGGTCAAAATCAAAGGCAAACTGGCCCCGAAGTCGAGTTTGGTCTGCGGCAAGGGTTCGCTAACCAAAAAGGTCGTCGACTGGGATCCCGTTTGCCCACCGGGCTTTGCACCTAAGAAGTAGCGAAACCGTAATAAACGGCACCCCTAGCCGTATACCTGTATGTCTGGCAAACTTGAAACCAAGCCAAGTTTGAATCAGGCGCAACTCTTTTATGACCGCGGAACCCCGCGATAAAACCGACTAGGGGCATCATGGCACGCAAGCGACACCTTCGCTCTGTCGACGCTGCGCCTACCCCGGACGGCCTAGCGGCTGCGGTTCCAACCGCCCGCACCCACGAGTCAGAGCCAACCACCAACACTGGCTTCATCCCGCTGCCCAGTGCAGAAGAGCTCGAGAAGCTCCTCGATGAAGAAAGCGACGAAGAGTTCGGCCAGACCGAAACCGACATCGCCAGCTCTAGCAAGCGTGCCGTTCTGAAGGAATGGTCGGCGGCTGACTTCGCCAACATCTATACGCGTTACCGCCCGCACCTCGAGCGCCACGCTCGCCGCTGGCTGTGCAACCAGACCCACGTCGACGAGGTCGTTCAAGACGCATTCCTCTACCTCATGGTCACCCTGCCTGAACTCGACAGCGAGTTGGGCGTCCTCCGCTTTTTGAAGTGGAAGGTCAAGAACCTCTGCATCGATGTCATCCGTGCGTCGAACCGCGCTCAGTTCAACTCGATCGACGAGGTAGCCGAGCCTGAGAGCAATGACCCTGAAATCGGTAGCGAACTCGAGCACGCCGAAGACGCCGCAATCGTACGCCTCGCTCTCAGCAAGCTGAACCCACGTCACCGCGAGGTGCTCCTGGCCAGCATGTATGAAGAGAAGTCGACGCGCGAGATCGCCGCTCAGGTTGGCCTCAGCGAGAACGCGACCCTCCAGCTCATCCACCGCGCTCGTGCAGCATTCAAGAAGGCGCTGCTTGGCGACGACGTAAACACCGAGGGTATGTCGGTTCAGGCCATCCTTTCGGTTGCAGCGCGCAAGGCTGCCGCCGACGTCAAGAAGGCCGGCGCTCAGGCAATGATCTTCATCGTCTTCTTGGCTGTGGCCGTTGGCGGTTTCTTGAACTTCAACCGTCCTGCCAGCGTGAAGCCGGTGGCCGAGGCGCCTTCGAGCAACGTCAGCCCGAGCAACCCTGGCACGACCAGCACCGAACCTGCGCAACCTACCGAGTCGGTTACCAATGGATCGGCTGCGACCGCATCCACCGGTTTGGTTGTGAGCACGGTTTCAAACATCAAGCCGATTCAGGCAACTGACGGCAGCGTGCCTGGCACCGAAGAAGACGGCCGCATCGCGACCATCACCCAGAGTGATCTAAACGCCCTGACTTCAGCATCGACGGATGCCTTCTTCACCCGCGCTAGCTCAGAGACCAACCAGCCTGGTGTTCAGAGCCTTTACCTGCACGCTGACAACGAGGTCTCGGCAACCCTCGACTTCCACGCGGCCGACCCAGCCTCGATCAGCAATGTCAAGGTCACCATGGTTGTCGGTGGCGAGCAGTACCTGGTCTTCTTGCCAAACGGCACCCTTGACCGCACCTTCGTCAACGGCAACGCCACCTATACATATGTAGGTGCAATCAAGCAGCTCATCGACGGTCAGAACCGCGTAATCACCGGTTCGCTGCTGAACAGCCAGTTCGTTCACATCACTATTACCGTGCAGAACGTGAGCGACAAGGTCATCGCAACCGCGATCTCGGTAGGCGCTGAGTACTAACAGCCGCCCGGATGAGTTTTCATTCACAGAAAACTCTCAAGAAATACTTTAACTTTTTCGCCAAATGACCGTAATAAAACGGTTACCCCGCCGATACCCTTTATACGACCCGTATTTTTGTCCTGCTTGGTTGGTTGAAAGTATGGGGTCGTAGCCCGCAAATCCGGCCGGATTTACGGGTAAACCAAGAAATGATAAGGAAATCATGACCAACATCGTGACTCGCAAGGGCATTGCCTTTGGTGCACTCGTTGCTCTTGCTTCAACCGCTATCGCAGGTGCTCCTGCGCACGCGGCTGGTGAGATCAACTTTGCTCCTTCGGCAGGTACCTCGTACAACACCATTGCTGGCGAAATCTTCACTCTCGAGGCAAGCTTCGCACCAGGTTTCGCACCTGCTGCCGCTGGCCAGCTGAAGTATGTCGTCACCACTGATGGATCGGACATCGACGCTGCTGTAGCAACCACTGCTGCTGACGTTGCTACCGACCTCGGTACTTCGACCTCGGACAAGGAAACCCTTGCCTCGAACAGCGTAGTAATCGCGTCAGGCCGCACCGCAAACACCGAACGTGCATTCATCGGTCTCCAGTTGCTTGCTGCCACCGACACCGAATCGGTAACTGTTACCGCGTTCGCTGACGCCAACAACGACGGCGGTCTCACCGCAGGTGAGTGGAACACCGTTCGCACCGTAGGCTTCAAGAAGGTTGCTGACGTAACTGCAACTACCACCGTCACCGCACCTGTAAAGGGCGACAGCTCAGTCAAGGCAACCATCAACTTTGGTGACCTTAACACCCAGCAGATTGCGATCGGCCACTTCGCCAGCAAGTTTGCCGTCGGCACCGCTGCTGCTTCGCAGACCGGTACCGTAGAGGCTTACAACACTGACGGCACCGTTGCTGTTACGGCTACTACCGCTGTTTCAGCTGCAGACGTTGTCTACACCGTTACCCCTCTTTACGAGCTTGACGGCACTGTTGCAGACGCGTCGACCATCGGCTCGGCCGGCACTGCAACCTCTGTTGCAGCAGGCTTCGCATTCTTTGCTTCGGTAAAGGGTTCGGCAGCTAGCGGCCAGATCACTACTGGCACCTCGGGTGCATCGGCTTACACCGACGCAAGCAACAGCGCAAACAACGTCACTGCAGCAACCGGTGCTATCACCGTAAAGCGCAACGACACCTTCGCTGTTACCGCAGTAGTCAAGAACAACGCTTCGACTCCTGCTGTAGTTGCTGGCCAGGTTGTAAACGTAACCGTTTCGACCAACGCAAACCTGAACACCGCTACTGACTCGACCTCGGTCAAGCTCACCGTAAACGGTACTCCGTACACCTCAGCCTCGGCACTGCCAGGTCAGGGCTCGGTTGCAAAGCTCGCAGTGACTTCAAACGCTTCGGGTGAAGTTGTTGTAAACCTTTCATCGGTTGGCTACACCGATGGTCAGACTGTCACCCTGGCATTTGACTCACAGAACATCACTGTAAGCACCGTTGTAACTCAGGCTGAGCTTGACTACACCGTTGCAGAGTCGAACACCGTTGACCACTACGCCACCACTCCAGGTGCAACCCAGGCTCTTACCTACTCGGTCAAGGACCAGTTCGGTGTTGCAATCACTGGTGCATACCGCGTAAAGGCTGCAGTTACCGGTGGCACCGCTAACACCTTCTACGGAAACGTAGCAAACGGTGTTGCAACCATCAACGTAACCGACACCCAGCTCGCAACCGCTACCTCGTGGACCAACAACACTGTTGCTGCAACCCTCGAAGTTCAGGACGCAACTTCGCTCAACTGGGCCGCAGACACCACCGCTGGTCGCACTGTGACCGGTGACTCGACTGTTATCCACTACAGCACCACTGCATTCGGCTTCTCGACCGCACCTGCGATCGACGCAACCAACGGCATCAACAACAGCACCTGGACCACCGCTGGTGACCAGAAGCAGAAGATCACTCAGCTAGACCTTGCTGGCCTAACCTCAACCACCACCGTGGTTCCGGTTGCTGCTGGCGATGTTTACGCAAAGCTGACCTTCGTTGGCTCGGTTCAGTACCAGACCGTCACGGTTTCGGGCGCTGGCGTCTACCTATCGAACAACGCAGCGGCTGCTAAGGCTGACTCAATCAGCTTCCAGGCTGGCGCTTCGGATGTTGTCTACGTGGCTTCGAACACCGTTGGCACCAAGACCATTACCTTCACCGCTGGTTCAGTAACCAAGACTGTTGATGTCAAGTTCGCTTCGGCTGGTGGCGCCACTGCTCGTGCAACCGCAGCTAAGTTTGCAGTTGCTGTTGCATCTGCAGCTCAGTCAGGACGCGCAATCGACGCAAC
>JACCDQ010460230.1_pt1 | contig 11497 bp, 14 predicted proteins | sample 7446031 | NCBI WGS metagenome assembly JACCDQ01 (sample SAMN15323442, study PRJNA562643) | freshwater metagenome | isolation source: river surface water | place: USA:Blue River Watershed | collected 2017-08-17
AGCCAGCAGCGGTACTTCCGATATGCGAACGGGTTGATCGACAACTACAATACTGTTCATATATACAGTATATGACGCCACTTCACACCCATCAAGATTGCCTATTAATTAAGCAAAAAAAATAGAGGCTGAATGACGACGCCACTTGCCAAAGTTGCAAGAGAGTTATCCACAACTTTGCGCACAGCTTGTGGGGACAAGGGGCGAGACGGAGGCAAGGGTTATTCCTAAGGGAACCCGGTAAGATTGGCCAGAATGCAAAGCACGGAGTCTTAATTTTTGGGTTCAGATTTCCAGGCGTTGAAGCACTTGTCGATGGGTTGCAGCATTGGGTCAATTGCATCGGCCTCCGCAAGGGCCACCTCTGACCAGGACAGGTACTTCGACCGACCCTCTTCCATCCAATCTGGATGCGCTGCCATTGCCTCCACTAGGCGTCGAATGTCCTGGGCCTGGCGTAGATTTGCCGCGGCATTGGAAATCTCCCTTCTTATCGCTTCCTTCCTGGCCTTGATGGCAGCCAGGCGCATTTCCTCCTCCTTGCGCTTTCGTTCGGCAATCTCATGCAACATCTCGCGCTTGCGCTGCAGTTTTCGTTCGTAGTGCGCGAAGTCATCGGATCGTAGTCTTGTCTCAAGCAGGACAAGGATCGTTTTCACGATTTCTTCCAGGCGTCTTTCAATTTTTGCGTTCAGCTCATCTGCAAAGTCATACGACTGGTCGAACGTTTTAATGCGGAGCGTCGTAACACTGCTGTGGTGTACGTCCCGATGGCCCTTGGGGTTTTCTGGCTCCAAAAATTGAAGTTGAACAATCGAGTCACCAATTCCAAAGCTGGCAGTCAGATCATGAAACTGACCGATGCCTTGCACCCAGGTCTCCCGCTCGAATACCGCGCAACCCGCGTGAAGTGGGTCGAGGATATAAAAGATGCTGCTAAACAGGCGCAGCTGCCGCTGGAACCGGGGTTCTTGATAGCGCGGCTTGTCATAGGTCCAATCCCGCTCTTTGAGCTTTTCTGCCCGACTGGATTCCGCCAGAAGCACTCGACACACGCCGCGATGCGGTTCCGATAAGTCTCGTTTGGCTCGGAAGGGGCCAAGAAGTGCAAACGCAGCCTGAACCACTTCCTCCAGGGTCTCGCTATAGGTTGGTGGCGGGATCTCAGCCTCCAGGTCAACGGGGGCATTCCACCGCTCGTAATCCGACACTGCCCGAATGTTCACGGTCTCCCGCTGTCCAGGCAGTCGCATTGGCAATGGGGTAATCGAAGTCTTGCCACCTGCCGCCCTTTTGGCCCAATATCCCAGCGGCGGTGCAGGAACAGATGCCTTGACACAGAGCTTGCCAATGGCGACATCTGAGATTCCCCACATTTTGGCTAACTTTGTTCTTGGCTCGCGCCACACGAATTCGTGCAATTCCTTACGAGTGAGAGGTGCAGGTTTAGTGTTTTCCATCTTGAGTGCCCTAACGTCATACAGCGAGTTGCAGGAAATTTTGACTGTTTTCTACACGAGTGAAAGTTGAAAAGAATTCCAGACATGCACAATTCAAACCATGTGTTCCCACTACCAAGCCCTTAAAGAACGTGAACGCTATCTGCACCGCTTCGGCGTCACGCCACCGCCCGACATGGGCAAGACAGACATGTGGCCAGGCTACGTGGGCAGCTTCATACGCCGCCATCCCCATGCCAATGTAGGTGATGATGCCGTGCCTCCGTCTGAGGCATTGAATGGCCTGTTCGGCCTGGTGCCCCATTGGTCACAAGACACGAAGATCACAAGGCACACCTACAACGCCCGAAGCGAGACGGTGGCCGAGAAACCGAGTTTTCGTGATGCCTGGCGCAAGGCACACCACTGCATCATTCCAGCCGAGGCTTTCTATGAACCAGATTGGCGCAGTGGTAAGGCTGTGGCCACACGTATTGGAGCCGCTGATGGTGAACCACTTGGCATTGCTGGCTTGTGGTCGAGTTGGAAGTCGCCCAAGGGTGAGTTGATCTACAGCTATACGATGTTGACCATCAATGCTGACGAGCATCCGCTGATGAATCTGTTTCACAAGCCTACCGATGAGAAGCGCATGGTGGTTGTCCTATCTCCCGATCGTTATCAGGATTGGCTTGAGGCACCGGTGACACACAGTATGGCTTTCATGCGACGCTGTTCAGATGATGCGCTGCAAGTTATCTCACCCTGATAGTCCATCTGATTGCTACGCATTAAAGGAGGGCCTGAAGGAACAAGTCGTACTTATGTATTGATCGGCACACTCGCCCTGATTCCAATGATGTTTGCTCTTGAGATGCCGTAGAAACGTGCCAGGGCACTGACCGACTCGCCCGCATCCAACTTTTTAAGAATTTGTACACGCTGTTCTGGCGTCGTCTTCGAGGGCCTTCCAAGTGTTTTACCCTCCGCCCTGGCACGCATCAGACCGGCCTGTGTGCGCTCAACCAAAAGGTCCCGTTCCATTTCAGCCACCGCCGACAACATGGTCAACAGCATTTTTCCCGCTGGGGAGGTCAGGTCAGTACTACCCAACTGGTGGACGATAACTCGAACTTGCATTTCGCCCAGCTGGCGCACGGTTTGAAGTACGTCAATGGCATCCCGCCCAAGACGATCCAGTTTTGAAACCACCAGAGTTTCGCCCTTGCGAATCTTTGCCAGTAGCTTCTTGAACGCCGGCCGCTGGCTGGCAGCCACCTTGCCACTGATGCCCTGATCAGCAAACCAATAGTCTGGATCTACTTGATAACCGGCTTGCTCAAGTTCCAGCCGCTGATTCTCAGTCGATTGCTGCCCAGTAGAAACTCTTCCATAACCAAACACCGCCATCGCACACCCCCCTGCTTAAACTGTTAGAAAATGGTGTTAGTTTATGCTTGGGCGTTAACAAATGCAATGGCTATTTTTCCAACACTTTTTAGAGGTAGGAGCAAGACTGTTGGAATACGGTCGATTTCCGACATGTCGAATGCGTCGATGACCAAGTTCAGATGAGGGTTGAGCTCCCAAGGGTGTACCCGAGCTGACTTAAGGCTTAGGGGCTTCTGCTTCCCGAACCAATTCCGATGGCTTGATCTTCAGAGCCGTAGCCAACTTGAATATGGTGCTGATGGTCGGTTGATTCTGACCAGTCTCAATCAGGGAAATGAAATTGCGCTGGACTCCTGCCTCCAGGCCCAACTGTTCCTGACTCAATCCCGCAGCCAATCGATGCTTGCGCAGAACCTGCCCAAAAGCAGCTTGAGGTGAGATTGGATCGTTTCCCGACATATGGGGAAATGGTCCGATTTCTTGTAAGATTGGTCATCCCCATATATAGGGAATTACATGCCAAACCCGGCTTTCAGTCATTTCGAGTACCTGGTGCGCAGAAACAATGATGCGGACCATTGAGCTGCTAATTGACCTTGGGTTCAAGATTAACCGACCCAAGAACCCGAGCACACCTACCAAATTCAGCTACAACTTCGGTAATCTAATGCTGACGGCTCAGTTGCTTCTGGACGAACACTTCAATCCCAAAATTGGCTTTTCAGGAGTCGAGCTGCCTGCTCGCCTGGTCAACCTTGCTGAATTTGAGCTCCCAATGGAAGTTGCCAGCTACCAACAAGGCGTTGCGATGATCGTTTCCCAGATCTGGCCAGGCTTTGCACCTATGCGACCCACGCCATGGTTTGATGATGGCGGTCGGTGGCAAATGCACCTCCCCATCAACCGTGAGCGCGATGCCGATGAACAAACGCCTAAATATGACAAGTATTTGCAGCTGATGGAAAGCCAACTGATTGGGTACAAGATGATTTTTGAGGCGACCGATCAGCGTGTAGGTCTTGATACACCCTGGCCTGAACATCTGACCGAAGATGAGGTTGACTTGCTTAAATCTCGCCTGAGATCTTGTATGCCTAGCAACGGGATGATCACCGACCTTTGGGATTGGGATGTGGATTTCGCTGAACTACTGGAAGACGATTGGTACTATGCAGCCATCTTTGGCGACGTCGGTTGTGTGGAAAATTGCGCCCAGCGGCTTGCGGACTTCTTCCAAGAAAAGGCTACTGAATACGACATGGATTACGATCAATCTGGCGATCCGGAATGGTTTTCAGATCATGTACGTGAGGAGGCTACCAAGTTCGTGCTGGGGTGGCGACGGAAAGTCAGTGAGGTGTACGGATTTGGCGCAGCGCCAGCGCCAGCGCCAGCGACATAGTAGATGTCATCTCCCGGGATCCCAGTGGATTTTCGTCTGGTGCCAGTGTTGAATTTTGATTTGGATGAGTTGAAACAGGATCACACCCAGGCGATGAAAATTTCTGGCGCGGTTTCCTCGGTGCTAATAGACCGCAATGACCTGTGCAATTCTGATGATGGACCTAGTGACAACCAACTTCATTCCGAAGCCTTCAGAGCATATTAAGGGAACTGACAGAATGCAGCAAATGGAACACGAGGACATGACGCATCAAGACGAGTTGAAGATGTCAACACCGTTCAGCGATGTTGCAACATGGGAACGGATTGTCCTGGGCCAGTTGCTGACAGGAAGGTCGTTTTTGAAGGGACCACCGGGTATGTGGGAGAAATTTGAACCCATGGTGGCGTCAATGACCCAAGAAGAGAAGACGTCGATGTACTTCGACCTGTCCAGCAGACGCTAACGGTTCGCTAGGTCGTGAGACCATTCTGGCGAACGCCCCTTCGCCGAAGTAGTCGATGCTAGGGACAACTGGGCGACGGAAATCACAATTTTCATGCAGCGGTGCCGAACTATGCTTTTGCATTTTCTCAATGATCGGATTCACCGGCATTTGGGAATTCAGCTATAGACTCATTGCAGACTTTTCTGTTTCCGATATGACAGACGGGTCCCGACCCAAAGTGGAATTCCGTTTGCTGGAATTCAATGCCCAGCAGCAGTCGTTCACTAACGCAACAGCAAAAAACCTGACTGGCGAATCGTGTGGCGTAGCAAGTGATTTCAAAATCGAACCCAATCCAAGGGGCACTGCATTTTCTGCAGTGATGGACATTGCTGATAGGGTACCTATAAATATGGTTCGAATAACACTTTCAGCCCCTTGATTCAGCTTGAACCAAATCTTCTTGTAAGGGCACCGCGAGAATGCATGGACTGGCCACAACACAATGCCGGTGGCAGAATAGCAGGCTTAAAGCAACGCTTTTGCTTCCAATCGTGCCTTTCACCTGCTGTCACCAGGTAGGCAACCAAAGGTTTCAATATAGAGGAGGAGAGACTCACCGAGCCGAGTGCGCACGCGCCTGGTTGCTGAGAGAGTTCACGAACGCATGGCATCATTTCGCTTATACAACATCCAGCTCCTGCCGCTAGACACAAGTAAAACCCCTGAGGTTGGCATAGCTGGATACAAGAAGCTTTTCGAGCAATTCGAGTCTGAGCGGAAGACTGCTCATCAAACCAGAACATTGGTCGAAAGCTCGTACAAGCTTCCTCACGACACCTACTTTGCTCCATTTACCGTTTTCCCTCGTGAAAAATTTGCGGAGGGTAAGTTGGTCAAATATCAAACTGCTGAGGCAGTAATAGACCTGTACACAAGCAAGAGCCTGTTCACCGCTGCAGATGGCGACGCTCCTGTCTCGAACACACATCTTTTTCGCTTCTTATTCGACTATGAAGCACACCGACTGGCAGTCGAAGAGCTTGGTGGCAAGCTTCCCTCGGTCGGATCACTTCAAAAAGCTCTTGTGAGCCTCCTCCAACCGATTGCCGACGCACACTTTCCAGAACATACGCTGACGGTAAATCTAGTGTCAGAAAGCAAAGCACTGGATCAAGCGCTTATAGAGGCAACTGGTTTTCGTCGAGTGGAAGTAAGCGTGACTTTTCCAAACGGTCATGCAATGAGCAGGAGGCTGCGCCAATTGAAGCAAAACAACGTCCACGTCGTAAAAGCAGAAGCCTCTTCGAATAAGGACGCCCTAATGCCGAAATTGCCGGATTTCATTCTCGATTTGGTTAAAGCATCGACTGACTATGGTCGCTCTACCTTTACATATATCAAAAACAAGGCAGAGCGCCGCCAAATCTTTTCCACCGAAGAGAACCCCGAAAAAATTCAACTCCGTCAAAAGAAGATGGAACAAGAGGTTTCATTCATGGAACGAGTCCGACAAAAATTGCGCGAATCTGTCGGTTTGAGGACACACTCCGTCGGGAACAAGCAATGATCTTCCGCCTGTTATCCAGTATCCCGCTATTCGGCGATGTTTTGCGTATCTTGAACGCTTACGCCTATCGCGGTGATGCGAGGGCAGATGAGAGATTTGCGTCCGTCTGGCTATGGTTCACCGCATTCTGGTTGCAATCCGGGCTATCGGTCATCGCAACGCTGCTGTGTATGCCGGACTTAACAAATAAGCATTTGCAGTCAGAATACCAACTGAATTATTGCGTCGAGGTGACGCCTGGCGCGCTTTCTACTGGGATCTTGCCCAATATATTAGGATTCGGTATTGGCGTTTACGCGCTCATTTTCGGGCTTCACAAGATGCTCTTGAGAGACCTACAAAATTGCTACAAACCAGTGCCTGGAGTCAAGGCGTCGCCTGGTTCAGCACTCATTCTCAATGCCGACATGGCAGTACCCCTCCTTGTCCTTGCGCTGACCATTGTGATCGGCCTGATACAGCAAATTGCGCCCAAAGTGGTGTGCCTACAGTTCGCATCTTGGTTCAGCTTATGGCTGTCGCTAATCTTCACTATCGAACTCATCTTGACGCTGTTTGGACTTGGTGAAAACGTCATCTTGAAAACACTTGATGATCCAGATACAAAGACATAATTTCTTGGGCCGCTCAGGCCGGGATTTTCATCATGCGCAGTTTGTGATTGATAACGGAGTCTGTGAGACGACTCGATATTAGGCCGACGCACTTTAGACTCGGTTTGATGGAATAAATCTGTCGTTCAGGGATAGTAGCCTCTGGCCCAGACCAGCGGAAACCCAAGGCTGAAGCAGACAAAAAAATTGAACTGGCAAGTTGTTAAGCTACCTTTGGGTCGAACAAAGCGAGAAAACGCATGAGCAAAACGGTATTCATATTGGGTGCAGGGGCGAGCAAAGAAGTGGGATTGCCAATTGGCTCTGAACTCAAGCATGCGATTTCAAAGTGCCTAGACCTAAGATTTGAAAACGGTCATCGATTGATGAGTGGTGAACCAATGCTGGTAGATTCACTGAGGCACTTGGCGGAGACTTCGGTTCCACCCTCCCGCGACATAAACCCTTACCTTCGTGCATGTTGGACTATCCGCGACGGAATGCCACTTGCGCCATCAATTGATAATTTCATAGACGTTCACGCTGGAAATAAGTCCGTCGAGATTTGTGGCAAGTTGGGAATTGTTCACTGTGTTCTTTCCGCGGAGCGCCAAAGCATGCTCCGGTTTGAAAGAAGTCGGGCCGATTCAACGATCGACTTCCTAAAGACTGAGCGTACTTGGTTCAGCTCCGCCTTCCAACTCATCACCGAAAACTGCATAGTGGACGGATTGAAGGAGCGACTGTCTGGCCTTGGGTTTGTAATCTTTAATTACGACCGCTGCTTTGAACACTATTTCCTTCTGGCGCTGCAGACTTATTATCAAATTACAGATGCCCAAGCCCGGGAACTCTTTGCATGTGTGGAGATTTATCACCCGTATGGAGTTGTTGGAAACTATTCCGACTGGGGAAAATCGCAAGGGATTGAATACGGCGGAATTCCTGACGCACGAAGACTCCTCGATATGGCGAAGCAAATTCGCACCTTCACGGAAGGCACTGATTCCACCTCAAGCGACATCGTAAATATTCGCAAATTGATGAAAGAGGCCCATCGCCTTGTCTTCCTTGGATTTGCGTTTCATCCTCTTAACATGAGCCTGCTGATGCCCGCTCCACCGGAAACTGGGGAAAGAGCAAAGCATATTTACGGGACTGGTTTGGGTCTCTCTCGATCAGATGCCACAATTGTTGAAACGGATCTGATGAACAGATTCGCGCCGGTGTACTCCACCCAGATTGATACAAAGGCGCGATGCTTTGAACTTTTCGAACAATATCGACGATCGCTGTCATTTGTCTGATGCACGAGATGGCATGCAATTAGAAATCACGAAGTCCTCGCCCGAGTTATGGTTCGGCATCAGCCTCTAGGTAGGCGGCTTTGCTAAAAGACTTTTCACATTCTCTGCTGCCGAGTCATTGTGGGGATCGCATTGTTACGAGATCACGTACCAGGATTGCCCGCCAGATACTGGCCGTTCGGCAGTGACTGCACCTGGCCCAAACCGGGTGCGCTTGTTTCCGTGGTGACCGACTGCAAACGCTGCATTGCCGCAGTTGAACTCCGTGTCAAGGTTCATACGACACGTTTATCTGGTCTTCGATTGCTTCAACGATTTGAGCCACACGCCAATTTCACGGTTGATTTCCAACAATTGACGGCGTCGATCCATAGCCGCCTTTGTGAATTGGCCGGACGACACTGGCCGGCCTGAACCTTTGCCGCCATGCATTCGGCAGCGTCCGTTGGGCATTTGATGGTTCTTACAGGGTTCGCCGGTGGTACGACAGTGTGCGCCGCAAAGGGCTTGCATGGGGTTTCCGTTCATTTTGTACAGCCGCCTCCCGAGCGGACCTGACCGATTACTGCTTGGCCCCCGTCTGTGACGTTGACGTGCTGGATCGTGATCCTCTGTTCACCCGTACCTCGTAGCCGCTTTAAGGTCATCAAGCCCTTCTGGAAGGTTTCCATGGCGCGGATGGACAGGTTCATCATCCGCACAGAATGGACCGTGTCTTGCTCCAACTCGGCCTTCGAGGCGTTTTTCATGGCGGTGTTGTGCAGTACGGCCATCTGATGAGACAGCATCTTTTCCAGACTATTGGCGGCGCCCATGGTTTCGCTGGCATCCAAAGCCATGGCAGCGACGTCAGTGCCCATGCGAGTGACAAGATCCAGTCGGTGAGCTGAGGCGTCCAGTGCGACGACATTGGGTGCAGCCAGCGTGTCCGCCAGCTCAGGGAAGTGTTGGGGACAGACCTCGCCGCCGGACAGAAACGCAACTGCGGCCTGGGGCCTAAAAGCATCTTCAGCCATTGTCTCCGCCGCCGCGATGTCGTAGTCGAGTTGCACGTTCAGTTCGCCACCGGCGGCCATCGTGCGCGCTTTCTCTGCATTGCCACGAAGTGAACGCTGCAAGGTCTTGACCGCTTTGGTCGTGCTGTCACGGCCTTGACGCGTTCTCTCAGAGCAAGCCTCGCAGACGTAACCACCTTCACAGGGTGTGACTGGCAGGCTGTCTTCACCACAAAGGGAGCAGGATTGGCGCATGGACTTTGTCGGCATTTTTTTCATTGAATCTCTCCAGAAGTTGTTGTCAATCAACAAGATAGTTTTCAGCAAGACGACGCCCGTGATACCTGGCTGGCAAACCCGGCACAGCGCTGAAGTTGGACTGCAAATTCACTAGGTACCTTGTTATCACGACTGCTGATGGCAATACCGGCGCGCTGCCAGTTGCCACAACGCCAACTCGTATGACCGTAGCCAGACAAGTTACGGCACTCCAGGCAACATCGTCGGTCGTCTCTTTCCCGATCCCGTATTACCAACCTGTCGGCCATGGCCTCGGCACCGGCCCGGCTGACGCCCTTTCCTGTGAACCGTGCCTGCCGGGCAGTAAAGGTGTCGATCTCGCGGCCGGTCATAGCTTCGCTGTTCGGCCAGCACCAGCGGTCAGTATCGACAGGCAGATCACTGGCGAGGAACTGTCGATCCAGAGATTGGATTTCTTTCGGCAGCACCGGAAAAAGACCACCCAGTCGTGGCATGCCAAAGTCGTCATCGGCGACCGGCATGATGGTGGACTTTAGATCGTTCACTGGCGTCAGGTCGGCATGGATTTGCGCATTGGTTTTTTCACAAAAGCGCCCGGATGTAACCTCTGAAACCATCGAAAGGGGGGTTTCGATGGTTTCGATGGTGCTTATCAGGCGCTCCTCCTGTAAAAAATGTGCCCTTGCACGCTGCGCCCATGAGGTCATGACGCACCGCCGATCAAGGCCGGGTTGATGTCGTAGGTGGTGGTTGGCCTGCCACCGCTGGCACTGATGCTTTCAATCACTCGAATGCAGTGATGGGCTTCGAGAATCGACAGGGCCGCTTCGATCTGGATGTTGTTGGTCGCGCCGCTCCAGTTCTTCAGCCGCACCGTGCGCACCGTGAAGCCAGGTTGCAATTTGCCGTCCGAGATACGGCGCAACAGCATCTTGGCCGTTGCCACCTTCGCACCCTCGACCATGCCGTAAATCCGGCGTGCATGACCTGCCAGGTATTCGCACCATGCCGCTGCCCTGAGTGCGTTGTCGGCCTTGACTGGCCCAATGTTGCCCTCAGCCAGGTGCAGGATCAGAGCCAGGCTGCAAAACAGTTTCTCAAACTTGCCCAGATGCTGTTTCATCATGGGGTCTTGCTCCTGGACGATCTGAACCTGATTCAGATCCGTGCACCATTGAATGAATATCTCTTGAGCTTCATCGTCGAAATGGAAATGCGGCAATTTCACAAAATCATCAGTAGGTGATGCACCGTCCTGCAAGGGATCAAACATCGATAGCCGGTCGAACATATCGCGCACCGCCTCGCGCGCGCCCTTGACGGGATAACGGTCGCGCCACTCCCAGGGTACGGGGTTGGGGTACACCATGACCTGAAAGCGCTGAACCCGTCCATCGTTGTCCAGGCTGGAGGCAATGTCTCCAAGATAGTCCTCCAGCTTGTCCGGTTGGATGCCGCCAAAGATGGACAAACAGTGGTTCTTAACAAACTGTTCGCCACGTCCGATTCGATCGCTGTTGTAACTGCCGGTGCCATTCCACCCTTCAAGGTAATAGGCTCGGTCACCTTCGTGTCCGTCACGCTCCCAGCTTGCCAACAGTCCGACAAGCTCGTCACGAAACACCATCAGGCCCTGCGGATTGCGCGACTCGATGTCGCATAGCTTTTCGATGCTGGCGTCGTTGCTTTTGTAGCGCCTTGCATGAGGCAATGCGGGTGGTTCGATGGCTTTTAAATCGGCAATCGCCGCATCCATTTTCTGGCCATCGCCCTTGCCTTTGGCCGCTTCTTTCATCTTGGATTTAATGGCCGTTTGATGCGCATCGAATGCTGCCTGTTCGGCATCGAAAATCTTCTTTGCATCTTCCAGTTTTTCAGCTTCGCGGGCTTCGAGACGATCCAAAAACCGCATCACCGTTGCCAGTGCTGGGGACTTCTTTGATGAGGGATCACCAACAATCCCGCCCCAGACATTGGGAACGACAAGCCAGTCGTCCCGACGCTTTGGCTTCAATGCGCAGCATGCACCGATCACGCTTCCCAACGCGCACATCAGCGCAGCCGCAATGTAATCAGGACTGCACGGCATCCGGTCGGCCTCGTCGAGC
>JACCDQ011128455.1_pt1 | contig 11497 bp, 8 predicted proteins | sample 7446031 | NCBI WGS metagenome assembly JACCDQ01 (sample SAMN15323442, study PRJNA562643) | freshwater metagenome | isolation source: river surface water | place: USA:Blue River Watershed | collected 2017-08-17
GCATTCTATTTTTGTGGCCATACTGCACTGCAGCATCGCGCCCATCCCGGGCGCAGGAAGGTGCCGATGACCGCTTCGAGCAAGCCCGTCCGCCTCAGCCTCGCCCTGCAGGGCGGCGGGGCTCACGGCGCCTACACCTGGGGCGTGCTGGACGCCTTGCTGGCCGACCGGCGCTGGTCCTTCGACGCCGTCAGCGGCACCAGCGCCGGGGCGCTCAACGCGATCGTGCTGGCCGACGGGCTGGCGCGCGGCGGCGGTGATCCCGACGCCGCCCGCGAGGCGCTGGCCGCCTTCTGGGCCGAGGTCGGCACGGTGCTGCCCTTCGAGTGGTTCGCCGGTGCCGATCCGGACCAGCCGGGCCTCGCACCGGTCGCCCGCGTCGCGCTGCAGTGGACCCAGCTGCTGTCGCCCTACCAGCTCAACCCGCTGGGCCTGAACCCGCTGCGCGAGCTGCTGCTGCGCTGTGTCGACTTCGAGCGCCTGCGCGCGGCCAGCCCGCTGCGTCTGCACATTGCCGCGACGGCGGTGCGCACCGGCGCGCTGCGGCTGTTCCGCGAGCATGAGCTGACGGTCGACATGGCGATGGCATCGGCCTGTCTGCCCACCCTGCACCATGCCGTCGAGATCGGCGGCGAGGCCTACTGGGACGGCGGCTACAGCGCCAACCCGGCCCTGAGCCCGCTGGTCGAGCCCGCCGATGACGCCCGCTCGCAGGCCGACGACCTGCTGATCGTCATGCTCAGCCCGCTGGCCTATGCCGCGCCGGGTGCGCGCGCGCCCACCAGCGTGGCGGAGATCCGCGCCCGTGCCGCCGAGATCGCCTTCAACGCGACCTTCCGCTGCGAGGCCGCCCAGCTCGGCGCGGCCTGCGACGCCGCCCGTGCCGACGGCTGGCTGGCCGCGCAAGTGGCCGGGCCTCGCCAGCGTCGTCTGCGACGTCTGCGCTGGCACCTGATCGACGCGCAGGACGCGCTCGGCCCGCTGGCCAGCGAGACCAAGCTGCTGGCGCACCGCCCCTTTCTGGAAAAACTTCACGGTCTCGGCGCGCATCGCGCCCGCGTGTGGCTGGAGGGCGACGCCGCCCGAGTCGGCAAATCATCGACCGTTCACCTGCCTTCGTGGTTCGCCTGAATCGGGGATAGGTCGGGGGGGAATGGCTGGGTATTCTGGTTTGGCGTCCTTCTCGCTCGTTATCGGGGACGCCAGCGCCCGCTGTCCGGCGCGACCGATCCGCTCCAGCGCTCATGACGACCACGATCCCCGCCAACTCCGCCACCGCGTCAGTCGCATCGCCCGACATCACCGCGACGGTGATCCAGCCCGACCAGGCGCTGCTCCTGAAGGCGTGGCAAGCCCTGCGTTCACCGGGCCAGCCGGTCGACCCGTCGGCCTTCGAGGGCCACCGCTGGTCGGCCATGGCCGGCCACTGGCTGCTGCTGCGCCGTGAAGGTCCGGCCGACCTGCGGGTGCGCCGCCAGGGCCTCGTCCATCTGGCCCAGACCGAGCAGGACCTGTCGGGCCGGCTGCTGTCGACGTGGACCGGCGCCGAGGCCTTGCTGGCCGCGTCCATCGAGGTGCTCGACACCCGCCGGCCGCGTTGCCGCATCGAATGGGCCCAGCCCGGCCAGGCCGTCCTGAGCTGGCGTGAACTGCTGCTGCCGCTGCGCGATGCGCAGGGGCGCGAATGGCTGCTGATCGACCGCCGCGTGCACGAGTGGCGTCACCAGCACGTCGACCACGTGCTGCAGGCCAGCCCGGTGGCGATGATCGGTCTGCGTGCGCTGCTCGACGAACGGCAGGTCGTGCGCGACTGGCGCATCACGCTGGCCAACCCGGCGCTCGGCCGGCTGCTCGACCTCGATCCGGTGGCGCTCATCGGCCGCACCGTGGTCAGCGCGCTGCCGCAGTGGTCCAAGCTCGATCTGGCGGCCGAATGTGTCGCGACCATGCACGGCGGCTCGCCGCGCGAGCTGCAGCGGCTGCTGGGCGATGACCGCGCCGCGCTGCGTCCGCTGGCCATCCACGTCTCGCCGCTGTCGGACGGCGTGGTGCTGAGCCTGTCGGATCCGACCGTGGCGCGCTCGCGCACCACCGGCGTCCAGCGTCTGGGCGGCACCGACGTGACCACCGGTCTGGCCGACCGCCAGGGCTTCGACGAGCGCCTGCGCGCCGAGGCCCTGTGCGCCCGCCGCGCCGGCGACAACCTGAGCCTGGTGCTGGCCGAGATCGACCACTTCCCGGCCTACATGCAGGCCAAGGGCAGCCGCGCCAGCGAGTCGGCGGTGCGCCGCATCGCCCGGCTGCTGGCCGGTGCCTGCGAGCGCGAGAACGACCTGGTCGCGCGCATCGGCATCCAGTCCTACGCGATCCTGCTGCCGTCGACCGACCTGCGCGGCGCCAGCGAGGTGCTCGGCCGACTGCGCCGCGCCCTGCAGCGCGCCAGCGCCACGGCCGGCGACGAGGCCGGCGGCCTGACGCTCAGCCTGGGACTGGCCGGCTTCCGGCGCAACTTCGACGAGATCGACCTGGTCGACCGGGCCGAGCAGGCGCTGATCGAGGCGCGCCTGTCCGGCGGCGACCAGCTGGTCGTCGACGTCAGCTCGCATCCCGGCGCGTCGCTCGACGGCGACGTCCAGGCCGATGGCCAGGTCGACGCCGACGGCGGTCCGGCCTCGTCCCTGTCGGGCATGGAAACGCGCGACATGGAGTGGACCGACTCGACCATGAGCGACCTGGGCACGCTGGGCACCGAGGTGATGTCGCGCTTCGACATGTCCGACCTGATGGACGCCCATCCGGCGACCGTCCCCGACGGTCTGCACGAGCTGCGTCACCCGGACTCGCGCCATGCACCGGAGCGCTCGGGTCATCCGTCCGGCCAGATCACCGCACCGCTGAGCGGCCAGCGCCGCGAGATGCCGCTGGACCTGTCGATGGACTTGCCGCGCAACAGCGGCTGGGCGGGCCTGCCGCCGCCTTGCGCGCGCCGTCACTGAGCCCCGCATCGAGGCCGTACACGGGCGGTGGCCAGGCCGCCGCCCGGTGCGTAAAATCAATCACCGGGCCCAAATTCTGAGCCCGGTTCTTCTTGTCCCTCACCGCCCTCGCTGGCGGCCTTCGGGGGGCGAGGACCGGTCCCAGGTCAAGCGCTCGCAGCCTTGCGGCGGCACTGCAACAACGCCGCCGTGACATGACCTGACGAGAGCCTTCTGACATGGAAATCTTCGACTACGACAACGTCCTGCTGCTGCCGCGCCAGTGCCGCGTGGAAAGCCGCAGCGAATGCGACCCGTCCATCGACTTCGGCGGTCGCCGCTTCAAGCTGCCGGTCGTGCCGGCCAACATGAAGACCGTGCTGGACGAGCGCATCGCGCGCTGGCTGGCCGACAACGGCTACTTCTACGTGATGCACCGCTTCGACCTCGACGCGGTGGCCTTCGCCCGCGACATGCGCGAGGCCGGGCTGTTCGTCTCGATCAGCTCGGGCGTGAAGGAGGCCGACTACGCCGTGATCGACCGCCTGGCCACCAGCGGCCTGGGCGCGGACTACATCACCATCGACATCGCCCACGGCCATGCCGAAAGCGTGCGCCGCATGATCGGCCACATCAAGAACCGCCTGCCCGACGCCTTCGTGATCGCCGGCAACGTCGGCACGCCCGAGGCGGTGATCGACCTCGAGGCCTGGGGCGCGGACGCCACCAAGGTCGGCATCGGCCCGGGCAAGGTCTGCATCACCCGCCTGAAGACCGGCTTCGGCACCGGCGGCTGGCAGCTCAGCGCGCTGAAGTGGTGTGCCCGCGTGGCGACCAAGCCGATCATTGCCGACGGCGGCATCCGCCACCACGGCGACATCGCCAAGAGCGTGCGCTTCGGCGCGGCGATGGTGATGGTGGGCTCGCTGTTCGCCGGGCATGAGGAGTCACCCGGCCAGACGGTCGAGGTCGACGGCAAGCTCTACAAGGAGTACTACGGCTCGGCCAGCGACTTCAACAAGGGCGAGTACAAGCACGTCGAGGGCAAGCGCATCCTCGAACCCGTCAAGGGCAAGCTCGCCGACACGCTGCGCGAGATGCAGGAAGACCTGCAAAGCTCGATCAGCTACGCCGGCGGCAAGGTGCTTGGCGACCTGCGCCGCGTCAACTACGTCATCCTCGGCGGCGAGAACGCGGGCGAGCACCTGCTGATGTGAGAGGCGCTGGCGGGCTCCAGTGACTGGCTCATCGAATGAGCCAGCCGAAGATTCATTCGATCAACACGGGGCCAGAACCCCTCTCCCCTTGCGGGAGAGGGATCAAGGGTGAGGGGTGTCGTGCCAGATGCACCATCCCCCGCACCCATCCGTCACCCCTGCGTCCCCCTAGTACGCATTGCGATCGAAGAACGCCAGGAACGCGGTCCTCACGATGATCCGCAGGTCCAGCGCGAGGCTCCAGTTGCGCAGGTACTCGAGGTCCAGGCGCACGCGTTCGGCCATCTTGTCGGTGGTGTCGGTCTCGCCGCGGCTGCCGTTGACCTGGGCCCAGCCGGTGATGCCCGGGCGGACCTTGTGGCGGACCATGTAGGACTTGATCAGCTCGCGGTACTGCTGGTTGTGGGCCAGCGCGTGGGGGCGCGGGCCGACGATGCTCATGCGGCCTTGCAGCACGTTGATGAACTGCGGCAGTTCGTCCAGCGAGGTGCGGCGGATGAAGCGGCCGAACGGCGTGATGCGCGCGTCGTTGCGGGTGGCCTGACGCACCACCGCGCCGTTGTCCATCGTCGTCATCGAGCGGAACTTGTAGACCACGATCTCGCGGCCGTCCAGGCCGTGGCGGCGCTGCTTGAAGATCACCGGGCCGGGCGAGGTGAGCTTGATGCCCAGGGCCACCGCCAGCATGATCGGCGCGATCAGCAGCAGGATCAGCGAGGACAGCACGATGTCGCTGCCGCGCTTGAGCAGCGCATTGGTGCCGATGAACGGGCTCTCCAGCAGGCCCACCACCGGCACGCCGTCGATGTTGCGCACGCGGCCCTGGATGACCTGCACGCGCATCACGTCGGGCACGAAGTAGACCGTGCAGGCGGCGTCCTGCAGGGCGCTGACGAGCTGGGTGATGCGCGGCTGCGCGCCCAGCGGCAGGGTGATGTAGGCGTCGCGCACGCCGTGGCGGGCGATGACCTCGCGGATCTCGGCGAGCTTGCCCTTGATCTCGCTGGCGCGCGCGCCGGGCACGCGGTCGAGGTCGCGGTCCTCGATGAAGCCGACGAAGTCGTAGCCCACCGCCGCCCGGTCGCGCAGCACCTCGGCCATGCGCTGGCCGATCTCGCCCGCGCCGATGACCAGCGCGGCCCGCCGCAGCGCCGGGTTGCGCGCCATGTGGCGCAGCAGCGCATGGCCGGTCAGGGCCAGCCCGAAATGCAGCAACGGCGCGGCCACCAGCCAGGCGGCCAGCACCTCGGGGGTGTAGAACTTGATCGAGTCGGTGGCGAAGCCCACCAGCGCCAGCACGCTGCAGACCACCAGCCAGGACGACACGATGCCGCCCAGCGCGATCCAGGGCGTGGCGTGGAAGCGGTTGGTCCCCGGGAAGGTCAGCACCAGCACGCCCAGGCTGAGCAGCTGCGTGGCGCGGTCGATCGGCTCGTCGGCCATCACCGTGATGACCAGCAGCGCCAGCACCGACAGCAGCGGCTCGGCGATGCCGGCGACGAAGCTGGTGATGGACTGCGGCGGCGTCGGCGCGAAGCCGTAGGGGCTGCGCGTGATCTGCCCGGCCTGACGTGCGGGCGGCATCTGCACCACCTGGGCGCTGCCGTGGTCACCGGCAGGCGTCGCCAGCGCGTCAGCGGTGTCGGCGGAGGCGGTCATGTCAGGGGAGTCCCTCATGGACATTGCGGGGGAAGGAACATTTTTGCCACGTGGCATGGAACAGATTCTGTCGGCGCGGCGACGCGATGCGATCAACGACGTTGCAGTTTGCCGACCTTAAGGAGAAAACTGCACGAAGGCCGGACCCGCTTGCCCACCCCTTCGCGGGGCGGCGCGGGCGAAAACCCGACGCCTGAGCGGCAGGCTGAACGATGCATTGACCGTTTTGGGGGCTGTCACCCACCCCGAGGTCGACCCGAGGACCGTTTTCCCTGTGTGGGACAGGCCGGTCGTCACGCGCCGGGATGGGTCAGATGACCCGTCCGAACCAGGCCACGCTCAGGCCGCAGGCCAGCAGGACGAGCAGGCCGGCGGCCCCGGCCACCAGGGCCGTGACCTCGGTTTCCTTGCGCTCGAAGACCAGCCGGCTGCTGAGCGTGTCGTAGACCTTCTTCAGGTCCGACGCGGTGCCGGCGTAGAAGTACTCGGCCTGCGTCAGGTTGGCGACGTTCTTGAGCGTGGCCTCGTCCAGCCGCACCCGCATGCTCCAGCCCTCGAAGCCGATGATCTCGCCGTTGGTCGTGCCGAAGCCGACGGTGTAGACCTTGACGCCCCGGTCGGCGGCCATCTTGGCGGCGTCCATCGGGTCCATGCCGGTGGTGCGCTGGCCGTCGGTCAGCAGGATCACGGCCGCCGAGCTGTAGCTGCCCGGGGCGACGGGCTTGAAGTCGTCCTGCTTTTCCCGCTCGGTGCCCAGCGCCTTGGGCATGCGGCGTTCGCCGGTCACGTCCGACAGGTCGATGCCGGCCTCGGGGAACAGCGTGGCCAGGCTCAGCACGATGCCGCTGCCGATGGCGGTGCCGCGCTGGAGCTGGAAGCGGTCGATCGCGGCGATGACGTCCTCGCGGCTGTGGGTCGGTGCCTGCACCACGGCGGCCGTGCCGGCAAAGCTGACGACGCCCACGCGGACATGGCGCGGCAGGTCCTGCACGAAGGCCTTGGCGGCGTTCTGCGAGGCGATCAGGCGGTTGGGCTCGACGTCGGTCGCGCGCATGCTGCCCGAGACGTCCATGGCCAGCAGCAGGGTCTGGTCACGCAGGGGCAGCGTCAGCACCGCCACCGGCCGGGCCAGCGCGAACAGCAGCAGCAGCAGGGCCAGCCCGATCAGGATCGGCGGCACGTGGCGGCGCCAGGCCCCGCCGTTGCCGACCGCCTGCCGGATCAGGCCCAGGCTGGCGACCCGCACGACCTGGCGCTTGCGCCGCCGCAGCAGCCACCAGTAGGCCAGCGCGATCAGCGGCCAGAGCAGCAGCAGCCACAGCAGGCTGGGCCACTGGAAGCTCAGCGGCGATTGCTGGAACAGGGAAGCGAGCGTCTCGTTCATCGGGGCCTCGGCACGGCGGAGGAGGTCGGTGGGCGCGGTCCGGCGCCGGACGGGGGACGTGCCCCGCCGGCCAGCGCCGAGCCCGCCGCGCCCTGGCGCTGTCGCACCCGGCGCAGGTCGAGGAAGCGGCGCAGCGTCTCGAGCAGCGGCTCGGCCGTGTCGAGCTCCAGCGTGTCGACGCCGGCGGCGTTCAGGCCCTGGCGCAGGCGCGCTTCGCGTTCGGCGGCCAGCGCGGCGTGGCGCGCGCGCAGGGCGGGGTCATCGGTGTCGATCAGCAGCTCGTCGCCGCTTTCGGCATCGCGCAGCAGCACCAGGCCCATCGCCGGCAAGGCCTGTTCGGACGGATCGCCCAGACGCACCGCGATCACGTCATGGCGCAAGGCCAGTCGTCCCAGCGGGGCCTGCCAGCCGGGCTGGCTGATGAAGTCCGACACGACCACGACGGTGGTGCGGCGGCGCAGCCGGTGTTCGGCTGCGCTCAGCAGGTCGGCCAGGCGGGTCGATTCGGCGTCGTCGTCGGGCGTGGCCACCGGCGATGCTGTCGCGCGCGAACGACCGAACCAGCGTGTCGCCGGGCCGGTGTTCCTGCTTTTCGGGGTTGATGTGCCGTCGGGCCGCGACGATGCGGTGGCCCGGGCCATGCGCGAGATCAGCTGCAGCACCTGGCTGCGACCGCCGCGCGCGGGCAGTTCCTCGGCGCGCTGGTCGGCCTGACGGTAGATCTGCGCGCCCACCCGGTGGCCGGCGCGGGTGTAGAGCCGCGCCAGCAGCGCGACCAGCTCGGTGGCCATCTGCTGCTTGGTGCGCACGTCCGCATCGCCCGGACGCAGCACCGAGCCCCAGTCGACCGAGGCGCTCAGATCGAGCAGGAAGACCGCCGTCATGTCGCGGTCCTCCTGGAACTGGCGCACGTGCGGCGTGTCGATGCGGGCGGTGACGTTCCAGTCGATGTGGCGCACGTCGTCGTGCGGCTGGTATTCGCGCAGGTCGGCCAGGTCCAGCCCGGCGCCGCGCATCAGCGTGCGGCAGTCGCCCTGCAGCAGGCCGTCGAGCCGGCGCAGCACGGTCCATTCGAGCCGTCGCAGCAGGGCATCGGCCGGACCGAGCGCGATCGCGGTGGCGCTGTCGGGCAAGGGCTGGGCGGAGGTCGGCGCGGATTTCTGGTCAGACCCTTGGTCGGACCCTTGGTCAGCCCCCGGCTCGCCCTTGCGGCGTGGCCACACCAGCCCGAGCAGGCGCTCGTGCAGACGCTGTCGGACGGCGCTGCGGCCGGTCATGCTCAGGCGCCCTCGGCGTGGGCCATCGGCTTGGGCGGCGCCGGCAGGTGGTCGAGCATCCGGCGGATCAGCGCGTCCGCGTCCAGCCCCTCGGCCAGCGCCTCGTAGCTCAGCACCAGGCGGTGACGCAGCACGTCGGGCACCAGGTCGATCAGGTCCTCGGGCAGCGCGTAGCTGCGCCCGCGCAGCATCGCCATGGCGCGCGCGCCCTCGACCAGGCCGATGGTGGCGCGCGGGCTGGCGCCGAAGGCCAGCAGCGGCGCCAGCTCGGGCATGCCGCCTCGCGCGGGGTCACGGCCGAGCGCGACCAGCTTGACGGCGTACTGCACCAGCGACGGATCGACGTAGACCGCGCGGCAGGCCTTCTGCAGCGCGGCGAGCTGGCCGGTGTCGGCCACGGCGGCCACCGTGATGGCCGCACCGGTGACGCGCTGGACGATCACGAACTCCTCTTCCTCGCTCGGATAGCCCACCAGCACCTTCATCATGAAGCGGTCGACCTGCGCCTCGGGCAGCGGGTAGGTGCCCTCGGTCTCGATCGGGTTCTGCGTGGCCATGACCAGGAAGGGTTCGGGCACCTTGTGGCTGACGCCGGCGATCGTGACCTGGCGTTCCTGCATCACCTCCAGCAGGGCACTCTGGACCTTGGCCGGCGCGCGGTTGATCTCGTCGGCCAGCAGCAGGTTGGTGAACACGGGGCCCAGCGAGGTGCTGAACTCGCCGCTCTTCTGGCTGTAGATGCGCGTGCCCACCAGGTCGGCGGGCACCAGGTCGGGCGTGAACTGGATGCGCTTGAACTGCCCGTGCACGGCCTGCGCCAGCGTCTTGACGGTCAGCGTCTTGGCCAGCCCGGGCACGCCCTCGACCAGCAGGTGCCCCTGCGCGAGCATGGCCACCATCACGCGTTCAAGGAACTTGTGCTGCCCGACGACCACCCGCTTGCCCTCGTAGCGGATGCGCTCCATCAGCGCGGCGGGGTCGTCGGGAGCGGCGACGGGCAGGTCCTGCGGGCGATCGGTCATGGGCGTCCTCGGGTCTTGGGTCGGGTCTCGTGTCGGGTCAGGTCGTGTCGGTGCGGGTCAGAACGGCGGGAAGCCCACCGCGCCGGCGGCGCTCTCGATGGGCACCGCAAAGCCGATGCCGATGAAGGTGCGCGCGGGCGTCGGGTTGAGGATGGCGGTCACGATGCCCACCACCTCGCCCTGGGCATTGACCAGCGGCCCGCCCGAGTTGCCCGGGTTGGCGGCGGCGTCGAACTGGATGAGCTTGCTCAGCGTCTGGCGGCCCTCGGGCGAACGGAACTCGCGGTCCAGCCCCGAGACCACGCCGGAGGACACGCTCGGGCCGATGCCGAAGGGATAGCCCACGGCCACCACCGTGTCGCCCAGGCCCAGGTCGCCGGTGCCGCGCAGCGTGGCGGGCTGCAGGTCATCGGGCAGCTTCAGGGCCTTGAGCACGGCCAGGTCCTGGTGCGGCTGCACGCTGATGACGCGGGCCTCGGATTCCATGCCGTTCCAGAAGGTCACGGTGACCCGGTCGGCGCCTTCGATGACGTGGTAGTTCGTCAGGATCACGCCGCTCTCGACGATCACCACGCCGGTGCCCACGCCACGGCGCGGGTGCGGGTCCTGCGCGTTCTCGTCGTCGTCCTTCTCGCCGGCGGTGGGCTTGGCGGCCTTGCCGGTCGTGCGTGACTTGCTGCCCGGGCCGGCCTTCTGGCGCTGCGAGCCGGTGGCACGGGCCGGGTCGGTGCTGGCGCGTTCATCGGCCTGCGCGACCACCCGCACGACCGAGGGCAGGATCTTGTCGGCCGCCTTGCGCGTCGCGGCGGTGATCGGCTGGGTGTCGAGCGTCTCCAGCACGGCGCGGTCGATGTCCTGCTGGGTGATCACCGGCGGGGCGTGGCGCACCTGCCACTGCCAGAGCCCCAGCATCACCAGGGCCATCAGCGCCCAGGCGGTCCAGAGGGCACGAGGTGTTGCCAGCCAGGCCTGCAGGCGCTGGCGCCGTCCGGGGGCCGCGGGCGGGGCGCTCGGGTCGGCGTGGGGCGTTGCGCCGTCGGCGGCGACGTTGGGGGCTTGTGTGGCCACCTCATGGGCGACATCGGCGCCGACCGATGCGGCCGAGCGGCTGTAGCTGGGTTTGCGTGTCATCGGCGCCCCTGCACCAGCCGCCACGGCCGGCATGGCTGCAAGTTAGCACGCCACGCTTGGGCTTGCCAGCCCGAGGCGTACCCGCAAAGGGGGCGGCATGATGTCGACATGACCGCGCCGCCGCCCGATCCGCTCTGGATCGACACCCATTGCCACCTCGATGCCGACGAGTTCGCGCCCGATCGCGACGCCGTGCAGGCCCGCGCCCGCGCCGCCGGGGTCGCCCGGCTGGTGATTCCGGCGGTCGCCTGTCGATACCTCGCGGGCGTGCGCTCACTGGCGCACCGGCATGGGGACGTCTACGCGCTCGGGCTGCATCCGCTGTATGTCGGCGACGAGCCGCCGGATGCGCTGGACCGGCTGGCCGCCGCCCTGCGCGAGGCCGCCGACGACCCGCAGCTGGTGGCGGTCGGCGAGATCGGCATCGACGGCTTCGTCCCTGGCCTGGACCTTGAATTGCAGGATCGCTTCTACGCCGCCCAGCTCGACCTGGCGCTCGCCTTCGACCTCCCGGTGATCCTGCATGTGCGGCGTTCGGCCGACCTGCTGCTGCGCCAGTTGCGACGCCGACCGGGCCTGCGCGGCGGCATCGCGCACGCCTTCAACGGCAGCGAGCAGCAGGCGCAGGCCTTCGTCGAACGCGGGTTCAAGCTCGGCTTCGGCGGCGCGCTGACCTTCGACCGCGCCCTGCAGATCCGCCGCCTGGCGGCCAGCCTGCCGAGCCACGCGCTGGTGCTGGAGACCGACGCGCCCGACATCCCGCCGCACTGGCTCTACCGGACGGCGGCCGAGCGCGCGGCCGGCGCGGTCGCCCGCAACGAGCCAGCCGAAC
>JACCDQ010306508.1_pt1 | contig 11496 bp, 9 predicted proteins | sample 7446031 | NCBI WGS metagenome assembly JACCDQ01 (sample SAMN15323442, study PRJNA562643) | freshwater metagenome | isolation source: river surface water | place: USA:Blue River Watershed | collected 2017-08-17
CGAGGCGACGCGCGCGACGTAGGCGTAGCGGCTTTCGGTCGGGATGCAGTTGCCGACGGTCACGTAGTTGATCGACTTCGGGTCGACGCCCGAACGCTCGACCGTGGCCTTCATGACGGCACCGGCCAGGTCGGCCGGCTCCATGTCGGCGAGCGATCCGCCGAAAGTGCCGATGGCGGAACGGGCTGCGCCCAGAACGACGACGTCGCGCTTGCTCATGTGAGTCTCCTGCAGGGGAACGGGGATGGGAACGGGGAAAGGAACGGGGAAGGGGGACGGGATCGGGGTGGACCGGATGGGGCACCTGAGCCCGGCACCTTACGCCGGCCCGGGTACAGCGGCCTGACGAAGGCCAACATCATGCCGCATGGCGCGCGGCCGACGGCTGCGCGCAGGCCGGCGGGAACGTTCCCGGGCCGGCGCATGTTGCGGCGCAGCGACCATGCCCGGAAGCGCCCTCCGCCAGGGGTCGTCCCGTATGCTTTTGACATGAACCGAACCGACCGGCCCCCGCTCGCCTCCCGACTGCCTGCGGCGCTGCCGGTCTGGAGCCTGTTGCTGCCCGCCATGGCCCTGCTGCTGCTGGTCGCTCTGCAACTGGCTGGCAGCGAGGCCTGGTGGGCCGTGCTGCTGGCTTCGCTGGGACTGGTGGCGGCCGTGCTGTCGGCGGTGCATCACGCCGAGGTGGTGGCCCACCAGGTGGGCGAGCCCTTCGGCACGCTGGTGCTGGCGCTGGCCGTGACGGTGATCGAGGTGGCGCTGATCGTCTCGCTGATGCTGGCCGGCGGGGCTTCGGCCAGCGCGCTGGCGCGCGACACGGTGTTCGCCGCGGTCATGATCGTCTGCAACGGCGTGGTCGGCCTGTGCCTGCTGGTGGGCGGCATCCGCCACGGCGTGCTGACCTTCCGGGTCGAGGGCACCAGCCCGTCGCTGGCGGTGCTGGCCGCGCTGTGCACGCTGACGCTGGTCCTGCCGGTGTTCACCACCAGCACGCCGGGGCCGACGTTCTCCGGGCCGCAGCTGGCCTTCGCGGGGATCGTCTCGCTGGCGCTCTACGGGGTGTTCGTGTTCGTCCAGACGGTGCGGCACCGCGACTACTTCCTGCCCGCCGATGCCGACGATCTGGCCGACGCCAGCGCCCACGCCGAGCCGCCGTCCCCCCGCGTCGCCTGGGTGGCGCTGGCGCTGCTGATGGTCTGCCTGATCGGCGTGGTGGGACTGGCCAAGACGCTGGCGCCGAGCCTGGAGGCCGGCGTCAACGCGCTGGGCGCACCGCAGTCGCTGGTGGGTGTGCTGGTGGCCCTGCTGGTGCTGCTGCCCGAGACCTGGGCGGCCGTGCGCGCGGCGGCCCACAACCGGCTGCAGACCAGCCTGAACCTGGCGATCGGCTCGGCGCTGGCCAGCATCGGGCTGACCATCCCGGCGGTCGCCGTGCTGTCGCTGTTCTACCCGCACCCGCTGGTGCTGGGCCTCGCGCCCAGCGCGATCGTGATGCTGGTGCTGACCTTCATGGTGGGCACGCTCACGCTCGGACGCGGTCGCGCCACCGTGCTGCAGGGCGCCGTCCACCTGGTGCTGTTCGCGGTCTTCCTGTTCCTGGCGATCTTTCCGTGAGGCCAGCGGTCCGGCGGGCTGCCCGGATGTGACAAGGGCGGACCCGAAGGCCCGCCCTTGTCACCCGCCGCCGGGTCCGTCACCCGGGCTGGCGGCCCCGTCGTGCAACCTGCAGGTGCATCACTCGACCACGACCACGCTGTGCGGCACGCGGCCGACGCGCACGGTCTTCAGCGGCTTGGCCGCGCCGGTGTCGATCACCGTGAGGTCATCGGACAGGCCGTTGGCGACGAACAGCCGGTCCTGCGCCTTGTTCAGGCCCAGACCCCAGGCGCGCTTGCCGGCCAGCACCAGGTCGGTGGTCTTGCGCGTGGCCACGTCGACGAAGGCGACGTGGTTGGCATTGCCCAGGCCGACGTAGGCGCGCTTGCCGTCCGCGCTGATCTTCACGTCCACCGGCGTGATGTCGCTGGCGCGCGCACCCTTGACGCTGAACTTGATCGTCTCGATGACCTTGTTGTCGGCCGTGGAGATGACGCTGACGCTGGCGCCCAGTTCGTTGCTGACCCACAGCTGCGAGCCATCGGGCGTCATCGCGAAACGGCGCGGGCGCTTGCCGACCTTGATGTTGTGGGTGACCTTGCCGGTGGCCGTGTCGATCACGTGGACCATGCTGGCGACCTCGGACGTGGCGTAGACCCGCTTGCCGTCCGGGCTGACGATGACGCCCTCGGGCTCCTGCCCGACCTTGACCGCCTTGCTGCGCTTGCCGCTGGCGATGTCGATCACGCCGATCTCGGCGTCTTCCTCGTTGCTGACGTAGAGCGTCTTGCCGTCCGGCGACAGGTCGAAGATCTCCGGGTCGTCGCCCAGGTCGATGCGGCCGACCGACTTGCGCGTGGCCAGGTCGATCACGTCGGCCTCGCCGGAGTCGCCGCAGGCGACCACCAGCTGCTTGCCGTCCGGCGTGGTGCGCATGTGGCGCGGGCGCTTGCAGGTGGCCACCGTGCCGGTGACGGCCTGTGTGGCCAGGTCGACCACGGACAGCGTGTTGTCCTTCTCGCTGGAGACGTAGGCGACGCCTTGGGCGAGGCTGGCGCCGCAGAAGGCGGATGCAGCCGCTGCCACGGCGAGCAGGGCGAGGGTTCGGGGCGTGCGACGGGCGAAGGTCATGGCGTGTCGGATCGTTGGGCGTTGAACGTGGGTCGTACCGTAACGATCGGCCATCGCGGCTTCCAGGGAATTCTTCCCGGGCGATGGAAAGTCCCGATGCCGGTGGCGGGCCCTGCGCCAGACCGGGACAGGCTCAGGGCATGAGCCCGTGGCTGCGCGCGTAGTGCAGCAGCTCGACGGCATTGCCCACGCCCAGCTTCTGGCGGATCTGGGTCTGGTGGTTGGAGATGGTCTTCTCGCTGACACCCAGCTGGCCGGCAATCTCGTCGAAGGGCATGCCGGTCAGCAGCCGGCGCAGCACCTCCAGCTCGCGGGCGGTGAGATCGTGGTGGGGCGGGCGCAGGGCCGGCTCGCCATGGCCGGGCGGCAGCACCAGCTCGCCGCGCAGCACCCGGCGCAGCGCGTCGATCAGGGCCTGCGGATCGGCACTCTTGGAGACGAAGCCTCGCGCGCCGGCCTGCAGGCATTGCGTGACCAGCGCGGCGCTGTCGTGCATCGACACCACCAGCACCTGCAGCGGCAGGCCCGCCCGCACGATGCTGCGCAGCAGCTCCAGCCCGCTGCGTCCGGGCATCGACAGGTCCAGCACCAGCAGGTCGACGTGGCCCCGCAGCGGTCCGCCCAGGGCCGTCAGGGCCTGCTCCGGATCGCCGAACTCGGCCCGGACGACGAGGTCGTCCTCCAGCTCGATCAGGCGGGCGTAGCCGGCCCGCACGATGGCGTGGTCGTCGACCAGCGCAAGCCTTGCCGGGGTCATCGGGACAGTGTCGGATTTCGTCATGGGGCGGGTTTCCAGGTCAGTCGGGCCGACAGGCGCAGGCCCGGGCGTGAGGTGGCGGTGCCTGTGGTGACGTCGATCGTCTCCAGGTTCGGGGTCGACGGCTCGACGCGCCAGGTTCCGCCCAGCGCCCAGACCCGCTCCTGCATGCCGCCCAGGCCGTTGCCACGCTGGCGCGCGAGCGCCGCATCGGGCAGGCCGACGCCGTCGTCGCGCACCGACCAGTCCAGCGCCGGGGGCTGTGCCTGTGCCTGTGTCTGGGTCTGCAAGTCCAGGGTCAGCGACAGCTCGACCTCGCGGGCGTCGGCATGGCGCGCGGCGTTGGTCAGCGCCTCCTGGCTGATGCGGTAGACCGCCAGCGCCAGGTCACGCGGGATCCGGGTCGACGCAGCCACGGCCGGATCGAGCGGCATCTCCAGGTTGCCCCGCAGGGCCGGGTGGCCGATCTGCGTCAGCCGCAGCCGCCAGCGGGTCGGCTCGACACCGTCGGGCGTCGCATCGGCGTCGGGGGTTGGATCCGCGTCGGCGCGTGTGCCGGCCTGCCAGCCGGCCACCAGCCCTTCGAGCAATTGCACCAGCCGGGCCAGGGGCAGCCGGTGGTCGTCGTTGCCCTCGTCGTCGTCGACCGGCCCGAGCGGGCGCAGCCGCACCAGCAGGTCGCGGATGTCGCGCTGCACCTCGGCGCAGCGTTCGGCCATGCCGGCGACCACGCCGTGCAGCTCGGGCTGGTCGGCCAGCCGTCGACCGAGCCAGGCGGCGTCCAGGCGCAGGGCCGTCAGGCGCTGGCCGAACTCGTCGTGCAGTTCGCGGGCGAGGTGCTGGCGCTCGTCCTCCTGCAGCGTCAGGACCTGCTGGCTCAGCAGGCGGCGTTCGGATTCGGCCGCATCGAGCGCCTGCACCAGCTCGCGCAGCGCGGTGGCGATCGACTCCAGCTCGCGGATCGGCATGCGCGGCAGCTCGCGCACGGCGGCGTAGTCCTGGTGTTCGACCCGGCCGATGGCGGCCAGCAGCGCGGTCAGCGGCGCGAAGGCGCGGCGCACGTTCCAGGCCATCGCCAGCAGCAGCGCGCCGAAGCAGGCCAGCAGCAGGGCGAGCGCGCCGGCCAGGTCGTTGAGGGCCTCGATGCGCTCGCTCTCGTGCGTGGCGGCCAGGGAGACGATCCAGCGCCCGCCGTCCGGGCGCCGCACCGCCCAGGTCGCGCGCCGGCCGTCGGGCGCCGACAGGGTCTGGCGGTGCAGCTCGTAGAGCCAGCCCAGCGCAGGTGGATCGGCCGGCGCCGGCAAGGGACGCAGGATCACCCGGCCGTGGCTGTCGACGATGTGCAGCGTCAGGTGGCGCAGGCCTTCCTGGGCCAGCGTCTCACGCACGCTGGCCAGCGCGCTGCGGTCGTCGACCTGATCGAGCGAGCCCAGCCGGGCCATCACGCTGGCCAGGGACATGGCGGCGTCGACCTCCTCGGCGATGTTCTGGTTGACCCGCATCAGCCCCAGCGCGGCCGCCAGCAGCAGGCCGGCCAGCGCGGTGGCGAAGGCGCGCCGCATCACCAGTCGCGGCAGGTCGAAGGGAGGGCTCCAGCTCATCGGCGGCGATGGTGCCCGAGCCGGCGCGGCGCTGTCGGCCGGGATAATCCCGGGCTGCCCCCCCATGCCCGAGACTTGCCATGCCCACCCTGGACGATCCCCGCCACGACCGCGAAGCCGGCACCCGCGAGGCCACGCTCGACACCACCCGCATCGACGACGTGCGCATCCGCGCGGTCCGCCCGCTGATCAACCCGGCCCTGCTGCAGGAGCGCCTGCCGGTGCCCGAGGCCACGCTGGCGCTGGTGGAGAAAAGCCGCGCCGAGCTGGCCGACATCCTGCACGGCCGCGACGACCGGCTGATCGTGGTGGTCGGCCCCTGCTCGATCCATGACCACGACCAGGCCATCGCCTACGCGCGCTTCCTGCGCCACGAGGTGCCGCAGCTGAGCGACGCGCTGGCCATCGTCATGCGGGTCTACTTCGAGAAGCCGCGCACGACGGTCGGCTGGAAGGGCTACATCAACGACCCGCACCTGGACGGCAGCTTCGCGATCAACGAGGGCCTTGAGCGCGCCCGCCGGCTGCTGCTGGAGATCGGCGAGATCGGCCTGCCCACCGGCACCGAGTTCCTCGACCTGCTCAGCCCGCAGTACATCGCCGACCTGATCAGCTGGGGCGCCATCGGCGCGCGCACCACCGAGAGCCAGTCGCACCGCCAGCTGGCCTCGGGGCTGTCGTGCCCGGTGGGCTTCAAGAACGGCACCGACGGCAACCTGAAGGTCGCCAGCGACGCGATCCTGTCGGCGCGGGCACCGCATGCCTTCATGGGCATGACCAAGATGGGCCAGGCCGCGATCTTCGAGACCCGCGGCAACGCCGACTGCCACGTCATCCTGCGTGGCGGCAAGACGCCCAACTACGGCGCCGAACACGTCGCCGCAGCCTGCGACACGCTGCGCGCCTCGGGCCTGCGCGAGCAGGTCATGGTCGACTGCTCGCACGCCAACAGCAGCAAGCAGCACCGCCGCCAGATCGACGTCGCGGCCGACATCGCCGCGCAGATCACCGCCGGCGAACGCCGCATCACCGGCGTGATGATCGAGAGCCACCTGCAGGAAGGCCGCCAGGACCTGGTCGACGGCCAGCCGCTGGCGCATGGCGTGTCCATCACCGACGCGTGCATCAGCTGGGCCCAGACCCAGCCGGTGCTGCACCAGCTGGCGCAGGCGGTGCGCGCGCGCCGGGCCTGACGCTGCGGCCGCTGCGCAGGGAGATTCTTGCGTCCTGACACCGGTTCGGTGTGGATCGATACGCGGGCTCGCCGCTACCTTGGCGACCTGGGCCGACGACGCCTCGCGGCCCGCCCCTCCGATCCACCCGACCTGCAAGGACCCCGATCGCCATGAGCCATTCGACGCTGCGCACCTTCCGTTTCCCCGAAGGCACCTGCATTGCCCAGGCCCAGCCGCCGCTGGCGGCGGTCGTCACGACCGAGTCGCCGGCGCTGTCGGTGATGACCGATCTGGCCCGCGTCAAGGCGGCCACCATCGCGCCGACGCTGTCGCTGCGCGAGGCCCGCCAGACGATGATCCAGCAGGGCGTTCGGCTGCTGTTCGTGGTCGAGCACATGCCCTGCGTCGAGGGGCTGATCACCTCGACCGACCTCGAGGGCGACCGGCCGATGCAGGTCATCGCGCAACGCGGCGTGCGCCACGATGAGCTGGTCGTGGCCGACGTGATGACGGGCCTGTCGGCGCTCGACGCGATCGACTTCGATGCCCTGCAGCACAGCCGCGTGGCCGACCTGATCGACACCCTCAAGCTGGTCGGCCGGCGTCACCTGCTGGTGGTCCAGAAGGCCGGCCGCGACGGTCCGGCGCGGGTGCGCGGGGTGGTCTCGCAGGCGCAGATCGAGCGTCAGCTCGGCCGCGCGATCGACGCGACGGAAATCGCGTCGACCTTTGCCGAGATCCAGCAGGCCTTGCGGGCCTGAACCGGCACGGCCTTCAGTCCAGGCCCGGACTCAGACCCAGCGCGGCCCGGGCCACCGACTCGGCCACCTCGATGCCGTCGACACCGGCCGACATGATCCCGCCGGCGTAGCCTGCGCCCTCGCCGGCCGGGTAGAGGCCGCGGGTGTTCAGGCTCTGGTGGTCGCGGCCGCGGTTGATGCGCAGCGGCGACGAGGTGCGCGTCTCCACGCCGGTCAGCACCGCGTCGTGCATCGAGAAGCCGCGGATCTGGCGCTCGAAGGCGGGCAGGGCCTCGCGGATCGCCTCCAGCACGTAGGGCGGCAGGCTCTCGCGGCCGGGCTCGCTCAGGTCGGTCAGGTTCACGCCCGGCTTGTAGGACGGCAGCACGTCGCCGAAGTCCTGCCCGCGTCGGCCCTTGCGTCGGTTGGCGATGAAGTCGCCCACCAGCTGGCCCGGCGCGATGTAGCCGCCGCCGCCCAGCTCGTAGGCGCGCGACTCCCAGATGCGCTGGAAGGCCATGCCGTCCAGCGGATTCACGGGGCCGTCCTGCGCACCGTCCTGGCGGTAGTCCTGCGGGTTGATGCCCACCACGATGCCGGCGTTGGCGTTGCGCTCGTTGCGCGAGTACTGGCTCATGCCGTTGGTGACCACCCGCATCGGCTCGGACGTCGCGGCCACCACCGTGCCGCCCGGGCACATGCAGAAGCTGTAGACCGAGCGGCCGTTGCCGGCGTGGTGAACCAGCTTGTAGTCGGCCGCGCCAAGGATCGGGTTGCCCGCGTTCGGGCCGAAGCGCGCGCGGTCGATCACGCCCTGCGGGTGCTCGATGCGAAAGCCCACCGAGAACGGCTTGGCCTCCATCGCCACGCCCCGGTCGTGCAGCATCGTGAAGGTGTCGCGGGCGCTGTGGCCCAGCGCCAGCACGACCTGGTCGGCGCGGATCTGCTCGCCCGATTCGAGCGTCACGCCGCGCACGTGGCGCACGCCCTTTGCGTCGGTCTCGACCTGCAGGTCGACCACCTTCTGGCGGAAGCGGATCTCGCCGCCCAGCGACTCGATCTCGGCACGCATCTTCTCGATCATGCTGACCAGCCGGAAGGTGCCGATGTGGGGCTTGCTGACGTAGAGGATCTCGTCGGGCGCGCCGGCCTTGACGAACTCGGTCAGCACCTTGCGCGTGAGGTGGCGCGGGTCGCTGATCTGGCTCCAGAGCTTGCCGTCGCTGAAGGTGCCGGCGCCGCCTTCGCCGAACTGCACGTTCGATTCCGGCTCCAGTTGCTGCCGTCGCCACAGGCCCCAGGTGTCCTGGGTGCGTTCACGCACGACCTTGCCGCGCTCCAGCACGATCGGGCGCAGGCCCATCTGCGCCAGGATCAGCGCGGCGAACAGCCCGCACGGCCCGAAGCCGATCACCAGCGGCCGCAGCGGGCCGGCGCCGTCGGCGCGGCCGAAGTCGGCCGGTGCATGGCCGAGGAAGTGGTAACGCGTGTCGGGGCTGGCCTTGACGTGCGGATCGGCCGCGAAGCGCGCCAGCGTCGCCGCTTCGTCCAGGCCGTCGGCCAGCGTGCAGTCGACCGTGTAGATCAGCAGGATCGCCGTCTTCTTGCGCGCGTCGTAGGCCCGCTTGAAGACGCTGAAGTCCGCCAGGTCCGCACCCGACGCCAGCCCGAGCCGCGCGACGATGGCGGCGCGCAGGTCCGGCTCGGCATGGTTCAGCGGCAGACGCAGTTCGGTGATGCGGATCATGGTCAGCGGGTCTGCAGGGCGGTCGGGCGGCAGGGCGGTGCCGCGGACTGCGAGCGGGTCTCAGAAACGACAAGACGGCCGGGAGGCCGTCATGGAGGTCGGGCGGGTTGACTACCACCGCACCCACGGTTCCGCAGAGCGGAACCGCTGCGCCAGGCACGAACCGTCCTCAGGACGGTTCGTGTCCGGGCTTAGCCACCCTTCTTGGCGCGCTTGCCCGGGTTCTTCTTCGATCGGGTGTGCGAACCACGCTCCAGGCTGACCTTCTGGCCATGCGGCGCGGTGAAGGCGACGCCGACGGGGGCGGCGGGACGGGGGGTGGCCTTGCGGTCGGCTTCGGTGATGATCTTGTTGCCCATGACTGGCTCCGGGGTCTGAAGAGGTGAAAAGAGCGAGTGCTGCAGACCCGCGAACCCTCGATTAGGCCACAAAACCGGCGCGAACGGCCGCCAACGCCGGTTCGGTGCTCATCGCACGCGGGTGGCGCGGAGGATCCGGGGGGCGTCGTAGGGCTTGCTCAGTTCGCCGCTGCTGGTCTGCACCGGCACCCAGCGGATCAGCTGGATGGTGGTGTCCATGCCGGCGATCACCTTGCCAAACACCGCGTAGCCATCGTTGGTGGACGTGCTGTCGAGCTTGGAGGTGTTGTCGACCACGTTGACGAAGAACTGGCTCGTGGCGCTGGTGGTGGCCGTGGTGCGTGCCATGGCGACGGTGCCGACGGTGTGGGACAGGCCGGTGGTGGTCGTCTTCTCCAGCGCGATGGCCGCATAGGTCGCCGTCTTGGCCACGCCAGAGGCGTTGAAGCCGCCGCCCTGGACCATGAAATTGCTCATGACCCGATGGAACTGGGTGTCGGTGTAAAAGCCGTCGTCCACGTACCTGAGCACGTTGTTCGACGAGATCGGTGCGCGGACGTTGTCGAGTTCCATCACGAACTCGCCGTGGGTGGTCACGACGCACACCTTGGGCAAGGTGCCGACGCTGGCGGCAGCGCAGTAGCCCAGCGAGATGGGGCTGCCCAGGCTGACCCGGCCATCCGCATCCCGCGCGTAGATCTTCAAGGTCGTCGCGGCCGTGGGCGCCGTCAGCGAGAAGGTGTGCGTCGCCGAGTAGGCCGCCGTGGTCGAGACGAAGCAGGCATCGCTGGCCGCCGGCTCGATGTTGTCGCTGCGCAGGCACAGGCCGGTCACGCCGACGCTGTCGACGGCGGTGGCCGTCACCGGCACCTGGCCGCTGACGGGCAGGCCGAGCGTCACCGACTGGACCGACGGCGACACCATGTCCACCGTGTGGGAGACCGCCGCGCTCACGTTGCCGGCCGCGTCGCGGGCATAGGCGCGATGGATGCTGAAGTCGATCGGCCTGTTGGCGGACACGGTCGTCTGGCTGGTGAAGCAACTGTCCGTGGCCTGGGGCGCCGGCGCACTGGCCGCTTGAAGGCAGTAGCCACTGACCCCGTGTGCATCCTGCGCGTCAATGCGCAGCTTGACCTGGGTGTCGGTGACCTCCGTCCTCACCACGGCTTGCACCACCGGTGCCACCACGTCGAGGACATGATCGAACGCCGTGCTGATGCGGCCCGCGTGGTCCTTGGCATAGACCTTGTAGGGCTGGAAGGCGGTCGGGGCCGGAAACCGCTGCGTGGCTTCGGGCTTGAAGCAGGCGTCCGTGGGGGCACTGCTGTCGGGCTTGAAGCAATAGCCCGAGATGCCGTGGTTGTCGAGCGCGCTGGCCGTCATGTCGACCTCGCTGCCGACCTTGCTCACGGTGATGCCGGTGATCGTCGGGTCGCCGGTATCGAACAGGGCATAGGCGTCGAAGCGGGCCGCGAAGGCGGCGCTGACGTTGCCCGAGGCATCGCGGGCATGGGCCCGGTGGTCGGCCGGGCCGATCGTGGCGTCGATGCTGACCGTGTCGCCCGCGGTGAAGCAGATGTCGGTGGCTGTCGGCACGCTGGTATCGGTGGGCGGGCGCAGGCAGACAGCGCTGACGCCGTGTGCATCGGCGGCCGTCACCTTCACGCTGATCTTGCCGCTGGCCAGCGACACCGGCGTCACGGCCGAGACCGTTGGCGCGACCAGGTCCAGCAGCTGCTCGAAGGCGGTGCTGACCTGACCGGCCGCATCGCGGGCGTAGACACGCCAGGTCAGGTGACCGGCTGGCACGTCCACCGTGATCGCGGCGGACGTCTGGAAACACGGGTCGCTGCTGACCGGCACGGTGGTGTCGGGCCGGTAGCAGTAGCCTGTGACCCCGACGTTGTCCCGGGCCGTCGCGCTGAGCTGGACACGACCGGCTGCGGGGCTACCGATCTGCACGGCCGTCACGCGGGGCTTCTCGGTGTCGGTCGTCGTGTTGCCGGGGTTGGTGGCCCCGTTGTTGCCGCTGTCATCGCCTGAGGTGCTGCTGCTGCCGCCACCACAGGCCGTGAGCATCGCGCAGAGCAAGACGAGGGGAATCGCGCGGGCCGTCGCGCGGGCGTGCAGGGTGTTCGCAAGGGGGAGGGCGTTCATCCTGCAGAAGATGCAGCAAAGCCCCCCGCCCTGAAATGCCACGTCGCTGTGATCGAGCTACCGGTTCCAAGTAGGTCGATCACCCGGATCGGCCGCTCACATGCTGCGGCGGTACTGTCCCCCGACCTCGAACAGCGCGGCGGTGATCTGCCCGAGCGAGCAGCAACGCACCGCGTCCATCAGGACCTCGAAGACGTTGCGGTTCTCGATCACGGCCTGCTGCAGGCGCGCCA
>JACCDQ010477565.1_pt1 | contig 11496 bp, 10 predicted proteins | sample 7446031 | NCBI WGS metagenome assembly JACCDQ01 (sample SAMN15323442, study PRJNA562643) | freshwater metagenome | isolation source: river surface water | place: USA:Blue River Watershed | collected 2017-08-17
CGGTCGGGATGTTCGCCATGTCGCCGCTCAGACGCTTGTCGTTCATCACGGCCAGGATGCGCACCTTGGCACCGGCCTTGATCTGCTGCATGGCTTCGGCCCCATCGCCGGTGAAGACGTGGATGTGGCCACCCTGCAGCGCGGTCAGCGCCTCACCGCCGCCCTCAAAGGCCACGTAGCGCATGGTCTTGGGGTTCACGCCGCCAGCGCGCGCGGTCAGCGCGGCTTTCATCCAGTCCTGGCTGCCCACGGTGCCACCGGCGCCCAACACCACCTTGGTTGGGTCGGCCTTCATGGCAGCCATCACGTCCTTCAGGGTCTTGTAGGGCGAGGCCTCGGCCACCACCACGGCGCCGTAGTCGGTGCCGATGGCGGCCAACCAGCGCACGTCGTTCTCGGTGTAACGGCCGAACTTGCCCTGCGCCAGGTTCAGCAACGAGCCGCCCGAGAACGCGACGATGGCGTTGGCCGCGTCGGGCTTCTGGGCAATCACGGTGTTGTAGGCCACGGCACCAATGCCGCCGGGCATGTACGTTACGCGCATGGGGTCGGCGATGTACTTGCCGTCCTGCAGTGCGCTTTGCACCAGTTTGCAAGTCAGGTCGAAGCCGCCGCCGGGCTTGGCTGGGGCGATGCATTCGGTCTTGTCCAGCGGGTTGGCGCTGGCAGCCAGGGCCACTGCTGATACGGCAAGGGCGATGAACTTGGGTGCAATACTCATGAAAGTGTCTCCTTGGTGGGGCGGAACGCTCGCACCGAATCGGGTGCGATGGGGGCACTGTAGACAACGGGCACTTTCAGTGCGCTTTCAGAGAATCGGCAGAAATCAGAGGGTTAACCCTGGTTTGATTCGGGGCTGGGAGAGGCAGGAAGGTCCAGCGTGATGGCCAGCCCCCGGCCATCGGGACCGCTGCTCACCCACATCTGCCCACCATGGCGTTGGGCCACGGTGCGTACGATGGCCAAGCCCAGGCCTGAGCCTGGCTGGGAGACCCCACGGCCCCGGAAGAAGCGCTCGCCCACCTGTGCCAGTTCTTCGGGGGGCAGGCCGGGTCCGTTGTCCACCACGGACAGCTGCACCGCACCGTTGGACAGGTCGCGAACCACCAGCGTGACGTGGCAGCCCGAACCGCCGTGCCGAATGGCGTTGTGCAGCAGGTTGGACAAGGCCTCGCGCAGCAAGTCGGGTTCGCCTTGCAGACTTAAAGGGCCGTCGGGGGCGTCGAGTCCCAGGTCCACGCCCTGGTCACGTGCATGGGCCCACCATTGGCGCATCAACACCTCGGCAAGTGCCACGGCGTCAAACGGCTGGCGCTGCGGCGGGGCGCTGTCGGCACGGGCCAGCGAGAGCATCTGGTTGGTCTGCCGTATGGTTTCGTCCAATTGCCGCCGGATGTTGTCCAGCACCTGGCGCTGCTCTGCGGGATCGGTTTCGCGCTGGGCATAGGCCACCTGCGTTGCCAGCGTGGCCAGCGGGGTGCGCAGCTGGTGCGAGGCGTCGTCGATGAAGCGGCGGCGTGCCTCGACCTGTTCCCGGTTGCGCTCAATGTGGTGGTTGATGGCTTGCACAAGTGGCCGAACTTCGGCTGGCGAGCCAGCGTCGTCCATTGGCGTCAGGTCTTGTGGGTCGCGTGCATCCACCTCCTGGCGAATCCGGTGCAAGGGCCGCATGGCCCAGGCAATCGCAAACGCCAGCAGTCCGGTGGCTGCCAACATCAGCAGCAGATCGCGCGCCAGCGACTGCAACACCAGCGAATGGCGGAAGTCGTTGCGGGCTTCCAGGGTCTCGGCCACCTGGATCACCACGCGCTGCGGTTCGGTTTGTCCGGCCAGTGGCGGGTTCAGTTCCCTGGCGTAACTTCCCACGCGCACCGCCTGGCCCATATATTCACCTTCGTGGAATTGGGGCTGGCCCGTCTTCAGCGGCCGGGGCGGGGGCGGCAGGTCAGCGCTGCCAATTTCGACCAGCCCATCTTCGGTGGCGACGCGGTAGAAAACCTGTCCTTGTGCGGTCAGCTCAAAGAACTCCAGCATGCGGTAAGGCAACTCAACGCCCAGCCCCCCGCTGGCGGTGGAGATGCTTGAATCGATGGACTTGACCGCGCCCAGCAAAGAGCGGTCGTAGGCCGCGTCGGCCGCTTCGCTGGCGGTGCGCCAGGCCAGCCACAGTTCGCCCGCGAACACCGCGCCCATGCCCGGCAACAAAAGCAGGAGCAGGAGGCGCCGGATGCTGACACGTGCCCAGGGCGTGCGTTTCAAGTGGCGCACTCCAGCAGGTAGCCCAGTCCGCGCAGCGTGGCAATCCGCACGGGTGAGGTTTCCAGCCGCTTGCGCAAGCGGTGGATCAACACCTCGATGGCCTCGGGGTGCACGTCTTGCTCGTCAGAAAACACACGTTCCACCAGTTCACGTTTGGACAGTGGTTCGCCCGGATGCTGGACCAGGGCACGCAGCACCGCATGTTCGCGCGGTGTGAGGCTGAGCACTTCGTGCTGCAAGCGGAACTGTTTGGCCGCACTGTCGTAACTCAATGGACCGCAGGCAAAACGCGGGTGCTCCTGTCCGCGCGAACGGCGGATCAAGGCGATCAGCCGCGCTTCCAGTTCGGCCACGTCAAACGGCTTGGCCAAAAAATCGTCGGCCCCGCCGTGCAGGCAGTTCACCCGCTCCATGAGCGAATCGCGCGCGGTGAGGATGAGCACCGGCAGCCGCTCGTCCGCCTCGCGCAAGTCTGCCAACACGTCGTGGCCCCCCAAGCCGGGCAGGCCCAGGTCCAGGATCAAGGCATCGTATTTGGTGGCCTTGAGGCTGCGACGCACCAGGCGGCCGTCGTTCACCCAGTCCACCTGAAAATCGTTCTGGCCCAGGGCCTTGGTCAGCCAAGTGCCCAGTTCGGTTTCGTCTTCTGCCAGCAGGATGCGCATGGACCGATTCTCCTACAGCGGACTTTCAACGGGTCAAACCTGTGCCAAAGGCAAGCGCACGATCGCATCCAACCCTGGCCGCCCCGGTTCGGTTGGTGGGCGGGGTTGCAGGTGGATGTGGCCTCCCAGCGTTTGAACAATGCTGTGGCAGATGGCCAAGCCCAGGCCGGCGCTGTGGGCGCCTGCGGAGGCGCTGGCAAACGGCTGGAACAGCCGCTCCTGCGCGCTGGCTGACAGCCCCGGGCCGCTGTCGCGCACGCGCAGTTCAGCCCAGGGAGCTTCGCCCGCCTGGGGGGGCAGTGGCGTGATGCGGATGTGCAAATCGCCGCCTGCGGGTGTGTGCCGTATGGCGTTGTGCAGCAGGTTGCGGGTCAGTTCTTTCAAAGCCCAGGCGTGGGCTCGCACCCAGGTGGGGGGCGCGTCCAGGTCAAAGTCGAGCTGTTTGTCGGCAATCAGGGCCGACACGTCGATGGCCACCGCGCGCACGGCCTCGGCCCAGTCGGTCACGGGCAGGTCGGTTTCATTGCGCAACTGCTCCACTTTGGCCAGTGCCAGCATTTGGTTCGCCAGCTCGGCGGCCCCGTCGACGGTGTGGCCGATGTCGCGCAGGGCATCCAACGGAGGTTGGTCCCCGCGCAGGGCCGATTGCACCTGGGTTTTGAGCACGGCCAGCGGGGTGCGCAGCTGGTGTGAGCTGTCGCGCACGAAGCGTTTCTGGTGTTCCAGCAGCTGCGACAGCCGGGCCATGTGCTGGTTGGTGGCTTCCAGCAGGGGTTTGAGTTCCTGCGGTGCATCGGGCGCCAGCAGGGGGCTGAGTTCGGTTTCTGGTCGGTGTGCCAGGGTGTCGCTGAGCTGGCGCACCGGTCGCGTGGCGTGTTGCACCACCGCCACCACCACCACAGCGATCAGGGCGATCAGGGCGGTTTGCCGCCACAAGGTGTCGATCAGCATTTGCCGGGCCAGGGATTCGCGCAGTTCCAGTGTTTCGGCCACCTGAATGGTGGCCATGCCCTGCCCATCGGGCCCGGCCACGGGCTGCAGCAGCACGGCCACACGCACGGGCATGTCTTGGTAGCGGTCGTCGTAAAAATCCACCAGCGCGGCGTACACGGTGCGTTGTGGAATGCGGCCCCGCCAGGCAGGCAGGTCGTCAAACCCCGAGACGGTTTCCCCCTGGAACCCGAGCACGCGGTAGTACATGCGGCTGCGGTTGTCGGCCTCGAACGGCTCCAGGGCGGAATAGGACAGGGAGCTTTGTACTTGCAGCTGTTGCCCGCCGTTGGGCCCGGCGGTGCGTTGCACGCTCAATTGCTCTCCGATGGACTTGGCGGTGGCCAGCAGTGTGCGGTCGTAGGCGGTGTCGGCGGCACGCAGGGCCTGCCGGTACAACACGCCTGCATTGATCGTCAGTACCACCACCATGGGTACCAAAATACCCCACAGCAAGCGAGCGCGCAGCGATGCGGGCGCCCGCAACTTCCATGTCCAACGTGGCGTCTTGTCGTTCATGTGGATGCTTTGAGCAGGTAGCCCAGCCCGCGCAGCGTCACCAATTGGGCCCCGGTGTGTGCGATTTTTTTGCGCAGGCGGTACACCACCACTTCGATGGCCTCGTACTGGATTTCGGTGGCGTTGGGGAACACGCACTCGAACAGCTTTTCTTTGGGCGTGGCATGGCCGGGACGCACCAGCAGGGCCCGCAGCAAGGCGGCCTCGCGCGGGGGCAGTTCCAGCAGCTCGCCTTGGTGGTACAGGGCGCCGCTGAAGGGGTCGACGCTGAGTCCGCAAAAGCCGGGTTGGGGTGGCGCCATGGTGCCAGACGCGGTGGGCGCCTCGGGGGCGGTGCGCCGCACCAGCGCGTGCAGCCGGGCTTCAAGCTCGTCCAGATCGAACGGTTTGGCCAGGTAGTCGTCGGCGCCGGTGTTCAGGCCCAGGATGCGGTCGCCCACGGTGCCGCGTGCGGTCAGGATGATGACCGGCGTGCGCAGGCCCTTTTGCCGGGCCTGGGTCAGCACCTCCAGGCCATCACAGCCCGGCAGGGTCAGGTCCAGCAACACCGCATCGGGTTGCACGTGTTGCCACAGGGCGAGGGCCTGCGCCCCGTCACCGCACAGGTGCACCCGCATGCCCCGGCGCTCCAACGCACGTTGCAGGCTGGCTTGCATGGCCAGGTTGTCTTCGACAAGCAGTAGTTTCATGGTGGGCCCGCGCGGGGATGGAGCAGGGCCTCAATGATGCCAAAATCCGAAGGCTGCCGGGCCGCTCCCGGCCTCACCCGCCAGGCGTCAACAGCCGTTGTCTGTCGCCGAACGCATCGCGCAGCGCTTCCACGCACAACCTCACTTTGGCCGACTGGGCCAGGCGCATGGACGATACCGCGTACAGGTGGGCGTTTTGCTGGTGGTCGGGCAGCACCCGCACCAAGGCAGCGCTGGCCAGGCTTTGGGCCAGCAGCCATTGCGAACTCATCACGATGCCGTGCCCATCGTGCGCCCAGCGCAGCACCACGTCAATGTCGTTGGAGGCCAGTGTTCCGGTGGCTTTGATGTTCAGCTTGCCGTCGGGGCCATCCAGTTTCCAGGTGCCGAACGGGTCTTCGCGCTCGCGCAGCAGCACGCAATCGTGTTGCTCCAGTTCGGCCCAGGTGCGGGGTGTGCCGCGGCGGGCCAAATAGCTGGGGGCTGCGCACAAGATGCGGGCGTTGTGGGCTATCAAATGCCCGATCAGGTTGGGTTCGGACACCTCGCCGGCGCGGATGTCGAGGTGAAACGCTTCGCCGATCAGGTCCACACGCCGGTCCAGCAACTCCAGCCACACCTCCATGGCCGGGTAGCGAAATTTCAACAGGGACAAGGCAGGCGCCACCACTTCTCGTCCAAGCCGCGCGCTGGCGCTGATGCGGATGGGGCCTTTGGGGTCGCCGGCGCCTTGCGCCAGGTCCTCGCGCATGTCGTCCACATCGTCGAGTATGCGTTGGGCCCATGCCGCCGCTTTTGTGCCTTCGTCGGTCACGGTGACTTTGCGCGTGGTGCGCCGCAGCAGCTGGACACCCAAAGTCTGTTCCAGGGCCGCGACCCGCTTGCTCATGAGGGTTTGCGAGATGCCGGCCTCACGGGCGGCCCCCACAAAACTCGCCTGCCGGGCCACCAGACAAAACAGACGCAGGTCCTGGAGCAGGGGTTCATTATCCATATTTCGGAATAACTGATTCAACGAATTGCCTATTTTATATCCTGTTCATGGATAGTAATCTTGCGCCAGCGTCATCGCTGAACCCCGTTGCTTGCTACTTGAACAGGAGACCCCAGTGCCCAGCATTTCCAACTACCGCGGGATCATTCCCGCGATTTCTTGTCCGTTCACGGCCGACCACCGTATCGACGAACCCGCCTTGCGCAAGCTGGCGTCGTGGCTGGCTGGCCACGAAGGTGTGGTGGCCGTCATGACCAACGGCCACACCGGCGAGGTGTTTGCGCTCACACCCGCCGAGCGCGCCGAGGTCACGCGCATCGTGGCGGACGAGCTCCGTGGCAAAGTGCCGGTGATCTCCTCGGTGGTGTGCGAAGGCATTTCCGATGCGGTGGAACATGCCCGTCTGGCCAAGGCTGCGGGTGCGGCAGGCATCGACGTGATGCCGCCCCATCACTGGCTGCGTTTCGGTTTCCACCCCGAACACGCGCTGGCGTACTTTGACGCCATCTGGCAAGCCACGGGCCTGGACCTGATTTGCCACGTGTACCCCGCCTGGACCAAAGCCTCCTACACCTCGGCGCTGCTGGCAGACCTGGCCCGCCTGCCCTATGTGCGTGCTTTCAAGGTCGGGCAGCGTGAAATGAGCAAGTACGCCCGCGACATCCAGGCGATTCGCGATGCCGATCCCAGCAAAGCCATCCTCACCTGCCACGACGAATACCTGTTGGCGTCCATGGTGCAAGGCGTGGACGGGGCTCTGGTGGGCTTTGCCAGCTTCATTCCCCAGTTGATCATCGACCTGCTTGCGGCCGTGCGTGCGGGCAATTTGAACGAAGCCATGCGGATTCAAGGCATCATCACACCGTTGAAAGAAGCGGTGTATGGCAACGGCGAACCGACCGGTGAAGCCCACGCCCGCATGAAGGAAGCCATGAAGTGGGCCGGTATTCTGGACAACGCACACGTTCGCCCACCCACCCATGCGCCTTCTGCAGAGGAAAGCGCATCGATACGCCAAGCCGTGCAGCAGGCCGGCCTGGCCCGTTGATTTTTGAGCGTCCATACACCACAGGAGACACAGACATGAACCGCAAACAATTCGTACGCACCTTGATTGCCACCGCAGCGGTGGTCACGGCGGCATCTGCCATGGCGCAGTCCTGGCCCTCCAAAACGGTGCGCATGGTGATTCCGTTCCCACCGGGGGGCACGCTGGACATGGTGGGTCGGATGCTGGCGCAGAAACTCACGGAACAAACCGGGCAGACCTTTTTTGTTGAGAACAAAGCCGGCGGCCAGGGCATGATCGGTGCCGACACCGTGGCCAAGGCCCCTGCGGATGGTTACACCCTGTTGTTCAATGCCTCCACCTTCACCACCACGCCCATGGTCGTCAAGTCGGCACCTTACGAGGTGGTGCGTGACTTCACCCCGGTGGCCCTGACCGCCAAGGCGCCTCTGGCCATCGCAGTCAACAAAGAACTGCCGGTGCAGGACTTGAAGGGCCTGATCGCCCATGCCAAGGCCAATTCGGGCAAATTGCATTTTGCGATTGGATCGAACGGCTCAGCAGGTCACCTGGCGACCGAGTTGTTGAAGCGGGCCGCGGGCATCCAGCTGGAAATCGTGCCCTACAAAGGCACCGGCCCCGCCATGCAAGACCTCGTGGGCGGACAAATCCAGGGCTTTATCGACCCGGTGCTGGGTTCTTACCAGTTCTACAAAGCCGGTCGGCTCAAAGTGGTCGGCGTGACCTCGGCCAAACGGGTGGACATGCTTTCTGAAGTCGAAGCGGTGGCCGAAACCGTGCCCGGTTACGAGTTTTACAGCTGGTACGGCGTGTGGGGGCCGGCCAAATTGCCGGCAGATGTGGTGCAAAAACTCAACGCGGAAGTGAACAAAGCCCTGCAAGGCGAAATGAAAGACAAGCTGTTGCAGCAAGGCCTGTTGCTGGGCGGGGGTTCTGCCGACGACTTTGTGCGTTTCCAGCGCGATGACATGGCCCGTTCCCAAAAAATCATCACCGAGGGCAACATCCGTGCAGAGTGAGACAGCCGCCCCTCTGGCGTTGGTCACGGGCAGCAGTGCGGGCATCGGTCACGCGGTTTGCGAGCGGCTGCTGGAACAGGGCTGGCAGGTGCTGGGCTGGGACCGCCAGGCGGCCGATCGCCCCAGTCACCCCGGCTACCGCCACCAGTGTCTGGACCTGAGCCGTCCCGACGAACTGGCGGCGGCCGTGGCGGTCTTGCCGCCGGTGACGGCCCTGGTGCACGCTGCCGGCTGGATGCAAACCGCCCCCTTGGGGCAGTTGGATCTGGGCGCTGGCGACGCCATGTGGCAAGTGCACGTGCAAGCGGCGGTGCAGATCGCGCAGGCCGTCGTTCCCGCGATGCGCCAGCGCCACCACGGGCGGGTGGTGCTGATCGGCAGCCGGGTGGCGCAGGGCATGGCCGGACGCAGCCAGTACGCGGGTGTCAAAGCCGCGCTGATTGCCATGGCCCGGAGCTGGGCGGCCGAAGTGGCTCCCGACGGCGTGACCGTCAATGTGGTGTCGCCCGCTGCCACACGCACCGCCATGCTGGATGACCCGGCCCGCGCTGCGTCCTTGCCCAAAGTGCCGCCCATGGGGCGTTACATCGAGCCGGGCGAGGTGGCCGACCTGGTGGCGTTTTTGCTGGGCGGACAGGCCGCTGCGATCACCGGCCAAGACATCTCTATTTGCGGCGGTTCTTCGTTGCGCTGACGAACGCCTGCCAAGGCGGGCCAAAGTGCAACCCGTCCGGACGGGCTTGCGGGCATCTGGAAAGCCATGTTTTGGCGGGTTTCAGGGTAAACCCCCATGGGTTGGACAGCCAATTGACAGGCTCGAAACCGACCATTGCGCCTGTCATTACTGCTTTAGGAGACAACCCATGCGTCGCGACACCTTTTTGAAATCCCTGGCGGCAGCGGCCGCAACAGCTGCAGCGGGCGGTTTGCCCCTGTCGGCCTGGGCCAACGACAACATGAAGATGATGATTCCGGCCAACCCCGGTGGTGGCTGGGACAGCACCGGTCGTGCCTTGGGCAAAGCCTTGCAGGACGCGGGCGTGGCCTCGTCGGTGGCCTACGACAACAAAGGCGGCGCGGCCGGTGCCATTGGTCTGGCACAGTTCTACAACGCCAGCAAAGGCGACCCGAACGCCCTTATGGTGATGGGCGCGGTGATGCTGGGCGGCATCATCACTGGCAAGCCGCCGGTGTCGGTGACCCAGGTGACGCCGATTGCGCGCCTGACCAGCGAATACAACGTGTTCGTGGTGCCGGCCGAATCGCCCTTCAAGACCATGAAAGACGTGGCCGAGGCCATGAAAAAGGACCCGGGCAGCGTGAAGTTCGGGGGCGGTTCGCGCGGTTCCACCGAACACATTGCCGCCGCCATGATGGCGCGTGCGTTGGGCGTGGACGTGACCAAGCTGAACTACGTGGCCTTCCGTGGAGGCGGTGAAGCGGTCGCCGCCATTCTGGGCAACAACGTGTCGGTGGGTGGCAGCGGTTACAGCGAATTTCAGCCCTACATCGAAAGCGGCAAGATGCGCGCGATCGCGGTCACGTCCGACAAGCGCCTGACCGGTCTGAACATCCCGACCATGAAAGAGCAGGGCCTGGACGTGGTGATCGGCAACTGGCGCGGGGTCTACGGCGCGGCAGGCATCACCCCCGCTCAGCGCGCTGAATTGACCGACAAGATCGTGAAAGCCACCAAGAGCAAGACCTGGCAAGAGGCGCTGGTCAAGAACAACTGGGCCCCCGCGCTGTTGACAGGCAAGGAGTTTGACGAGTTCGTGGACCGCGATTTCGCCAGCCTGCGCGCCATCATGGTCAAGTCGGGCATGGTGTAAACCGGAGTCACTGATGGAAAACTCTTCCCGTTCCAAACCTTTGCAAGCGGCCATCGGTGCCGGCGTGCTGGCCCTGGCCGGTGTGCTGGCCTGGGGGGCCGTGGCCATCCCGTCCGAGGCCGGGTACACCGGCGTCGGGCCGGGTTTTCTGCCCTGGCTGGTGGCTGCGGTGCTGGCTGTGTGCGGCGTGTTGCTGTTGTGGCAGGTCGCCAGCGGCGGGTTTCAGAGCGTGGAAGAGCCCTCTGGCGCGGCCCGGGGCGACTGGTTGCCTTTTGTCTGGATGAGCGCTGGCGTGCTGCTCAACGCCTTGTTGATTGAGCACATCGGTTTCATCATCAGTTGTGCGTTGTGTTATGCCCTGGCGGTGCGCGGTCTGCGTCTGGCCGAAGGCAAGCCGACCCCGTTGCCCCGCATGGGCACGGATGTGTTGACGGGGGTGGCCATTGCGGCGCCCGTGTATTGGTTGTTCACCCAGGTGTTGGCCGTGAACTTGCCCGGCCTGACCGGTACCGGCTGGCTCTGACAGCCCACCCCTACGGAGAACACCCATGGATTCAAGCATTTGGTCTTTGCTGCTGGGCGGTTTTGCCACAGCGGCCACCCCCATCAACCTGTTGTGGGCCTTTGTGGGCTGCGCCCTGGGCACCGCCATTGGCGTGCTGCCGGGCCTGGGCCCGGCCGTCACCGTGGCCATGTTGCTGCCCATCACCGGGCAGGTCGAGCCCACCTCGTCCATGATCTTTTTTGCCGGTATTTATTACGGCGCCATGTACGGGGGGTCCACCACCTCCATTTTGCTGAACACGCCCGGCGAAACCGGCACCATGGTGACCGCGCTGGAAGGCTTCAAAATGGCCAAGAACGGCCGTGCCGGCGCCGCGCTGGCCACCTCGGCCATCGGGTCTTTTGTGGCCGGCAGCATTGCCACCGTGCTGGTGACGCTGTTTGCACCGGTGCTGGCCGAATTTGCGGTCAAGCTCGGCCCGCCCGAATACTTTTGCCTGATGTTGCTGGCCTTCACCACCGTGTCGGCGGTGCTGGGCAACAGCACCTTGCGCGGCATCACCGCGTTGTTTGTGGGGTTGGCGCTGGGGCTGGTGGGCATGGACCAGATCACCGGTCAGGTGCGCTACACCGGCAACGTGATCGAGTTGCTGGACGGCGTGGAGGTGGTGCTGGTGGCGGTGGGCCTGTTTGCCGTGGGCGAAGCGCTGTACAACGCCCTGTACGAAGGCAAATCGGTCAGCAGCCTCAACAAAATGGACCGCGTGCACATGACCAAAACCGAATGGCGCCGCTCCTGGCCTGCTTGGCTGCGCGGCACCTTCATGGGCTTTCCCTTTGGCACGATTCCGGCCGGTGGCACCGAGATTCCGACGTTCCTGAGCTACGCCACCGAACGAAAACTGGCCAGCCCCGAGCACAAAAAAGAGTTTGGCACCACCGGCGCCATTGAAGGCGTGGCCGGCCCCGAAGCCGCCAACAACGCCGCCGTGACC
>JACCDQ010225303.1_pt1 | contig 11486 bp, 9 predicted proteins | sample 7446031 | NCBI WGS metagenome assembly JACCDQ01 (sample SAMN15323442, study PRJNA562643) | freshwater metagenome | isolation source: river surface water | place: USA:Blue River Watershed | collected 2017-08-17
GGATCATAGTTTCCAGAGTTTGGTGTAACAGTTAATGGACCAGGCCAGAAATCATTTCCAGAACGGTAACGCAATGCAGCTAATTTTAACTGACCATTCACGTCTGTACCACCCATCCACAATGCACCAGCGAAAATGATGTGTAAACCACTTCCTTTTGGAACTTCGTATGATGCCGTACCTGTTGCACGGTTTTGGAACATACTTCCTCCTTGTTCAATTAATGCTTTTACATCATTGAACTCCATGATTAATTTTGCCGTTGCTGGAGCACAGTTTGCACCCTTAAGTACAGGTAAATCTCCCCCACCTTTCTTGTCATTCGGACCTAAGTACGAAAGTGCACTGTTCGACCAAATCATCGATACGCCCAGTACAATTGCTATTAGTTGCTTTTTCATAATGTTCTGTTACTTATGAATTAAAAATCAAATTTAACCCCCAAACGAATCGTTCTTGGAGAACTGATGTTGTATGGGTTTTGAATTTTCATTGTATAATAATCTCTAAAAGATTGCTCATCCAATTGGTTTTGGATTGAAGTTTGGTTTGCTTGAGCAGCTAAATAACCATCATCATCCCAGTTTCCTGTTGCACGGTAAACATTCAACACGTTGAACTGATTCAACAAGTTCGTTACACGCACATATACGTTTAAGAATGTTGCTTTCTTTTTACCATCTTCACCACCAAACTCTAAGCTGAATGTTCTATCCAACTGTAAATCCAAACGGTAAGACCATGGTAAACGAGAACCATTCAATGTTCCACTTAAACCTGCGTTCATGTTTCCAATACCTTCGTCAGTAATGAATGTTTGAGCTGAATAAGGTGAACCTGAGTAGATGTTAGAAACAATGTTCAAACCAGTGTTTTCTAATACATTGAAGTTTTTGATCACTGGACCGTTGTAATCATCTCCTTCTCCGTAACGATAATCCATTGTGATTGCAAATGCATGACGTTGGTCGAATGAATAAGGGAAGATATTACGTAAGTTAGGTAAACCAGCGTTGATTAAACTTGATGCAGAAGTAGCATCTGAACCTGTACCTTCAGCAAACTGTAATGTATATGCTGCAGTCATACGGATATTTCCAGTTCTTCTCATATCGTAAGAAACTGTCATACCTTTTACTGTACCGAAGTCACGGTTACCGTATGTTTTGTATGTTGCTGGATACGCATCAAATACGTTGATCAACTGCACGTTATTTCTTTGCTCACGGTAGAACGCTGAAATTTTCAATGAAGATGTTTTAGACAATACTTGTTGGAATCCAAGCTCGTAATCAACAGTTGTTTCTGGCTTCAAATTCGCGTTATCAATGATTGCACTTCTATTTTGCATGAATTGATAATCAAATGGATCAAAACGGTAACCAGAAGTAGGACGTTTTGTTAAGATATCGTAGTGAGCAAAGAATGATGCTTCATCAGAAATCGGGAAAGAGAATGCGATACGAGGCATTACATTCACTTGCGCTTTGTAATCTGTAAAGGCATCAGCACTTGGAGTTTCTTGACCTGGGTTTAACAACCAAGGTTGAATACCTGTCGCACCTTCGATAACTTTAGGGTTTTCAACTTGTACACCATCTGCATTGTACCAGTTTGTTCCGATACGGAAACCGTTAATTGCAGTTGGATTGTTTACATCATTTACATATACTGTGTAATCGTCACCCATTGCTGTTGGGATATTCACCCAGCTATAAGTTGTAGGATCAGAAGCTAACATTTCTTTTGCTTCAGCAACAGTGTGAGCATTGTATACTAAATAAGGATCTTTCAATACTGGTTGGTTCGCATCAAAAACGTCAACACGCACACCAACGTTGAATACGATATCATTGAAAGCAAACTTATCCATTAAATAACCTGCGATGTAAGTTGGTTGGAAAGCACCTACAAAACGTTTGTAGTTACCATTCTCATCAAATTCATTGAAGTATTTATTAATGTCTGTGTTTCCTTTTACTTTTTTACCTGTGTGATCAAATCCCCAGTAAGAAACGAATGAGTTACCTGAGTTCAATAATTCGTCTGGAGAGAACATGTCAAATGTGTAGATACTTGGATCGTATTGATCGATGTCGATAAATTCTGAACCGGCACCACCAGAACCAATTCCTTGAGTTTGCAAGTACTCTCTCAAGTTATAATCAAAGAATGATTGATTATCATTGTTTAACTGACCACCATACTCACCTGTACCAGATGTGTGAGCATATCCTGTGTTCAAACGATCATAAGTAATTGCTTTGAATGATCCTGAATCAGAAACAACACCACTGTTCAAGTCTAATTCTTTAATGTGGAAGTTTGTTAACTGACGAGCAATTGACCAAATTCCGATTGGACCATTTGTACCACCACTAGATGTTGTACCAGAAGTCCAACCTCTATCCCAACGTTGCTCTAACTCGAAACCAAACGATAAAGAGTGATCACCGATGTTCACAGCAAATGAACCTGTTCCACGCAACTGATCGTTTTCAGTTTTACCGAAATAGTTATATGGTGTACCGATGTTGCTCCAAATTTGGTAAACAGAAGAAGGTGAATCACCATTTCTTAATGCGTTACCTTGTTGAATTTGGAATAAGTTTTCGTAGTGGTTTGTTGGATCACCCGCATAGATATTATAGTATTGCGTAGTAATCGCAGCCAAAGCAGCATTTGTTTCTGAAGGAGAGAACGCAACCTCTACATCTCTAAATCCATTGTGGATGTATGTTTGAGTTGTTGCATCGAATTCATAACTTGGAGTACGTGTTGTAGTAAATGTACCTACGTGTCCATAGTTAAACATGTTGTATTGGTGATTTGGATCGTATACATCGTTTTTAGATTTCGAGTAATCCAACATTAAGTTGTAAACGAACGATTTCAATTTAGATGCTGAACCTTCTTGGTCGTTTGTAAAACGTTGAGTAAGTCGACCGAAAACACGCCAGTCTAATGATTTAGAAATACCAAAGTTTGTAAAGTTCATTAATGAACCAGAATAAGAATAGTTATTACCTGTACTGTAATTTAACGATCCTCCAAATGTTAAGTTCATTGATGGCCCTGTATTAACATCAATTTTCGCTTGCGAAGAAACTACTGTTCTACGCGCGTTCATTCTCCAATCAACTTTTTCGAAATCATCCGCACGCAAGAAGTTTGAATTGTGATATGTTCCTTGACCTGTAGAAGTAGGACGTAATGGATTAGCTAAAAGGTCCTCACGTACTTCTTTCTTAATACGGTATGAACCACCAGCAAGCGGACGGCTATCCAACTCATCTGTGAAGTTACCAGAAATCAAGAATCCTAAGCGTGGTTTAATCTTAGCACCTGTAGAATCTTTCTGCATCCAAAGTGGACCAGAGAACATACCTTCAATCAAGTTATATCCGTATTTATCTAAACCGATCACTTTCCCGTCGTAACCGTTTACATCTTTTCCATTAAAATAGAAACCAGATGTTACACCTTCAACAGAACCGAAATACTTAGCAGAAGGACCTCTTGTTGTTACAGAGATAATCCCCCCTGTAGCATCCCCGTAGTTCGCTGGCAAACCACCAGTGATTACAGATACCTCCTCAATTGCTGATTTTGGTAAGTTTGAAGACCCACGTACTTTGATACCATCTATATAGAAGTATGTTGCATCAGAACGAGAACCACGAACAGAAATCTCTCCTGAACCCTCGTTTGAGTTTACACCTCCTACAGTAGAAGCTACACCTGCAGCAGAACGAACTGGTAAACGCGAAATATCTTCACGTGTTACTGTTGCTCCGGAAGCACCACCATCTTTATTAATAAGTGGAACGCGGTAAGCAACAACTCTTACCTCTTCAATTTCTTTTGGATTATCCTTGTTTTTAGGTTTCGAGATTGTTAAATCGTCCAAGAAGGTAATTTTCTCAGATGAAACAATCACTCCTGTTAATGAAGTAGGAACATAACCCTCCGCTTCATTTCTAACCTCAACATCGTAGGAACCTGCTCCTACTGATGAGATTTGGAATCCTCCATCAAAATCTGTCGTAGCACCACCTTTGACACTACCGTTTTGAAATAATACAACCTTACAAAATGGTATCGGCTGTTTTGTGTCCCCATCTTTAACTACACCTTTAATGGATCCCAAACCAGTTTGAGAAAAACCATAAGAGGCTGTCAACAAGACACTTACTAATAAAAAGTTAAGTTTTCGTAACATAAGTACAGTTTATTTATTAAACTTTTTGCTGCAAGAAAGCTGGTAAATATAGAAAAAATCAATCTCATAACATGTGTGTTAAAAAAAATTAAATTAATCTTCTATTAACTTTCATTAACAAAACTAACGCGAATTGGTCGAGATAAAAATCCTTTCTAACATATTTTCAATGCTTTTATACAAGTCTACCATTTGTTAATAAATTTTCGTTTTTTTGTAAAAAAAGAAATTGACACCGTTTACTCAAGATAGCATACAGTTAAAAAATTGCACCATTCATTTGTTGTATTTTAAGCCCTTTGACCCCCTTCAATTTTTAGAGCATTTAACACCTGAGGAAACAGAGCGTTTTTTTTCTTTTTCACACACGAATCGCCGACAAGAATTTGTTGCAACACGTTTTTTACGTCACCAACTCTTTGGATACAATCATATACATTATACAGAACATGGCGCACCTTATATAGAAGGTGAAGGATTTATTTCAATCAGTCATGCACCTGGTGTTGTTGGTTTGGCAGTTTCACAACACTTTCAACTGGGTTTAGACATCGAAACAATTCGTACGAAAGCACTAACCCTGCAATCGAAATTTTTATCAGCGGATGAACTTTTAGATTTCGATACAACAAGTGCGCTTGAAATGACAAAGGTGTGGTCAGCGAAAGAAGCTTTGTATAAATTAGCTGGACGAAAACAACTTATTTTCAAAACCGATTTGTTGTTGCAAAAAAAATCAATGGATGTTTGGTCCGGTCGAATAATCAATCCAAATGAGATTAGAACTGTGGATTTAACTATCTTTGAAAAGGAAAACTGTGTTTTTACAGTCAATGATTGTCCAATACAACTTCAATGAACGGAGAACTACTAAAACACTTCAGAAAAGCGAAAAATGCGATAGCTGTATTAATCGATCCAGAAAAATGCGATAATGGAACGCGTTTAATGGAGCTATTGGAGAAGTCTGCATTCGCAGGAGTTGATTATCTGTTTATCGGAGGAAGCACTGTTACGCGTAAAGAATTTTCAGCAACGGTAGAATTCATCAAAGAGCATTCGACCATTCCCTTAGTTATTTTCCCTGGATCATCTCAACAAATCAGTGAAAAGGCAGATGCCATTTTATACCTTAGTTTATTGTCAGGTAGAAATCCAGATTTTTTAATTGGTCATCATGTTCAATCTGCTGCCGAATTGTTTGAAATGGATTTAGAGATTATTCCAACAGCTTATTTATTAATAGATGGTGGAACACAATCGTCTGTTGCATACGTAAGTCAAACAACTCCAATTCCACGAGATAACAGTACAATTATTCGCAACACTGCAATCGCCGGAAAACTTCAAGGAAAACAATTGCTTTATTTGGATGCTGGTAGTGGTGCTCGTTTTTCAGTTCCAAGTGAACGCATAGCTGAATTAAGTTCCATCGAATTACCCATTATCGTTGGAGGGGGAATTACGACCATTGAACAAATCGAACAATTGCACCAAGCAGGTACAAGCATTGTTGTTATCGGCAATAAATTAGAACAAGACACCGATTTCTTGCTGGATATTTATGCTTATAAAAAAGTGGATCAGTCGAAACTAACTATTGAAGAGTAAGTTCCATGATTATTTTGCGCGTAACATATTCTCCAGCTTGCGCATCGTAAATATCTCCGTAATAATAAACAATGTTTACTTTCTTACCTTTTAATGCATCTGGATTGGCAACAAATTCATCTGCAATGTCAATTGGTTCGGTCCACAAATAATTCAATGTTTCACCCAAGTTATTTTTCACTGTCAATTGACAAGGAAAAGCCTTCGTAACTGTCACTATTGTTCCTTCTTCAATCAAATCTCCTTCATCAATCGGAACTGGATCCTCTGACAGTTCATCAATCGCCATATCCATGAATTGTTCGTCTTCACCAAGCACTTTCATGGTAATTTCCATAAACTTTGGACATTCCAACACCAAGCGCTCCCCTACTTTACCGCCGATTTCTTCAATGGCTTCCATTTCATCGCGCGTCTTAATGTTCAATTCATCTTTTAACTCTTCCTGGTTTTTTAATATGACCGGTGAAGCACATTCAATGACCAAAGCAAGGTAACTATCGTAGTCAACTACATCGGCACTGTTTTTCTTGTTTATGCAATCACATGCTGCATTGAGTGTTTTGTCCATTGTGGTTTGTGCAACTAAAGAGAATGAACTCATCACTACTAAACCAAGAAGAATTTTTTTCATTTTTACATTTTAACGATGAACAAATATAAGATTCGTTTCTCATCATGGAGCATTTTAACTTAATTTTAGTTTTCTGCGTTACGAATTGGATAATCTTGTATTTTTAAGAAATGATCTTAAAGAAAATAGCTGGTGGTTTGTTTGTTATTGCTTTTGCAATGGCCGTGCTCTTATTCACAAACTATGGTTCAGGACTTCTACCCAAAAGTACTGCGCGCTTATTATTTCTCGCTGCCGGTGCAGGAGCATTTGTGTTAAATCTTATTTCTTACCGTCATGGTAAGCACAGTGCCGAATTCAATTTATTCTTTTGGCTCGGAAGCATTTTTGTTTTTCTTGGGTTGGTTTTTAAAATCATGCACTGGCCCTATTCTACTTACATTCTCTTAGCAGGTCTCGGTGTTGTCGGACTTTCCTATATCTACAATCCGTTTACCGAAAAAGAATCGACGGATGAAACTGATTTATTAGACAGCAAGTAACCCCGTATGAAACCACTACTGATTAGCTTTATTTTTTCCGTTTTCTGCTTTTCTTCAATTTCCGCAAATGTGATTGGGGCTGATGTGCCTTATACCATTCAACTCAGCGGGTACGAGGAATATGTTCCTTTGACGAATAAAACACTCTTTTATTGGGAAAATGAAACGGGGAAAAATATACCGCTAACAGACGTTCACTTCTACAGGATTCCATTTAATGCACTTCCGAATCGCACACCAAATTTCGGTTTTATACAACATGACGTTTGGTTTCAATTCAGCTTGCGAAACACTGAACATTATGGTCAAGTAATTTACCTTTCACTAAACAATCCAAACTTAGATCACGCAGAGTTGTTCAAGCCGATTGAAACCGGAAGCTTAATTCCCTTGGATCAAGGTGACTTGGTGCCTACTCATTTAAAACGGATCATTTCGCGTAAAATAGCTTTTCGTATAGAACTTCCTGCCCTATCAACAAATTACTATTACTTAAGGGTTAACAATGGCGGAGAACAATTTCATTTCGGCGCTTCACTCCAATCAGAAGCCTATTTTCACCAAAACGAATCGAATGAAAACTATTTTTTAGGCATTTACATCGGAATTCTGTGTTTTGTCATTCTGTTCAATTGCTTCATGTGGCTCATCACGAACGAAAAATTGTCTTTGAATTACTCGCTGTACTTAATTACTTTTCTCTTTCTGCAATTATCTTTATTGGGCTTTGGAAAATTGTATCTCTGGCCAGACAACACTTATTTAATCAACCATGCGAATCCTTTTTTCGCTACTACTTCCGTACTCTTTCTTTTGCGTTTTAGCCGCATCTATTTGAACCTTACGACTCTACTTCCACGAATCGATCGAATCTTCAACCTATTTCAGTTTCCATTGCTTGTAATAGCCGTTCTTTCCTTGATTCCAGTTGAGTTTGCTTACACATTTTCCATTGTTGCAGTTAACGGCTTTACGCTCTTGCTGAATATCTTCATTTTACCCGTCGCTATTATTGCCATTCGCAAAGGCTATCAACCAGCAAAATTATTCCTTATTGCCTTCCTTTTATTGGTGGTTTCAGTCTTCGCTTTTGTGTTGAAAAATTTCGGAATTCTACCGTCTAATTTCTTCACGGATTTTGGTTTTCAATTTGGATCAACAGCGGAGGTAATTCTATTCAGTTTAGGTATTGTTATTCGTTTCAAAAACTTCCGTGAAGAAGCAATTAACCGACTGGAAGAAATCAATTTAATCAAAGAAAAAGCCAACGTTGAATTGGAAGAAAAAGTCAAGTTGCGAACAGAAGAAATTGAGTTTCAAAAACAGGAAATCGAAGCGAAAAACGAAGAAATTATCAGCAGTATTTCCTACGCAAAACGGATTCAAGAAGCGCTGCTTCCGAACCCCTTAAAACGAGCTCATTTGTTACCGACAAGTCAACTTTGGTACGCTCCAAAAGACATTGTTGCAGGCGATTTTTATTGGATGGAAGAAAAGCACATCAACGGAACTGATTTTGTGTTCTTTGCCATTGGCGACTGTACGGGGCATGGAGTCCCAGGAGCAATGATGAGCGTCCTCTGTACCAATGCTTTAAACGCTGCATTAACGGCACTAACGACTGTTAGTACATCTGAATTATTGGAACGTTGCAGTGCCATTTTACGTGAAAATTTAAACCAATACAATGGAACCATCAACGACGGAATGGACATCTCTGTTTGTTGTTTGGAAACGGGTTCAAAATCGCTCATTTGGTCAGGTGCAAACAACCCACTTTGGATACTTCGTTCGGGTGAATTAATTGAATTTTCTCCAACAAAACGACCAATTGGAAACACTACGATTTCAGATATTTTTGAAGAACATAAAATGGTGCTTGAAGAAAGAGATTTTTTACTCCTTTTTAGCGATGGCATCATTGACCAATTTGGTGGACCAAAAGGCAAGAAATTCAAGAAAACAGGGCTCCGAGAAACTATATTGAATCAGGAAAATCCAACAGGTGAATCCTTAAAAGAAGGCATACAAAAAGCCCTACTAAATTGGATGTCAGACAGTGAACAAATTGACGATATCGCCCTGTTAATTGTGGAAATTGCGTTTTAACCTATTCAAAAAAAGCTTTTAGGCTCAAATCCATGCTTTTTACTGAATGGGTTAATGCGCCTACAGAAATAAATTGCACTCCTGTTTCAGCATAGGAACGAATTGTTTCCATGGTAATACCACCAGAAGCTTCTGTTTCATATTCAGCAGGAATCAAAGGCAAGACGCGACGAATTTCATCTGGTGTAAAATTATCCAGCATAATGCGATCCACTCCACCAACACGAAGAACTTCTTTTAACTCTTCTTCGTTACGTACCTCCACTTCTATTTTCAACTCTTTGTTATTTGCTTTCAAATAGTCGTGTGTACGTGCAATTGCTTGCTCGATTCCACCTGCATAATCAATGTGATTATCTTTCAGCATCACCATGTCGTACAAGGCAAATCGATGGTTGTAACCTCCTCCAATTCGCACAGCCCATTTTTCCATGTAACGGATTCCTGGTGTTGTTTTTCGCGTGTCTAATAACTTGGTTGAGCACCCTTCAATTAAGGAAACAATTTTATGCGTTTGTGTCGCAATTCCACTCATGCGTTGCATAAAGTTGAGCACTAAACGCTCAGTGGTTAAAATAGAACGTGATTTACCTTTCACGACAAACGCAATCTCTCCTTTTTTGACTGGAGTTCCGTCTTTGATGAAAATTTCCAATTCTAAGCTTGGATCAAAGCGATGAAAGATCATTTCGGCAAGTTCAACACCAGCCAAAATTCCATCTTCTTTTACTATTAGCTGCGCTTGACCTTGCGCATCTTCTGGAACACATGCTAAGGTTGAATGATCGCCTTCGCCAATATCTTCGCGGAAAGCGTTATCGATAATTTCGTAAATCATTTTACAAATATACTAATTCAGGATTTGTAATTCGTGATTCGTGATTCGTGAATAGATTGGAAAAAACCATTCTTTTGTTAACGAGTTAATTACACTAAACCATTCTGATTTGATTGACTTTTTTAACCGTATAAAGAAATAGATCAGTTTAAACAGAAACTAGTGATTAGTGACTAATGACTAGATTAGAACCAAACCATTCTTTTGTTAGCGAATTAATTTAACTAAACCATTGTGATTTAATTGACTTTTTTAATCGTGCAAAGAAATAGATTAGTTTAAACAAAAACTCTAATCACTAGTCATTAGTCACTAGTCATAAATCACTAGTCACTTTTTTACGTTGAAAAGCAATTAATCCATTTATCATTTTAGAAATTTCAGCGAGTTCGACACTCGTTTTTTCGTAAGTTTCATTATCTAAAAAATCAAGATTTCTAGCAATTTCAAGTTGCGTATCTAATTCTGCTGCTGATCCTAGAGATATGTATAGAAACTGAATCAATTCTTTATCTGATTTACGAGCAGCACCTTCCGAAATGTTAGAAGGAATCGAAACAGCTGATCGTTGGATTTGACTGGTTAATCCATACACTTCATTCTTAGGAAAAGTTTTCGTTAACTTGTAAATCGTTGTAACAAATACAATGCTTCGCTTGTACACGGTCAGGTTTTTGTGTATCATAAAAGGTTATTTATTCTGAAGTTAACAAGAATTCTTTTTCTATGCAACTTTTTTTAGTGATTAGTGATTAGTGACTAGATTAGAAAAAAACCATTTTATTGATAACGACCTAATTCCATTAAACCATTATGATTTAATAGACTTTTTTAACCCTCACAGAAATAGATTAATTTAAACAGAAACTCTAATCACTAGTCACTAGTCATTAATCACTAGTTTACGCTTTTTCAATGGTAAGGCTTTCGATTTTGAAATCGGCGCCAATTTTAATGAAATGTATGGTGACGCGGAAGCTCTCTGATTTGCTATCATAGGTTCCAATGGCGAATGAACCATCTGATGATTCTTTTCCTTTAAAGATAAATTTAAAACTTGAGCCTGGTTTTTTCGAGAAGAAATCCTTCAAAACCAAGGTAGCTTGTGACTGACTATAAGCACCTTCTTTTCCTAAGACATTGATCAGCATTTTGTCCTTCCCGATTGCAACAATACTACCTGCATCATTTGAAGTAAAAGCCTTTTCTATCGTAGCATACGGCACTTCTCCTTGTGGTGAAAAAGATAGTACGAATGAAGTCAAAAACACGTATAAAAATGTCATAGCACAAAAATTTGATTTTGGAACAAGCAAAAATGATGCCCTTTTTGTCAAAAGATTCGTGATTCAGGATTCAGGATTCATAATTCGTAATTCATGATTCGTAATTCATGATTCGATAAGAACCAAACTATTCTTTTGTTAGCGATTTATTTTCATTGAACCATTTGGATTTAATTGACTTTTTTAACCCTGCACTGAAATAGAATAATTTAAACAAAACGTCTAATCACTAGTCATTAGTCACTAGTCACTCGCTATATTTGCGCTGTGAAAGTAAAATTCATTTGCATAGGAAAAACAGGTA
>JACCDQ011019358.1_pt1 | contig 11486 bp, 17 predicted proteins | sample 7446031 | NCBI WGS metagenome assembly JACCDQ01 (sample SAMN15323442, study PRJNA562643) | freshwater metagenome | isolation source: river surface water | place: USA:Blue River Watershed | collected 2017-08-17
GATGCAGTCGAGCACCAAGATGGCCGTCGCGGCCACGATCTCCGGCTCGAAGGCCCAGAAGGAACTGCTCGCCCGCGTCTTCGCGGCGACCTTCCTCAAGCCCATCTTCCGCGGCCTGCTCAAGCTCTTCGTCGAGCACCAAGACCGCCCCCGCACCATGCGCCTGCGCGGCCAGTGGGTGGAGGTCGATCCGCGCGGCTGGAACGCCGACATGGACGCCGACGTCAACGTCGCCCTGGCCCTGTCCAGCACCGAGGAGCGCCTGAACGTCCTGGGCGCGATCGCGGCCAAGCAGGAGCAGATCCTGCAGCAGGTGGGCGTCGACAACCCGGTCGTCTCGGTCGCCCAGTACGCCTACACCCTGCGCAAGATGGTCGAGATCGCGGGCTACAAGAACGCCGACGTGTTCTTCTCCAACCCCGACCCGAACTGGGCGCCGAAGACCCCCGAGGCGGCGCCGGACCCGGCCCTCATCCTGGCTCAGGCGCAGGTGCAGTCCCTGGCCGCGGAGACCGACCGCAAGGCCCGCGAGAGCGAAGCCAAGCTCGTCCTCGACGCCGAGAAGGTCCGCATGGACGACGACTTCCGCCGCGACCAGCTGGATCAAGAGCGCACGATCCAGCTCACCGAGATCGAGGCGAAGTACACCGTGCAGGCCGGCGCTGCCGATGCCCGCATTCGGGCCGACATCGACAAGAACCGCGACGCCCTGCTGGCGGACGCGGCAATGCAGGCGGCCATGCCCGCCGCGCCCATGCCCCCTGCCGCTCCTATTGAACAACCCTCGGTCGACCCGGCCGCTGGAGCCCCCCTATGAGCCTCGCCACCACCATGACCTCGACCGGCTTGCTGTCCGACGAGGAGAAGAAAAAGCAACAGCAGCATGGGCTGCTCGACTACGTCGGCCCCAATGCGCTCACCCCGCTGGAGGTCAGCGAGCAGGCGCAGGCGAACATGCTGACGGGCCCCAACGGCTCGCTCAACCCGGTGGCGCAGATGCTGTCGAACATCGGGCAGGCCACCGGCACCACGAGCCCGCTGCAGGGCTTCGCGCAGGGCCTGCTGACGGGAGGCCCGATGTCCGCAGTCATGGGCGCGGCCGTCGGCAACGCCGTGGCGATGGACCCGCAGAACGTCTCCAGCATCAACGCCCAGAACGGCTCCGATATCGGCGCCCACCCGGGCAACGGCTTCGGCTCGTCCCAGGGCGGCCATGCCGCGCAGATCGGCAACCCGGCAGTCCTGCCCCTCGACACCGTCCAGAACTCCATGACGGGCGGCATCATCCCCAGCATCGTCGGCATCCAGGCCCCGGCTCCGGTCACCAACATGGACCTCAACACCTCCGGCTCGTCTGTGCCGGGGGTCACCATTGGCGGGCCGATTTCCTCCGGGAACGCGACCGGCACCGACCTCGGCCTGCTCGACAGCATCGGGATCGGTGGCGGCATCTCTGCCGGCGATCAGGCCGCGATCGACGCGGGCGGCGCCCACAGCGAGGGCATGGTCGACAGCGGCGGCGGTGGCGGCGGCGACGCGAAGATGATCTGCACCGAACTGCATCGCCAGGGCCTGATGCCCCGCGAGATCTTCGAGGCCGATCAGGCCTTCGGCGAGATCCTCGTGCGCCTGCACCCCGAGACCTACGACGGCTACGCCGCCTGGGCCCGCCACGTCGTGCGCTGGATGCAGCGCGGCGACCTCGCCGGCCGCATCGTCACCAAGATCGCCCACGCGATCGCCACCCCCTGGGCCCACGAGATGGCCCGCCGCATGGGCGTGCCGGCCAAGCGCACCGTCGCCGGCTGGCTGCTCATGGAAGGCGGCCTTCGCGTGTGCGCCGCCATCGGCGCGGCCCGCAAGACCAACCAACCGAGGACTGCATGATCTCCGCCGAAACCTTGACAAAAGAGCAAAAAATTTCCCGCGCAGACGAAGCGAAGCGGCTGCTCGAGCACCCGCTCCTGAAGGAGGCCTTCGCCAACCTGCGCTCCAATTACTTCGAGGCCTGGGTCAACTGCCCGGCCGAGAAGGTCAACGAGCGAGACGCGGTCTTTCACGCGGCCCGCGTGTTGAACGACGTCGAGGCGCACCTGCGTGTCGTCGTCACCCAGGGCCGCCTGGAGAAAATCCACATCGACAAAATGCGGACCTCCAAGGCGATCGCGTAAATTCAACTGAGGTACACTCATGTCCGATTCCAGCACCGCAGCAGCGACTGGTAACTCCGGCAGCATCGAAGCTGCCACTCAAGCCTTTGAACAGATCCTCTCTGGCAAGAGCCAGGACACCGAGGAGACGAACAAGGCGCAGCAGACCGACGACGAAGACGAGGACGAGGAGCAGGCCGAGGCCAGCACCGAATCCGAAGGCGACGAAGAAGGTCAACAGTCCAACGAGGAGTCCGAAGAGGACGACGAGGAGGACGATCAGTCTGACGAAGACGAAGAGTCCGAAGAGCAGGGTGAGGAAGACCGCTACACCGTCAAGATCGACGGCAAGGAAGTGGAGATTCCCGTCTCTGAGCTCGTGAAGGGCTACTCGAGGACGGCAGACTACACTCGCAAGACCCAGGAGGTCGCGGCCATTCGCAAAGCAGCGGAGGCCGAAGTCCACCAGTCACGCGAGATGCGGGAAGCATACGCTCAACGACTGGAAGCGGTCGATCAGCTACTGCGCGAACAGGCACCACAGGAGCCCAACTGGGACCACCTCCGAGCCACGGACCCGATCGAGTTCGCGGCCCAATGGGCGGAGCACCAGCGGCGACAGGTGGCGATGGCGCAGGTCTACGCTGAACGGCAGCGACTTGAGCAGCAACGCGCGCAAGAGGAGCAGGTGCAGATGCGCCAGCAACTCGAGCGGGCTCGGAACTACCTGCTGGACGTCATCCCCGAGTGGAAGGACGCCAAGGTGGCCCAGGCCGATCGCGCCAAGCTCAAGGAAGTGGGGCGCAAGGCAGGGTTCTCGGAAGAGGAGTTGTCGCAGGTCACCGACCCTCGTGCGGTCATCTTGCTTCGCAAGGCGATGCTGTACGAGCAGATGGTGGAGAAGCGCGGGTCGATCAAACCCACGCCGAAGAAGTCCGCGACGCCTACTCTCAAGCCGGGCACTCAGTCGAGCACCTCGACCCGAAAGACGAGCGAAGTCACCCGCGCAAAGCAGCGTCTCGCCAAAACCGGCTCAACCCGGGATGCGGCGGAAGTCTTCAAGTTCCTACTCTGATGAGGTGCCAACATGGCAAAAATTTCCAACGCTTTTGAAACCCGCGACGCCAAGGGCAACCGGGAAGACCTGTCGGATGCGATCTACAACATCGACCCGACCGACACCCCTGTGATGTCCGCCATCGGCCGTCGCAACGTCACCAACACCAAGTTCGACTGGCAGACCGAGTCCCTGCCGAACGCCGACACCAGCAACGCCCAGCCGGAAGGCTTCGAGCTCACCCGCACCGCGTCCACCCCGACCGTGCGCCGCTCGAACGTGGCCCAGATCTCCAAGCGCGACGCCACCGTGTCGGGCTCCCAGGAGAAGGCCAACGCCGCCGGCAAGTCCAGCGAGATGGCTCACCAGATGGCCCTGGCTTCCAAGGCCCTGAAGATCGACATGGAGAAGATCTCCCTGTCCGATCAGGCCCTGGACAGCGGCGAGGACGACGGCATCCGCCGCACCCGCGCCCTGGCTCACTTCCTGAGCACCAACGTGTCGCGTGGCTCTGGCGGCTCCGGCCCGGCCTCTGAGACCGGCGCTGTCACCGCTGGCACCCAGCGCGCCCTGACCGAAGCCCTCCTGAAGGGCCGCCTCCAGGCCTGCTTCGACAACGGCGCCAAGCCCTCGCTGCTGGTCACCAACTCGGTGAACAAGAACCCGATCGACGCCTTCACCGGCCGCAGCAATGCGCGCCAGCAGGTCGCCGTCGGCACCGTGCAGTCCGGCGTGTCCGTCTACGCCTCCGACTTCGGTGACCTGAAGGTGGTTCTGGACCGTCACCTGCCCCAGGACCGCGTGCTGCTGCTCGACCCCGAGTACGCCCGCATGGCCTACTACCGTCCCTTCAACCAGACCCCCCTTGCGAAGATCGGCGACGCCGAGACCCGCATGATCGTGGTCGAGTGGGGCGTGCAGGTCGACAACGAGAAGGCCCACGGCGCGGTCTTCGACTGCTTCGACACCAACGCCGAGTACAGCCTGTAATACAGGCATAGAATTGGGGGCCGGGGTTACTCGGCCCCCTTTTCCATGAGGAAGCAATGGCGAAGACCCTACTCGATCACCGCGGCGACGTCCTGAAGTACATGCAGGACGAAGGCGACAGCGTCTTCGAGGTCACCGTGCAGGATCTCAACCCGCTGCTGCAGCACGTCAAGGCCATGCGCGAGACGCATGTGCAGGACAAGGAAATGAAGCTCGCCGGGTTCATCCCGACCGAGATCGTCGAGCGCATGATGCGCGACGGATCCTTCAACGACCCCGCGGCCATCAAGCGGTGGCTCAACGATCCGCAGAATGAGTGCTTCCGCGTCTGGAAGGGCAAGCTATGAGCCTGGACACCTACACCGGCCTGCAGGAGGCCGTGGCCGATTGGCTGAACCGCACGGGCTCGCCCGAGGTGGCCGCTCGGACCCCTGACTTCATTCGCCTGTTCGAGGCGAAGGTCGACAATTACGACCCGCCGATCCGTCACCCCAAGATGATCGTGCGGGCCACCGCCCTGGCCGACAGCGAGTACGTCCGCCTGCCGGGCGACTTCCTCGAGATGCAGCGCGTGCGCTTCATCGGCGGCCGCCACGGGGCCCTGCGCTTCGTCACGCCCGAGAAGTTCGACGACGAGAAGGCCCAGGCCTTCGGCCGCGACTACAGCGGCATTTTCACCGTCGTCGGCGAGGAGATGCAGATCTATCCCTTCACGGCCGAGCAGGCCGTGCAGATGGAACTGACGTACTACGCCAAGCTGCCGAAGCTGGCCGCCCTGGCGGCCGCCGAGCCGGCCCAGCCGGACAACTGGCTGCTGCGGGAATACCCCAGCGCCTACCTCTACGGCGCCCTGCTGGAGGCCGCCCCTTACCTGCGCGACGACGAGCGGATCGCCGTGTGGAACGCAGGACTGGGCCAAGCCCTGGATAATCTCACCAACGCGGGCGACCGCGCGCGTCACACGGCCGGTACGCTCAAAACCCGTCGCCGCAAGCTGGGGTAAACCACCATGTCTTCTTTTTCCGACTACCTCGAAACCGCCGCCCTGAAGTGGGCCTTCACCGGCGACGCCGTGACCCGCCCCACCGGCTGGTACGTCGGCCTGTTCACCGCGGCCCCCGGCGAGACCGGCGGCGGCACCGAACTGTCGACCTCTGGCACGGCCTACGCCCGCCAGTCCGCGTCGCTGTCTGTGACCGGCAACCTCGCCACCAACGGCGGTGCCATCGAGTACCCGGTGGCGACCAGCAACTGGGGCACGATCACCCACGCAGCGATCTTCGACGCGGCCAGCGGCGGCAACATGCTGGCCTACGGCCCGCTGGCGGTCTCGAAGTCGATCGGCTCGGGCGATGTGTTCCGCATCCCGGCCGGCGACCTCGACATCACCCTGACCTGACGGGGCCCCGATGGCCCGGACCTACGGCGTAGGCGCCTACGGCGGCGGCAACTACAGCGCCTCGACGACCTACGAAGGGGCGGTGGCGGTTGCTGGGGCCAGCGACGTCGCGGTCGCGGGCACGCGCGTAGCCCTGGGGGCCCTGGCGGCCGCCTCCGACAGCGCGGTGCAGGCCCAGGCCGTCCGGGTGGCCCAGGCGGCCGCTGCGGCCGCTGGTGAGTCCTTCCTGGCCCTCCAGGCCGCCGCCGTGCGCCAGGGCGCCGTGGAGGCCGCTGGAGCCTCTCTCGTGGCCCTGGCGGGGCAGCGAGTGGCCCTGGGGGCCTCCGAGTCCAATGCGACCTCTGGCGTGGCTCTGGGCGGCCAGCTGGTCGTGAGCGCCTCCTGGGCCGCCGAGAGCACCTCCCAGGTCGACTTCGCCGCTCTGCGCTACGGCCAAGGCTCCCTGGACATCCAAGCGGTCACGGTCGTGGACATCGCCGGCAACGCCCTATTCCTGGGCGCGGCCGAGATGCAGGCCGAGGCCGCTGTGGCGGTGGCGGCTTCGATCCGCGTCTCGGGCCGCTTGGAGATCACTCAGGACAGCACGGTCACCGCGCAGCTGGTGAAAAAATGGGAAAATGCTTTGGAATCGACCGAAGTGTGGACTGCAGCGCCCATCAGGGCCGAGGGGTGGACTGTGATCCCCAAGGACAGCAGCGGCTGGTCACCGGCGCCGATGCGTTGAGCCGGGCAACTTTTTCTGAGGCGTCTGTATGGCTGATACTTTCACCACCAACTACAACCTGACGAAGCCCGAGGTCGGCGCTTCGGCGGACACCTGGGGCACCAAGCTCAACCTCAACCTCGACGCGATCGACGCGGCTCTGAAGTCGATCTCGGACGCCGCCGCGGCCGCGGGGACGACCCGCACGATCGCCCAGGGTGGCACTGGCGCGACCACCGTGTCCGGCGCTCGCACCAACCTCGGCGTGCCGGCCACCGATGGCACCGGCGCCAGCGGCACCTGGGGCATCAGTATCACCGGCAACGCCGCGACGGCCACCTCGGCCACCAGCGCAACCACGGCGGGCAACATCACGGGCACCGCGGCTATCGCCAACGGCGGCACCGGCGCAACTACAGCGGCCGCGGCTCGATCCAACCTCGGCGTGAGTGCCTCGGGCGTCCTCACGGCCAACTGGACCGTCAGCGAGTCCGGTGGCGTCCTGTACTTTGCCTACGGCGGGGTCAACAAGTTCAAGGTGGACACAAACGGTGCCGCGACCTTCGCCAACAACGTGACGGCCTACGGGACGGTCTAAATGCCGATCCTCCAGTCATCCGGCGCCATCTCGATGGCGAACCTCCGAGACAACTTCGGGGCTGGGAACCCCGTCTCGTTGTCCTCGTACTACCGGGGCGGAAGCCTTGTCCCGGCAACGAAAGGTTCGTCGACTACGATCACCGAGGGGCCGACGTACTCGCGGTTCAGCCCCATCTACTACGTCACGACTACGCACCCCAGCGAAACGGGCGGCAGCTACTACTGGAACGGATCCTTTATCGGCACGACAGGTGCGAGCTCGCTCTATTCCGGTGGGTACACCTACTACAAAGGTTCTTATGTGGAGGTTGTCGCTTCCGACGCGTACAACACGATCTACGGCTACAGGATTTCGCGCTCGTACATCTCAAACACTACGACGAATATCAATGGTAACGTGCCGACCAGCGGAACCATTAGCCTTAGCAATTTCTACGGAGCCGAGAAACCATGAATGGAATCGAGCACAAGTTTTACATCAATCGCCTTTGGGTAGAGCAGCACGAGGGCTGCCCCAACGCCGTCGCTCGTGTGGAGTGGGCGTGCGTAATGAAACGCAACGGGGCCAAGGTCATCGGCATGGGCGTGAGCGACCTCGAAGCGCCGAGCCCTTCGGGCTTCATCGACATCGGCTCGCTTGAAGCGCAGCAGGTCCTTGATTGGTGCATCAGCAAGGAAGGCGGCCAGCCCTGGCTGGAGGCCTATATCGGCGGCCACGAGGAGCAGATGCAGAAGGCCGAGCGCGATCTGTCGCTTGAGCGGTGGAGCATTCCGCTCATCAACCCGCTGAAGTTTGACCTGAACAATGTCTGATGCTCCCGGTCCGCTCGTCGACGTCACCGCCATTCCCGAGGAGTGGCCGGACGTTCGCGCCTTCGCGGACTGGTGGTGCGCGTCCGGGTGGCCGATTCTTCCTCCCGAGGGGGCTGAGGTCTTCCTGTCCGACGACGCAACGGCCTTTTGCTTGTTTCGACGCGGCCGCTTTCAGGTGGAGTTCTACATGATCCACCCGAATCCGCTCCTGCAGGAGCACGAGCACCCGGGCGTCGAGGTCATCAAGATGCGGATCGACGGCGTCTACGCCCCGGCCAAGGGTGCGTTTGAACTGCCCCCTCAATGGGGCTCGATGTCGCCTATCCTCAAGCGCGGCCAAGCGCACGGCAGCGGCGCCAGGACGTTCGGCGAGCGCCTCGGATTTCCGCTGCTCGCCTTCCAGCATTGGCAGGATCACGAGCCCAGCACCGTCGCCGCGGCCTGGAAGGGCGAGACGGTCGGCCCCAAGCAGGAAGACCTCATTCGCCGCTTCTTCCCCAATGCGTGGGTGGAGCGGGGGTACGCCGATATCACCAAGCCGGCCGATTACCGGCAGCGCATGACGGAGCGAGCATGAACCACCCGGAGGTCTTCATCGGTTGTGTGGCGAATCTCTTTTCTCGCCAGATGCACTTCAAGAAGGCGGGCGACCTTGAGATGGGGCACACCCACCAATTCGACCACCTGACCTTGCTGGCCCGCGGCCGGCTGCGCGTGACTGTGTGCGGCGAGATGACCGAGTTCGAGGCCCCGCACATGATCTACATCCGCGCGGATCTCGAGCACGAACTGGTCGCCCTCGAGGACGACACGGTCGCCTACTGCATCCACGCGCTTCGCACGCCCGACCAGACCGAAATCATCGCGCCGGAGATGGTGCCCTTCGGCGTCGGCGTGGTCCGGGGCGATCGAATTGAAAACCCGGGCTGGACCGGGCCGACCATCCCCACGACCACCTTCTGATTTAAAGCACGACATGAGCACGACCGAGCAGGCCGCATCCCACACCGTCGACGCCACGATGGCGGCGCTGGGCAGCAAGGCCACCTACACGGGGGCCGGCGCCTCCATCATGGGCTGGATGCTATCCAGCGAGTTCGGCGTGCTCATCGGCCTGCTGCTGGGCGTCGGCGGCTTCCTCATCAACTGGTACTACAAGGCCAAAGAGGACCGCCGGCAGCAGCGCGAGCACGATCGGCGCATGGGCCTCTACGAATGATCGACCGCAATCGCACAGTCGTCGCGGCGCTCACTTTGAGCGCCTCGGCTTTTGTGGGCATCCTGCTGCACGAGGGCTACCGCGACCGGGCCTACACGCCGGTGGCCGGAGACGTCCCGACGATCGGCTTCGGCACGACCGAGGGCGTCAAGATGGGCGACACGATCACCGCCCCCAAGGCCGTGCAGCGCGCCCTGGCCGACGCGAGCAAATTCGAGGGCGCGGTCAAGAAATGCGTCCGGGTGCCGCTGCACCAGTACGAGTACGACGCCTATGTGTCGCTCTCCTACAACATCGGCTCGGGGGCCTTTTGCGGATCGACCCTCGTGCGCAAGCTCAATGCCGGAGACTACGAGGGCGCGTGCTCGCAGATCCTGGCCTGGGACAAGTTCCAAGGCCGCCCCCTGGCCGGCCTGACCGAGCGGCGACGCAAGGAGTACAACCAATGTATCGGGCAGCAATAGCAGCGGCGCTCCTGGCGGCCGCCTTCCTCGCCGGCTGGATCGCCAATGGCTGGCGCCTGGGCCAGAAGCACGAGGCCGAGCAGGCCGAGATCCAGCGCGCCCACGCGGCCGCCCTGGAGGCCCTGCGCCAGGAGGATAATCGCCGGATCCATTCCCTGACGGAGACCCTGAATGCCGCCTCTGCTCAACTCGACCGGGCGCTTGCTGACCGCGACTCTGCTCGGGTCGCTGCTGACAGCCTGCAGCAGCGTGCCCAAGGCCTCGCCGCAAGCTGCACCGCTGCTTCCCCCGCTGCCCGCCCAAGCCAGGGCGCCTCAGCCCCCGGCCGTGTGCTCGCCGACATGCTCCGCCGGGTTGACGAAGCTGCGGGAGGAATTGCTGCGTTTGCAGACCGCGCCGTGATTGCGGCTCGGTCCTGCGAGCACCTGTACGACGCCGCCGGGAAATAACTATGCCCACCGACAACTTCATCTCCCTCAAGCCGGTGCCCGGCGCGTGGCGAAACGGCACTCGGTACGAAGCGAAAAATCGCTGGTACGACGTCAACCTCGTGCGCTGGCTCAACGGCCGCCTGCGCCCCATTGGCGGCTGGCAGCGGTTCACCTCCTCGCCTCTGGGCAAGCCGGTGCGCGGGGCCATCGCGTGGCGTGACAACGGCCGCAACCGCAACCTCGCGCTGGGCACGGCCGACAAGCTCTACCGCTTCGACGGCGACGCCCCGATCGACATCACTCCGTCCGGTCTTGTCGAAGGTCGCGTGAACAGCCTCTACGGCCTGGGCTGGGGCGCTGGCCTGTACGGCATGGAGGCCTACGGCACCGAGCGATCGGCCTCGGGCCTCGTGCTGGAGGCCACGACGTGGTCGGTGGACACGTTCGGCGAGGTGCTGCTTGCCTGCTCGTCGGCCGACGGCCGCATCTTCGAGTGGGCGCCCCCGGCTCCCGGCGGCGTGCCCCCGGCTACCGCTTCGGTCGTCACGAACGCCCCCACCCAGAACGCCGCGGTCTTCGTCACCGAGGAGCGCCATGTCGTCGCCCTGGGCGCCGGGGGCAACCCCCGCCGCGTGGCCTGGAGCTCGCGGGAGAACCGTACCGACTGGGCGGCCACGGCCACCAATACGGCCGGTGACCTCGACGTCCAGACCCCCAGCCGGCTCCTGTGCGGGCTGCGCGTCACCGGCGGAAATCTGATCTTCACCGAGACCGACGTCCACCTCATGAGCTACGTCGGCTCGCCCTTCGCCTACGGCATCAAGAAGATCGGCGACGCGAACGGCATCGCCGGGCCGAACGCCGTGATCTCGATCGGCGACCGCGTCTTCTGGATGGGCGAAAACGCCTTCTGGAGCTACGACGGCGTCATCCGGCAGGTCGACTGCGACGTGGCCGACTACGTCTTCCGAGACATGAACGTGCTGCAGGGCGCCAAGGTCGCCGCCGGCCACAACTCCGAGTTCGGCGAGGTATGGTGGCACTACCCCGCCAAGACTAGCCTGGAAAACGACCGCTACGTCATCTGGAACTACCGCGAGAATTGGTGGTCGTTCGGCCAGATGGCCCGCACCTTCTGGATCGACAAGGACGTCTGGTCGCACCCGATCGCGGGCGACCCCGCCGGCCACCTGTACGAGCACGAGAACGGCTGGACGGACAACGGCGCCACCCGAGTCGGGCAGATTTACGCCGAAACCGGCGCGATGGAGGCCGGCAAGGGCGAGCGGTTCGTCGACATCGAGCAACTCATCCCCGACGGCTGCGTGAACGTGCCCACCTGCACCCAGGCCTACTTCAAACTGCGCCGCACGCCGATGGACACGACAGTGCTCACCAAGGGCCCCTACACCTTCGCCCGGCCGGACGGCTACACCCACGCCCGCTTCTCGGCCCGGCAGGTCGAGATGCGGATCGAGGCTACCCAGGACCACCCCTTCCAGTTCGGCGAGATGCGGGCCCTGGTGAAGCCTGGGAGCGGCCGGTGACCGCGCCCCGCCCGCCAGTAAGCTACGACGCCCGCTGGGCCGCCGAGGTCAAGCGCGCGATCGACACGCTGGAGCAGCAGGCCCACAAGCGGGGCCAGGATGTCGAACTGGCC
>JACCDQ011656470.1_pt1 | contig 11486 bp, 9 predicted proteins | sample 7446031 | NCBI WGS metagenome assembly JACCDQ01 (sample SAMN15323442, study PRJNA562643) | freshwater metagenome | isolation source: river surface water | place: USA:Blue River Watershed | collected 2017-08-17
AATGCGGCCAAGCATTGCGAGTGCCTGCTCCACCGTGTTGATCAGGTTGGACTCGTAGCGGTTGACAATTTCCAGGGCCAGGCGGACACCCATGGTCTTCGCTTCGTCGGCGAGCAACGCAAGCGAATCGGCCGCATGGTGCCTTTGTTCGGCATCTGCTGCCCGGTCGTGCTTGCGAAGAACGCCGTAGAGTACCCCGCCCACATGCTTCGACCCCATGTCGCGCGCGAGCCTGAGGCCTTCGCGCACCCGCTCGATACCGCGCAAACGTATCTCGGCGTCCGGGCTTGACAAATCCGCTTGCGGCAGCAAGTTGACCGAGTTGACGGGCTGCATGCCGCAGGACTCAAACAGGCGCGCGATGCTTGGCGGGTCAATCGATTCGAACTTGCGCAGGGGTACGACCATGCGCGTGTAGCCTGCGGATGCTGCGGCGCTTACTGCGGCAGGTGCCCGCTCACCGGACCATTCCGGCATATAAACATAGGCGTGGATGCTTGTCGGGTTGACCCGAATGGCACTCATGCGCTCCAGCCGAGGTGACCGAGGAAATCACGCGTGCGCTCAGCGCTGGGGTTGTCAAATATCTGTCCTGGCGGGCCCTGCTCGACAATCTTTCCGTGGTCAAACACCACCACCCAGTTGGCGACCTGGCGTGCAAAGCTCATCTCGTGGGTCACAACAACCATCGTCATGCCCTCATCGGCCAGACGCTTCATCACATTGAGCACCTCGCCAATGGTCTCGGGATCGAGTGCCGAGGTAGGCTCGTCGAACAGCATCACCTCCGGCTCCATCGCCAGCGCGCGTGCGATCGCCACACGCTGCTGCTGGCCGCCTGACAGGTTGGCCGGGTAGTTGCCAGCCTTGTCAGCGAGGCCCACCTTCTCGAGCAGTGCCCTGGCTCGATCTCGGGCCTTTGCTTCGTTCATGCCGAGCACGGTGATCGGCCCCATGGCCACGTTATCCAGGGCATTTTTGTGCGGAAACAGTTCGAAGTTCTGGAACACCATTCCCATGCGCTGGCGAATCTTGCGCATCTCGGCTTCATTCTTGGGCAGCGGTTGGCCATCGAACAAGATCGTGCCACCGTCAATGCTTTCCAGCGCATTGGTACAACGCAGCAGCGTCGATTTGCCAGAACCTGAAGGGCCAATCAGGCACATCACCTCACCCTTGTTGACCTGTGCCGATACACCATCTATGGCAACGAAGCTGCCGTACATTTTTCGCACATTTTGATAAACCACGACCGGCGCTTGATCAGCCCCTGTACGTGACATTCCTGTGAGAGCGTTGTTCATTCCTTGACCTCAAATTTTTTCTGTACCCAGTCGGCCAACTTGGCCTGCGGATAACCCAGCATCCAATAGATGGCGGCCATGGCGGTGAGCATCTCCAGGACCCGAAAACTCTGCGAGCGAATCTGCAGGGCAACGTGGGCGAGTTCGCCTACGGCGATCACAGAGACCAGCGAGGTGTCCTTGAACAGCGACACCCAGGTACTGGCCAGCACCGGCAGCACGCGGCGCCAGGCCTGTGGAATCACGATGTGTCGCATCGCTTGCCAGTGGCTCATCCCCATGGCCTTGCCTGCTTCCAGTTGACCTTTGCGGATCGAGTTGATGCCCGCACGAAAAGTCTCGGCGTTATAGGCTGAAACGTTGAGGCACAGCGCCACGAGCCCCGTCGTAAATGCCGAGAATTCAATGTTCAGGAAAACCGGCATGACGTAGAAGGCCCAATAAACCAGCAGGATCAGTGGCAGGTTGCGAAAGAACTCAACGAACACCGCACTGGCGCTCGAAAGAAGGCGCGAATTCGACAGCCGCATCAGCGCCAGCAAAATACCGCCCGGGACCGCCGCGCCCATGGTCAATACCGTGAGCAAGACGGTCATACCAACACCCTCGGCGAGATCGCCGCGATGTTGCCAAATGATGTTCCATTCGAGCGTCATGAGCGTCCCAGGTGCGCAACGCGCTTGTATAAAGAGTCGATCAAACGGGTGCCTGGAAAAAGAATCAAAAAGTAAACCAGCATGGCGAAGGTGAAGACCTCGATCGGGTGGTAGGACTGACCGGCAATGGTTTCCGAGCGCTTCATGAATTCGGGCACGGCAATGACGGTAGCAATCGCCGTGTCTTTGACTGTGACGGAATACAGTGAACCCAGTGCAGGCAGCATGCGTACCAATGCCTGCGGCAAAACGACTTTGCGCACGATCTGCGCACCCGACATGCCCAGTGCGCGCCCGGCCCGGATTTGGCCGGGACGGATGGACTCTATGCCGGCCCGCACCACCTCAGCCACATAGGCAGACAGGTGCAGTGTGAGCGCAAAAAGTGCAGCCCAGAACGGCGGGAAATTGAAGCCGCTGATGATGGGCACAGCGAAATAAACCCACACCAGAACCACCAACACCGGAATTGCGCGCACCGAGTCGATATAAAAAGTGAGCAGCAGGGCAGACCAGCGCGGCCCGTAGAGCCGGAGCAGCGCAAGTCCGGTTCCCACAGTCGCACTCGACAACAGCGTCAATGCCGACAGCCACAGCGTCGTGCCCAGGCCGCCCAGCAGGTACTGCCAGCTCTCCCAGATCGGAGAAAAGTCGAGTTCCATGTCTGCCCGCTTTCTTCTTTATCGATGCGTCCGTGTCGCTCAGTTCATCGCACCGACAATGCGCTGCTCGTCAGCCGCGAGCTTCGGTGCCATCTGTTTGGTGACCGCACGCAGCCATTCAAGGTAGACCGTCTGGTTCTTGTCGACTGCCAGGCCAACGGGGCTGGCTTTCTCGGTGCTGTCCTGGCAGTTGTTCTCTTTGGGAAGCGCAGCCAAACCCTTGACTTTCTTCGCCAGCGCAACCCACGGCACCCTGTTAATGGGCGCCGCGTCTGCGCGCTTGGCCATGATTTCTTCTACGGGTGCGGCAGAACCGGAGCTGGAGACGCCGCGCAGTTTGGCCAGCGGGAAGCGCTCCTTGACCCAGTTTTCTTCAGCGCCACCGGTGAAGTACGCGATGGTGACGTCGGGCTTGTTCAAATCATCGACCGACTTGGCACTGCTGATTTTCGGGTTGTCGGCACGGCCAAACAGACACACGCTGGTTCGCGAATACAAGACAAAGTCCACGACCTTGAGCCGCTCGGGTGTTTCAGCCAGCGGTGTGATACTCATGTCCACCTGGTTGGAGGCCAGAACCGGCACCTTGGTCTCATGGCTCACCAGTACCGGCTCGACTTTGACACCGAGCAGACGCGCATATTCTTTGGTCAGCAACCATGCCGGCCCGGCCCAGGCCTCGCCACCGCCGCTGCCGGTGTTTTCGATCAACCAGGGCGCGTTGGACAATACGCCAACCCGGAGCACACCCGCTTTTTTGATCGCATCGATGCGGGGGCTGGCGCCTGCGGCCGGCACCGACTGGGCAAACGCCGCGCCGAAGGATGCACTGAGCAAAAGAGCAGCCAGCAAGTTGGGTGCGCGACGGCAAAGATTGGAAAGAGGTTTCATGCTTGTGTTCTCCAGGAGTTAGCACTGAGTTGCGAGGAAGGGACTGGCCGGTTGCCAGTCCAGAGTTGACCCAGGTGGATCGAAAGAGTGAACCCTTTCATTTCCATGCCTGAGCAAATTCACTGATCACGCGCTCCAGATGCGAGCGCATGGCGTTACGTGCTGCCAACGGGTCACGGGCCAGCAGGGCGTTGAATACGTGTTGATGGTCCTGCTGAGATTGCAGGCGAAGCTTGGTGCTGTGAAAGTGTTCATCAATTTTGGCCCAGACAGGGCCCTTGGTATGGTCCCACATGGCACTCACCATCTGAAGCAGCACACTGTTGCCGGTTGATTCGGCAATACGCAGGTGAAACTGGCGATCAGCGGTTTCGTTAGCCACCTTGTCGTCCATATGTTTGCGCATGTCGGCCAGGGCGGCAAAGATCCGGTCAAGGTCAGAATCCTTGCGCGTCTCGGCCGCGAGGCTGGCAATTTCTGATTCGACAAGGCACCGTGCCCGCAGCAGCTCAAAAGGTCCCGGACCCGTTTCGGGCATGAACGCGGGAACCGTGTTCATGGCGTTCGTCGCGTGGGTCACGTAAATACCTGAGCCACTGCGCACTTCCACCACACCTTGCAACTCCAGCGCGATCGTGGCCTCACGCACCGAGGTTCGACTGACGTCAAAGCGCTCTGCCAACGCACGCTCCGACGGCAGACGTTCACCCACCTTGATCTCGCCTTGCGCAATCAGCGCCAGCAACTGAGTCGCGAGTCGCTGGTAAGAGCGATCTGACAGCGCCTTGGGCGCAGCCTCTCCCATTGCAAGATCGGTTGTTTGAAGAAATGACGCTGCCATGATGCTAAAGTGGTTAGACCAAATATTAATTGGTAAACCAGTTTTTGCCATAGTGGTTTTCCACTATGAAATGAACGATCAATGCAGGCGCCTAACAGGCGGGTGATTCATGATTTCTGGGTTTTTGTTGACGCTTGAATTTTCCCTTTCGGTGACCGGCCCGATCTTTGTCATCCCTGGACTGGGGACCTGACTGAAACGGCTCGGTATCATCGGGCTGGGTTAGTGCGTCAACGCTTATGGTCCTGCCGCCCTGGTTGCAGCATCGTTTTGTGTTGGCCTGGTCACCATTTTGTACAACATACTCTCGGTCATTTCCTTGAGCAGGTCGCTACAGGGTCGTCAAAGCACAGGCCGGCTTCTTCGTAACGTTGCGCTGAATCCCTTGATCATTGGCATCGCGCTCGTCCTGCCAATTTCCATCTCGGGCCTCCAGTTACCCAGGATTCTGATCCAGTCAGGCGAATACCTCGCCAATATGACTTTGCCGCTCGCTTTGTTGTGCACTGGCGCTGCCTTGGACTTCCGTAGTTTGCGTCAAAATCCACGTGACACGTTGATCGCAACAAAAGGAAAGCCGCTGTTCATACCAGCCGCATCCACGCTGACTGCGAGCGCTCCGGATTTTCGCGGCATGAAAGTCGGAATCGTACTACTGATGTCATCCGCCCCAAGCGCAGCTTCGGGTTATCCCATGGTTGGCGCGATGGGAGGAAATGCAGCACTTGCCGCCAACATGGTGGCCCTGACCACCGTTGGCTCAGCGAGCCCTGCCGACAGTGGGATCGTGATCTTGAAGGAGATGGGTTTGATGTAACAGCGCACCGCATAAAAAAAGCCGCCCGAAGGCGGCGTTTTGATCCGGAGTTTGAACCCTGCTTACTTGGCGCCCGGCACCTTGCCTTCCACGCCCTTGACGTAGAAGTTCAGGCCGCCCAGGAACTTGTCATCAGCCACGGTGTCTTTGGCAATCTGCACCTTGCCGGTGTTGTCGGCAATCGGGCCCTTCCAGATCGAGAAGCTGCCGTCAGCCAGGCCTTTTTTGATCTCGGCGACTTTGGCCTTGATCTCGTCCGGCACGTCGGCAGCAATGGACACAATGTCGATCGCGCCTTCCTTCACGCCCCACCAGGAGTGAGCACCGGCCCCAGCTTTCCAGCTGCCATCAAGCGCTTCCTTGGTGGCCTTGATGTAGTAAGGACCCCAGTTGATCACCGCGGATGCCAGGTGGGCTTTGGGGCCGTAGGCGGTCATGTCGGAGTCCCAGCCAAAGGCGCGTTTTCCCTTGGCTTCTGCGGTCTTCAGGACCGCAGGGGAGTCCGTGTTCTGGAACAACACATCAGCGCCGCCGTTGATCAGCGAGGTAGCGGCTTCGGTTTCCTTCGGTGGGTCAAACCAGCCGTTCACCCAGACTACCTTGGTCTTGATCTTGGGGTTGCTGCTTTGGGCACCGAGGGTGAAGCTGTTGATGTTGCGGATCACTTCAGGAATCGGTATCGAGGCCACCACACCGAGCGTATTGGTCTTGGTCATCTTGCCGGCAATCACACCTGCCATGTACGCACCCTCATAGGTGCGGCTGTCGTAGGTGCGCATGTTGTCTGCCTGTTTGTAGCCGGTGGCATGCTCAAACTTGATTTCCTTGTTGTCAGCTGCCACCTTGAGCATGGGCTCCATGTATCCAAAGGTGGTGCCAAAAATGAGCTTGTTGCCCTGACCTGCCATGTCGCGCAGCACACGCTCGGCATCGGCCGATTCAGGCACGTTTTCCACAAAGGAGGTGCTGATCCGGTCGCCAAATTCCTTTTCAAGTGCCTTGCGGGCATTGTCGTGGGCAAAGGTCCAGCCACCATCGCCTACGGGGCCGACATAGGCAAAGGCAATTTTCAAAGGTGCCGGTTTGGCGGCGGCGGAAGCCGCGGGTGCAGGCGCAGCGGCCTCTTCCTTCTTGCCGCAGCCCACCAACGCGGCGCTAGCCACGGCGGTGAGTGCGACTGCTTTGAGCAGCGAACGTTTTTGCAGGTCAGTCATGTGATTTCCTTATCAAGGGACAGGTTGGACAACGGGAAAATGGGGATTATGAACCGGAACAGTCACGATCCGGGGTAGAACGGCTTGCCCAGGCTGGTGGGCATGTTGATACGAATCCATTGGGGATTGCGAGAAATCAGCGCCAGCACCACGATGGTGGCCACGTAGGGCAGCATGCCCAGGAACTGCGGCGGGACATCGACACCGATGCCCTGCAAATGAAACTGCAACATGGTGACGCCACCAAACAGGTAAGCCCCAAGCAGTACACGTGCCGGACGCCAGGTGGCAAACGTGGTCAAGGCCAGCGCAATCCAGCCCTTGCCGGCCACCATCCCCTCCACCCACAAAGGTGTGTATATCACCGAGAGGTAGGCGCCTGCCAGGCCGCACAACGCACCCCCGACCACCACCGCCAGGAGCCGGATCAGACGCACCGGGTAGCCCAGCGCATGCGCCGACGCCGGACTTTCCCCCACGCTGCGCATCACCAGGCCACTGCGGGTACGGTACATGAACCAGATCAGCACCAGTGCCAGCAACACGGTCAGATACACCAGCGGGTGATGGCGAAACAGAGCCGGGCCAATCCATGGAATGTCCGACAGGCCGGGTATGGCAAAGCTGTCGCGTTCAGGGATTTTGGCCTGTACAAAACCCGTGCCGACAAAGGCAGAAAAACCGGTACCGAACAGCGTCAGGGCGAGGCCGGTGGCGTATTGGTTGGTATTGAGCCAGATCACCAGCACACCAAGGACTGCGGCCAGCAACGCACCCACACCCATGCCTGCGGCAAAACCGAGCCAGTCACTGCCGGTGCTGACCACGGCGGCAAAGCCGGCAATGGCCGCGCACAACATGATGCCCTCGGCACCCAGGTTGACGACGCCCACTTTTTCGTTGATCAACAAACCCAGCGAGGCGATGGCCAGCACCGTGCCCGCATTGAGCGTGGCAGCCAGCAGCAAGGCGTAGGCATCCATCACTTGCTCCACTTCAGACGGTAATTGACCAGCGTGTCGCAGGCCAGCAAATTGAACAACAGCAAGCCCTGAAACACGCCGGTCAGCGATTTGGTGAGCCCGAGGCGCGACTGCGCCAGTTCACCGCCAATGTAAAACATGCTCATCAGAATGGCAGAAAAAACCATACCAACCGGATGCAGGCGGCCGACAAAGGCCACGATGATGGCGGCAAAGCCGTAACCCGCGGGTACATAGGGCGTGAGCTGACCAATCGGGCCGGCGACCTCCAGCGCACCGGCCAGTCCGGCCGCGCCGCCCGACATCAACAACGCGGTCCACAAGGCCTTGCGTGAAGAAAATCCGGCGTAACGCGCCGCCGCCGGCGCCAGCCCGCCCACCTGCAGAGCCAGGCCGGCGCGGGTGCGAAACAGAAACACCCACAAACCCGCCACGCTGAGCAAGGCCAGCAACGCGCCGATGCTGACCCGCGAACCGTCGAACAAACGCGGAATCCGGGTCACTGCCTCAAAGGTCTTGCTTTGCGGAAAGTTGAATCCCAGCGGGTCTTTCCAGGGACCGCCCACCAGATAACTCAGGGCTTGGACCGCCACATACACCAGCATCAGGCTCACCAGAATTTCGTTGGCGTGAAAGCGGTCCCGCAGCAAAGCCGTGAGGCTGGCCCAGACCATGCCCCCCAGCACACCCGCCAGCAGCACCGGCAACACAATCCAGCGGCTGGTGTCGGCATCGGCGGCCAGGGCCACGCCTCCGGCAAAAATCGCCCCGATGATGTACTGGCCTTCGGCGCCGATGTTCCAGACGTTGGACCGGAAACACACAGCCAGACCCAGCGCAATGATCAGCAAGGGCGTGGCCTTGACCATCAGTTCGCCGAGCGCGTAGGCATTTTGAACGGGCAGCCAGAAAAACATCGACAAACCCTTGAGCGGATCCTTGCCGAGCGCGGTGAACATCAGCGTGCCGATCAGCACCGTGATCAGCAAGGCCAGCAAGGGTGAACCGTAGTTCCAGACCCGGGACGGCTCGGTGCGGACTTCAAGCTTGAGCATGCTGCGCTCCTGAAGAAACTGCCAAACCCGTTGCGGACGTTTTTTCGAGATCGGCCAGATGCTGCTGCAGGTCCTCGTGCCAAAGCCCGCTCATCCAGATCCCGATGCGCTCAATGCTGGCCTCGGCAATCGCCATCGAAGGCGACAACTGGCCTTTGGCGATGACATGCAGGCGGTCACTCACTTCGAACAGCTCCTCGAGTTCCTCGCTGACCACCAATACGGCGCACCCGGCATCACGCAGGGCCAGGATTTCACCCCGGATCTGCGCCGCCGCGCCCACATCCACGCCCCAGGTCGGCTGCGACACAATGAACAGTTTGGGCCCGGCTTCGATCTCGCGCCCCACAATGAATTTCTGCAGATTCCCCCCCGACAGCGAGCGTGCCAGTGCGCGCGGGCCACCGGCCTTGACCTTGAACGACTCGATGAGCCTGGCCGCGTGTTGCTCGAGTGCGCGCGGTTTGATCCAGCCGCCGGCAAATTTCGGCAAAGCGATGGATTCGGTTCGTGTCAACAACAGGTTGTGCGCCAGGCTCAGGTTGGGCACCGCGCCGCGCCCGAGCCGCTCCTCGGGCACAAAATGCAGGCCGAGTTTGCGTCGCTGCCCCGGGTGCAGCGCCGACACATCGGTCTCACCCATGCGGATGCTGCCCTCTGGCGCACGCCCGTCTTCGCCGGACAAGGCATACATCAGTTCTTTTTGGCCATTGCCAGAAACGCCGGCAATGCCCACCACCTCGCCAGCGCGCACCTGCAGGCTGATGCCATCCAGATCCACGCCAAACTGGTCCTCGCGCGCCAGACTGAGCCGGTTCACGTCAAGCACCACGGCACCGGCCTGCTGCGCGCGATGTTTCAGTTGCACTGGCTCGGCGCCAATCATCATGCGTGACAGGGACGCGTTGGACTCTTCGGCCGGGTTGCAAACGCCGGTGACCTTGCCACCGCGCAACACGGTGCAGGCATGACACAACTCGCGAATTTCGTGCAATTTGTGGCTGATGTACAGAATGCTGCAGCCCTCGCTGGCCAACTTTTTCAGCACCACAAAAAGTTTTTCCACCGCTTGGGGCGTCAGCACCGAGGTTGGCTCGTCCAGAATCAGCAACTCCGGACGTGTCAACAGCGCACGGATGATTTCAACCCGCTGCATCTCACCGACGCTCAGGGTGTGCACCGGACGCGCCGGATCGATATCCAGCCCATACTCGGTGGCTTTGGCCACGATGCTGGCGGTGACCTGGTCCAGCGAGCTGCGCGCCAGACCGAGCCAGACGTTTTCTGCCACCGTCATGGTGTCAAACAGGTTGAAATGCTGAAACACCATGCTGATACCGTTGGCCCGCGCATCCTTGGGGTTGCGGATCTGCATGAGCTGGCCATTGATCCTGACCTCGCCGGCGTCGGGTTTGACCGCGCCATAGATGATTTTCATCAGGGTCGACTTGCCGGCGCCGTTTTCTCCCAGCACCGCGTGGGTCTCGCCGGGCATGACCGTGAGGTTCACGTCACTGTTGGCGACCACGCCGGGATAGCGTTTGGTGATGCCGGACAGTTGAAGACGGGGCGTGGTCATGAACAGAGGGGTCAGTTGAGTCAGGTGTCGTTTTTACCAGTAAATTGGCATGAAATCTTAATTTTGACGTGTGCCATGGCCACCAGCCCCAGAAATAAACAGCAAGATCAATGCCAGTACTCATCCACGCGAGGGTGATCAGGTAAGCGATTTGCTCTATGCTTGTGGCCGTAGTGCCACGGATCACCATCCACCCTCAGCTTGCGAGTGCTTTCATGAACCCACCAATTCTGCAATTTGTCTGGCGCGGCGAGATCGTCAGTTTAGGGCACCTCCCGCCCACCCGCACGCTGCTGCAATTGCTGCGTGAAGACCTGGGGCACAGCGCCACCAAGGAAGGCTGCAACGAAGGTGACTGCGGCGCCTGCACCGTAGTGCTCGGCGAATTGCAGGGCGGGCAGATCAGCTACCGTGCCATCAACAGCTGCATCAAAATGGCGCACGCCATCCATGGCATGGCACTCTGGACTGCTGCCGACCTCCGCACCAAGGATGGCACGGCGCACCCGGTGCAGCAGGCGCTGCATCAGTGCCACGCCAGCCAGTGCGGTTTTTGCACACCCGGCTTTGCCATGAGCCTGTTTGGCCTGTATCAGAACCAGGTGCTCAAAGACCAGCCCGTCAGCCGCATCCAGGCACAGGAGGCGTTGTCTGGCAACCTGTGCCGATGCACCGGTTACCGCCCGATTCTGGACGCCGCCCAGCAGATGGCCACCCTGCCCCGCGCGCAGGTGGACGAGGCGCATTTGCGCCTGCAACTGGAGAGCATCGCACCGGCCCAACCCGCACCGGCTGCTGATCTGGCCTACGACGCACCCACCCGTCTAGACGCGTTGCTGGCCGCCAGAGCAAAGCGGCCTCAGGCGCAGCTTGTGGCTGGCTGCACGGATGTGGGCCTGTGGATCACCAAGCGGCACATGGATTTCGCGCAGGTGCTCGATGTCACGCGGGTGAAGGAACTCAAGACCATCAAGGAGCAAGACGGTCACACCGTCATCGGTGCTGCCGTCAGCCTGCACGATGCCTTTGCCGCGCTGGAATTAAAACGACCTCAACTGCACACATTTTTCAGTCGTTTTGCCGGCCTGCCGGTGCGCCAGTCTGGCACCCTGGGCGGCAATATCGCCAACGGCTCACCGATTGGCGACAGCATGCCTCTGCTGATTGCCCTGCACGCCCGTGTGGTGCTGATGACTGTGCGTGGTCAGCGCACATTGCCGCTGGAGGCACTCTACACTGGCTACCGCAAAAATGTCATGGCAGCTGACGAGGTGCTGGCTTTTGTGTGTGTGCCCCTGCCACAACCGGACGAAATGCTGCGTGTCTACAAGGTCTCCAAACGCTGCGAGGACGATATTTCCGCGGTGTGCCTCGCGATCAAGCTGCAACAGCAAAACGGGCAAGTCACGCTTGCTTCCATCGGCGTCGGTGGCGTGGCGGCGACACCGGTGCGCGCTAGGCAGACCGAAGCCGCGCTGACAGGC
>JACCDQ011581013.1_pt1 | contig 11485 bp, 14 predicted proteins | sample 7446031 | NCBI WGS metagenome assembly JACCDQ01 (sample SAMN15323442, study PRJNA562643) | freshwater metagenome | isolation source: river surface water | place: USA:Blue River Watershed | collected 2017-08-17
AATGACCACGCACGATGCGCTGGTGCAGCGCTGGCGGGTGCCGATTGCCCCGACCTTGCTCTTTATCGGGCCGGGCGGGCGTGAGGTGGCCGAGCGCATGGAAGGTGCCTACCAGCCCGATTTCTACGGCCCGTATCTGGAGGATCGGCTGGACAAAGGCCGGCTGGCCATCCGGAGAATGAGTGGCGGCGGCTGAAAACTTCAGTCGCGACTGATAAAGTGACGGGCCTGGTCCGTCTTCATTTCCTTCCTCCGTGATACCCATCCAGATCGATTCCGCCTGGCGCGGCACCTCTGATTGCCGTAGCTGCGGCATCCGTGACATGGTGCTGTTTGCCGATCTGAACGAGCAGGATTTCGCTCAGATTCACACGCCCATCGATGACCTCGTTTTCCAGGCGCAAGCTGTGCTCTACACCGAGGGGGAGCAGGCACTGGGCGTATTTACCCTGCGCCAGGGCATGGTCAAGCTGGTGCGCTCGACGGCGGACGGCCGTGAGCGCATCGTGCGAGTCCTGCGTCCAGGGGATGTGATTGGTCTGGAGGCGCTGGCCACGGCGCACTACGACAGTGAAGCGGTCGCCATGTCCGAGGCCAGTGTTTGCCGCATCCCGCTGTCGGTACTGCATCACCTCTCGGCTCATTCGCCGCGTCTTCACATGCGGTTGATGCAGAAGTGGCAGCAGGCTTTGCGCGATGCCGACGACTGGCTGGCCGAGCTCAATTTCGGCACCGCCCGGCAGCGGGTGGCGGGGCTAGCGCTGAAGATGCGCGACCACGAACAACCTCGTCTGACATCCCTTTTTGCACGCGATGACATGGGTGCGATGCTCGATCTCAAGCTTGAAACCGTGAGTCGGGAAATCAGTGCGCTCGTGCGCGATGGCCTGATCCGCCCCGTCGACAAAAGCGGGCGTCGCTACGAGATCCTGGACGATCAGGGTCTGCAGACTGTCTGAACCTGAGCTGAGCCGGCGGCGCAGGTTCGGCGTCATTTGCCCGTCCCTTTCCGTTCCGCAGGAAAAGGTTGATGACTTATACGGGTACGGGTATATTAGACGAATGGAAAATCAATCCGCATTGTCTGGGCAGGCGCGTCCTGTCCGTCCGTTTTGGTCCCCCTTATGGGCAGGTGTTGCTTTGGGCCTGGTTTTGCTTCTGACTTTTGTCTGGACCGGACACGGCCTGGGGGCTACCGGAGCCACCACACGTTTTTCAGCCTGGCTGGGCACACTGATGGCCCCGGCGGCTACAGCCGCCAACCAATATCTGGGGCCGATGGTCGAAGGCGGGCACCCTCTTTCGTCCTGGATCAGCTGGCAAGTATTGGGGGTGGCGCTGGGCGCGCTGGTTTCGGCTTTTTGGGCCGGTCGCTTGCGCGTGCAGTGGGACGGTGAAAACAGTGTCGGCCGGGGGCGTCGGATTCTGACAGCGTTGACTGGCGGCGTTCTGGCGGGCTTTGGCGCCCGTGTAGCCGCTGGATGCACCAGTGGCCTGGGTTTGTCTGGCGCTGCCACGCTCAGTATTGCTGCCTTTGTCTTTCTGGCGGTTTTCTTTGTAGCGGGCCTGGTGGTCACGCGTGTGCTGAGGGGGGTGTGACATGTGGCCTTTGAACGATGCCGGCATGGTCTCTGGTCTGGTGTGTGGTGTGCTTTTTGGCGTGGTGCTTGAAAACGCTGGTTTTGGCAGTCCTTGCAAGCTGACCGGACAGTTTCGTCTTTCCGACTGGTCGGTTCTGAAAGTCATGTTCACAGCGATCGTGGTCGCGGCTGCCGGGCTGCTGGGTTTGCAGGCCATGGGCTGGATGACCGAAGACGCGGTTTTCGTGCCGTCGGCCATGGTGGCCGCAGCGGCCCTGGGGGGGCTGCTGGTGGGGGCTGGTTTTGCAGTGGGCGGCTATTGCCCAGGCACATCGGTGGTCGGGCTGTTTTCAGGTCGGCTGGACGCCGGTGTTTTTCTGATCGGATTGTTGTTGGGCACTTTTGTGTTTGCGGGGCTGTATGGCCCAGCCATCGAAGCGGTGATGAGTGCCGCGGAAGTGATGGCTGGTGACACCTTGCCTGATGCCTACGGCATTCCGGCCTGGACCGTGGTACTGGGCATGGCCGCAGCCCTGATCGGTGTGTTTGTCTTGGGGGGACGTTTCGAACGTGCCTCTCGTGGGCCCGTGACCGCTGCACAGGCGGTTGAAGGCGCTACCCGTTGATTGTGTTGGAGTGGTGTGATGAAAAAACAGGTTTCTCAACGTGCCTTGGCGGCAGCATTGTCCGCCTGGACTGTCGCTTCAGCCTGTGCTGTGGCGGCGCCTGCCGCTCACGCAGGCAACGTGGCTGGCGGTTCGCCAACAGTGCAGGCCGATAACCCTTGTGGTCCGTCTAACCCCTGTGGCCCCGCCAAGAAGAAAAAAAAGAAAGAGAGTGGTAACCCCTGCGGCCCATCCAATCCCTGCGGTCCCCGCAAGTAATTCCGGCTGTGTCTGCGTCTGGCCTGACGCCGCAGGAGGCTGCCATGTTGGCGGTGTCCATCCCGCTGGACTATGTCCAGCGCGGCAGTAGTCTGGCCTGGGCTGTATTGGCGGGATGCAAGCGGTTCGAGTTGCTGGAGCACCACCCTCGGCGCGATGTGATGGATCCTGTAGGAGGCACACGTTTTTTCTACCACGCCCACCCGGTGGCCAGCGACCTGCAGCATGAGCATGGGCACTTTCACCTTTTTCACGAAGACGCCAAGGGCTTGAGCCATATGGCTGCTCTGTCTCTGGACGCGCAGGGCAGACCTCTGCGGTGGTTTTGCACCAACCAGTGGGTGACCGGGGAGCGCTGGAGGCCCGCCAGACAGTGGCCAAAGGCTGTGCAAGGCTACAGCCTGCAGACGCGTGGAAGACTGGCGCCTGTGGCACGCTGGCTGCAAGCCATGGTCAGTCTTTACCGGGACGATTTGATCAGCTTGTTGCACGAGCGTGACGAGCGTGTTGCCAGCGCTGTGAGGACGGCTCGCGAGCGAGAAAATTTTTTCAACAACCGGGAGCTTCACATTCTGTGCAGCCGTCCGATTTCTCTGCAGAGCAAGGTGCAAGACCTGCTCTGATTTTTTTTCAAGCCTCTGAGGAGTTCTGTCATGAACACATCTTTCAAGCGCTGGGCATCAGGCCTGATCGCGACAATGACCGTTTGGGTTGCGCATGCGGGCGTTCTGCCTGGTCCGCTCGTAGACACTCAGTGGCTCGCCGCCAATGCCGAAAAAGTTCAGATCGTAGAGGTGCGTGGTAATGCCAAGTCTTTCACGGCACAACCTGAAATCGCCACCGATGCAAAAGGCAAGAAGACTATCGAAGAAATCGGTGGGCACATTCCGGGGGCTGTTTTGGTGGATGCCAAGAAAATGCGCACCGACCGCAAGTACGGCGACCTGACGGTCAAGTACATGCTTCCTGAAGCTGCCGATTTTGAAAAATACGTGCGCAGTTCGGGCATCATGGCTGGCAAGCCCATGGTGTTGGTGCCTGTAGGCGCAGAGGTGGCGGACATCAACGATGCCTTGCGCATGTACTGGCAGTTCAAGGTTTACGGCGAAGACGACATCGCAGTGCTCGATGGTGGCTACAGCGCCTGGCTGCTTGAGGGGCGCGCCTACAGCAAAGACGCATCAGCCACCAACGGCAATTGGACTGTGAAGGCGGACCGTACGGCGCAGTACTTTGCGACGTCTGATGATGTGGCCAAAGCGCAGCAGTCTAAATCGGCCACGTTGGTGGACTCTCGCGATGCGCCTCTGTTTCACGGGCTGGTCAAACGCGATTACGTGTTCGGTGCCGGTCATATTGAAGGTGCGAAGCTTTACCCGACCGATCTGATGTTCAGAAGCAGTGGTGGTGCCCTCAAATTCCTTGCGCCCGCCACTTACCGTGGGCTTTTGGCTGCCCAGGGCATCGATGAGAAGGCGGCGGCCATCACTTACTGCAACAGTGGCCATCTGTCATCGGGCCCCTGGTTTCTGATGTCAGAGGTGCTGGGCAACAAGCAGGTCAAGCTCTATGACGGCTCCTTGCATCAATGGACGCTGGAAAAGCGTCCGCTGGCTGGCGCTGTCCCGATTCAGTGAAATCCCCAATGCCGAAGAAGCTGTGATTGCACGCGGGGAAGTAAATTTCCGTTAAATTCGCAAGCGGTTATATGTCGTCAAACTCAAGAGGAAAATCAATGAAATTTCTGACTGCTTCAGCCGCGCTGCTGGCGTTGCTGGCATCCCCCGCTTTTGCGAACCTGGATTTGGCCAAGAAAAACGCCTGCATGGCTTGCCATGCAGTGGACAAAAAAGTCGTGGGACCTGCCTACCAGGATGTGGCCAAGAAATATGCAGGCAAGAGTGCCGACGAACTGGCCAAGAGCATCAAGGCTGGCGGCTCTGGCAAGTGGGGCCCTGTGCCCATGCCCGCTCAGGCAGCCTTGAGCGACGCTGATGCCAAGACGCTGGCTGCCTGGATCTTGTCCGGCGCCAAATGATTTCATGGGCGTCCTGCAAGACGCCTGGTTTTTCAGAAAGCACGTTGGGTACTCGTGACTTTCCTTGCCGCTTGCCAGATTTCTGCCAAGCGGCTTTTTTATCCAGGAGCCAGAATGAAACACATATTTTCAGGTGCCGTCATGGCTTTTGCCTTGCTGTCGCCTTTGCAGGCTTTAGCTCAGCCAGTCATCTTCAAAGGTGCTGACCTCAAGCTGGGTGAGCAACTGATTGCGGAGCATAAATGTGCCGCCTGCCATGCCCGGCGTGTGGGTGGTGATGGCAGTGACATCTACAAGCCCAAGGGTCGTATCAATACGCCTGCCTTCCTGCGCGGAATGGTGGAGCAATGCAATACCGAACTCAATCTCGGCATGTTTCCTGAGGACGTCAATGCCGTGGCTGCAGTGCTCAATCGTGATCACTACAAATTCAAATGAGTTCAGCGATGGCTTTCTGACCAGAAACTTACCCTACCCCATAGGGTATATATGAATACTGTTGGGGGTTTGTTTTTTGCATGATCCATATCAACCGACGCTGCTCCGGTGCCGGCATTGAAGGAGACATGCATGTTCAGAACTGGATTGAAATGGGTGATCATTGGGCTTTGCACGGCATTGCTGGCAGGCTGTGGCACGGTCAGCACCATCGGTAAGCTGGAAGACGGCGCGGCTGGCGAGGCGGGGCGCATGTGGGACCGCTGGATCGAGGGCAATGGCGATATTGCCGTGGCCACCACATGGGAACGCAAGGTAGCCAAGGGCGTGACCACTGGCGACATTGAACAGATCCTGCGCCAGGTGGCATCCGAGCGCAACATGAAAGATGTGGGCACTTTGCCTCTGTCCAAAGAGCTAGAAGCGCGCACCGGCCAGAAGCAGAAATTCCTGCAGGTCTATTCCTTTTGCACACCCACCACGGCACGCCGCATGGTGGACTTCAGCCCGCACATGGCTGCCTACCTGCCGTGTCGCATAACCGTCGTCGAGAAAGAGGACGGTCTTTGGATGTACACGCTCAACATGGACATGATGATCAAGATGGGCCGCAAGCTGCCTTCTCCACTCAAGGAAGAAGCCCGCGCCGTGCGCGACACCATCTGGGAAATGATGGAGCGTGGCTCCAAAGGTGAGATCTGAATTTCAACAAGCCAAACGAGGAGACAAATATGAAAAAGAAAAATTTGCTGCGCGCCACAATGGTGGCGACTACCTTGCTGTCGGGTGCCGCCTGGGCCACAGATGGTTATTTTCCGCATGGCTATGGCATGAAGGCGCTGGGCATGGGTGGGGCATCGGTGGCCATGACCGACAACGCGTTTGCGGGAGCCAACAACCCTGCGACGGCGGCGTTCGCTGGCAATCGCTATGAGATGGGGGTGAATCTGTTCATGCCCGACAGGGGCGCCAGTCGTACGGGGGCGGGCGGCATGAATGGTGATGCAGACAGCGGGAGCAAGAGTTTTCTCGTTCCTGAGTTTGGCTACACGCGACAAGTTTCATCCGACATGGCGCTGGGGCTGACGGTTTATGGCAACGGCGGCATGAACACCGACTATCCCGCAACTGGGATCAACTGTGGCGCAGGACCCGCCAACATGCTGTGCGGAAGCACAAAGCTGGGGGTGAATTTGATGCAGCTGATAGTGGCGCCCACATTTGCATACAAACTCTCGGAAGTCAGTGCGGTGGGTGTGTCGCCTTTGCTGGTGTACCAGCAATTTCGTGCATCCGGATTGCAGGCGTTTGCTGGGAACCCTTCATGGACCGGGCAATCGGCGTACTCAACCAACACAACAGACAATGGCAACGACTCTAGTACGGGTCTGGGTGTCCGAGTGGGCTACACGACTGCACTGAGTGACCAGCTTCGTCTAGGTGCTTCTTACTCGCCCAAGACAAACATGAGCAAGTTCAAGAAATACGCGCAATTGTTTGCAGAAGGCGGAGATTTTGATATTCCCGAGAATTATGCTTTTGGGCTGGCTGCTCAGGTGACGCCAAATGTCACGTTGGCGGTGGATTACCAGCGTATCAACTACAGCAAGGTCAAGGCTGTGGGCAACAGCATGATGCAGGGGGGGCCTCTGGGTGCCTCCAATGGTCCTGGATTTGGTTGGGCCGATGTGAATGTCATCAAGCTGGGGCTGGAGTGGAAGTACGATCCGAAATGGACCTTGCGCGGGGGGTACAACCACACCAACAATCCCGTCAACGCCTCCAACGTGACCTTCAACATCATTGCACCGGGTGTCATCAAGGATCACTACACGGCTGGGGCGACCTATGCGTTGGACAACAAGTCTGAGCTGACAGTGGCATACATGTATGCGCCCAGAAACACGGTCACTGGAACCTCTGCTCTTTCTTCTACGCCCGAAACCATCCGAATGTCCCAGCAATCCCTCGGCATTCAGTACGGATGGAAGTTCTAAACGTTGCCTCCGATTCCGGGTCCATCCTGGACCCGGGGTCTTGGTCGGTGTAATCCCTGATTCAGGTAGATTGTTTATCGTATATATTCGCACATCCGAATATAAGAACGCAATTGCATGGAAAACGCTGAAGACGATTCGCAGCAGGTGTTTGAAAAGGCGGCCGAGTTGTTTGCCGTACTTTCGACACCGATCCGACTGCGCATCATCAGCGAGCTGTGTCAGGGCGAAAAAAGTGTCAGTCAGTTGCTCGAGCGCATCGATGTCGCTCAGCCCAACATGTCACAGCATCTGAACATTTTGTACAGGGCGGGTCTGCTTGGCAGGCGTCGGCAGGGTGCCCAGATGTTCTACAGGATTGCTGACGTCACTGCAGTGGGTGTGTGCCGTGCGGTGTGCACGCAAGTGGCAATCGACATCGATTGAAAGAATACGCAACTTCAGGAGTTTGTGTGAAAGACAACAACATCCACTCGGGCAGGGTCCAGAAGGCACCCGAGAACTTCCTGACACAGGAAGGCATCCGCACCGTGTTTGCCGAGGGCAAAAGCGGGCGCCGAGATTTCATCCGTCAGGCTTTTGCTGCTGCAGCCGCCGGCGCTGCGGTGCCTTCAGTCATGGCCCAGGGCAACCCGGTGCCGACCGAGGGGGGGGACCCCAACATCCTGAACCTGCCCGAGCACGCCACGGGCCTGGGGCAGGGCGTGGCCTCCAACAATGGCTACGGCGTGCCTTCCAAGTACGAGTCGAACATTCAGCGCCGTCAAAGTCCGGGTCTGACGCAGACGACCCAGGCCTCGGTATCGTTTGCGCCACTGCAATCGCTGTTTGGCATCGTCACGCCCAGCGGCCTGCATTTCGAGCGCCACCACCAGGGCTGGTGGGACATCGATCCGTCCAAGCACCGTTTCATGATCAATGGCATGGTCAAGAAACCCATGGTGTTCACCATGGACGAGATCATGCGTCTTCCTTCGGTCTCGCGTTTCCATTTCATTGAATGCGGCGCCAACACGGCGGTGGACTGGGGCAATGTGGCTGTGCCCACAGTGCAGTACACCCACGGCATGATCTCCTGCAGCGAATTCACAGGCGTGCCGCTGATCACCCTGCTGGAGCTGGCTGGGGCCGATCTGAAGAACGGCAAGTTCGTGCTGGCCGAGGGCGGTGACGGTTCGGCCATGACCCGCACCATTCCGATGAGTCTGATCACTTCAGGCGAAGTGCTGGTGGCTTATGGCCAGAACGGCGAAATGCTGCGCCCTGAAAACGGCTATCCGCTGCGTCTGGTGGTGCCGGGCGTGCAGGGGGTCAGCTGGGTCAAGTACCTGCGCCGCGTTGAAGTGGGGGACATGCCCTACGCCGCCAAAGACGAGGCGGTGCACTACATCGACCTGATGCCCAATGGCCTGCACCGCCAGTACAGCAGCATTCAGGAGTGCAAGAGCGTGGTGACCACGCCCTCTGGCGGTCAGGTGCTGCTGGACAAGGGTTTCTACAACATCACCGGTCTGGCCTGGTCGGGCAAGGGCAAGATCAAGCGGGTGGACGTTTCGGTCGATGGCGGACGCAATTGGCGCCCGGCCCGGCTGGAAACCCCGGTGTTGTCCAAGGCGTTGACGCGCTTCAATCTGGACTGGATCTGGGACGGTAAACCCGCCATCATCCAGAGTCGTGCGCAGGACGAAACGGGCTACGTTCAGCCCACGTACCAGCAGTTGCGCGCCGTGCGTGGCACGCGCTCGATCTATCACAACAATGCCATCCAGTCCTGGCTGGTGCAGGAAAACGGTGAGGTGAAAAATGTCCAGCTTTCGTAAAGTCATCCTGACCGCGGCACTGGTGGCCATGGCCGGCATGGCCCTGGCGCAAAGCGACAAATATCCCGGTCTTGGTCGCGCCGCCACACCCAAGGAAGTGGCCAAGTGGGACATCGATGTCCGCCCCGATTTCAAGGGCCTGCCGGCTGGCTCTGGCTCGGTGGCCAAAGGCCAGGATGTGTGGGAGGCCAAGTGCGCCCACTGCCACGGCATCTTTGGCGAGTCCAACGAGGTGTTCAGCGCCTTGATTGGCGGCACCACCGCCGAGGACATCAAGACCGGACGTGTGGCCAACCTTTCGCGTACCGATTTTCCGGGACGCACCACGATCATGAAAGTGGCCACCGTCTCCACGCTGTGGGACTACATCAACCGGGCCATGCCCTGGACCAACCCCAAAACACTGAGCACCGAAGAGGTCTATGCCGTGACCGCCTTTCTGCTCAATCTGGCCAACGTGGTGCCTGACGATTTCGTTCTGTCGGACAAGAACATCGCCGAAGTGCAAAAGCGAATGCCCAACCGCAATGGCATGACCACCGCGCACGCCATGTGGCCCGGTAAGGAGTTCAATGGCGCAGCCAAGCCAGACACGGCCAACACGATTTGCATGAAGGACTGCGCGCCAGAGCCCAAGCACGCCTCGCTGTTGCCGGACTTCGCCCGCAATGCCCATGGCAACCTGGCCGAGCAGAACCGTCTGGTGGGTCAGCAAAAAGGTGCCGACACTACACGGCCTGAAGGCAAAGGTTCGCCTGCAGCTGGCGCGGCCAGCCCTGCTGTGGCGCCAGCCGCGGCGCCCAAAGCCGAGGCCAACAACGAGTCCAAGGCGGCCATCGCCCTGCTCAGCAAATACAGCTGCACGGCTTGCCATGGCATCGACAAGAAAGTGGTGGGTCCCGGCTTCAACGAGATCGCCAAGAAGCATTCGGGTAAAACCGAGTATCTGGCCGGCAAGATCAAGTCGGGCGGTGCGGGCGTGTGGGGCCCTGTGCCCATGCCGCCACAATCCCTGCCCGAGGCGGATGCCAAAGCCATTGCCGCCTGGATTGCCAAAGGCGCCAGCAAATAAACCGGTACTGGACTCAACCTTACCGAACCTGTTCCAATCGCATCATTGACCATCAAGGAGATTTCAGATGCAAACCCGTCGCGAGACACTCAAACAAAGCGCTGTGGTCGCCGGCCTGCTGGCCTCGGCGGGCTTTCCCCAGTTTGCCCACGCCGCCTTCAACAAGGCCGCCTTTGATGCCAAGAGCGTGCAGGACGCCGTCAAGGCCGCTGGCGGCGCGGCCATTGCCGAAAGCAAGGACGTGACCATCACCGGTCCGGACATCGCCGAAAACGGTGCCGTGGTGCCTCTGGGCGCTGCCACCAGCCTGCCGGGCGTCAAGCAGCTGCTGATCCTGGTCGAGAAGAACCCGGCCGCCCTGGTGGCCCTGTTCCATGTGAGCGACGCCGTGGAAGCCAACTTCTCCACCCGCGCCAAGATGGGCCAGTCTTCGGATGTCTATGCCGTGGCCATCATGGCCGATGGCAAGGCCCTGTTCGCCAAGAAGGAAGTGAAAGTGACCCTCGGCGGCTGCGGCGGCTAATCGGACGTTCATTTCCAGGTACATCATTTTTCAGAGATTCAGGAGAAAAACATGGCAGATCCGATGCGTATCCGCGCCCAGGCTTCCGGCGACAAGGCCACTGTGCGCGTGCTCATGAGCCACGAAATGGAATCCGGTCAGCGCAGGGATGCTTCCGGCAAGCTGGTGCCGGCCTGGCACATCACCGAGGTGACCGCTGCCCTCAACGGCAAGCAGGTGCTGGCCGCCGAATGGGGCCCGGCCGTGTCCAAGAACCCTTTCCTTCAGTTCGCCATCAAAGGCGCGAAGGCCGGCGACAAGGTGGCCGTGTCCTGGAAGGACAACAAGGGCGACAGCCGGACCGACGAAGTCACGGTATCTTGATACCGTGAATTTGTGCAGAGGGTGATGTCGCGGGACCTCACCCTCTTCTTGTTTGAGACAACCACGAGGTGACCATGCAACGATCCCACCTGTTCATGTGGAGCGCAGCCATCGCATTGGCTTGCTCGCCGGCGCTGGCCCAGAAGACGGCCAGTCAGGGCATCGACGAGTACCGTGCCATGCTGCAAGACGGCAACCCTTCCGAACTCTTTGAAGCCAAAGGCGAAGGCCTCTGGACCCAAAAGCGCGGCCCCAAAAACGCCTCACTCGAGAAGTGTGATCTGGGCAAAGGCCCCGGTGTGGTGAAGGGGGCGTTTGTCGAACTGCCCCGTTTCTTTGCCGACACGGGTCGTGTGCAGGACCTGGAGTCCCGACTGCTCACCTGCATGGAAACCCTGCAGGGCCTGAATGCAGCCGAGATCGCGAAAACGCCTTTCGGCAAGGGCGAGCAAAACAACGTGACCGCGCTGGCCACCTGGATCGCGGCCGAATCCAAGGACATGCGATTCAACCTGTCGCAAAACCACCCGCAAGAAAAGGTGTTCTACGAAGTGGGCAAGCGCCTGTTCTTCCAGCGTGGGGGTCCACATGACTTCGCCTGCGCTTCCTGCCATGGTGAAGATGGCAAACGCATCCGCCTGCAGGACCTGCCCAACCTGACCAAGAACCCGGGCGATGGCGTGGGCTTTGCGGCCTGGCCGGCCTACCGGGTTTCCAATGGCCAGATGTGGGGCATGCAGCAGCGCCTGAACGACTGCTACCGTCAGCAG
>JACCDQ010234229.1_pt1 | contig 11483 bp, 8 predicted proteins | sample 7446031 | NCBI WGS metagenome assembly JACCDQ01 (sample SAMN15323442, study PRJNA562643) | freshwater metagenome | isolation source: river surface water | place: USA:Blue River Watershed | collected 2017-08-17
GGTCAAGGTCGGCGACGTGATCGTCAAGGTCGACCCGCGCTACTACCGCCCGACCGAGGTCGAGACGCTGCTGGGCGATCCGACCAAGGCCCGCACCAAGCTGGGCTGGACGCCGCAGACCACGTTCGAGCAGCTGGTCAAGGAAATGATCGAGAGCGACTACACGGCCGCGCGCAAGGACAGCCTCGTGAAGATGGCGGGCTTCCAGGCCTTCGATCACCACGAATAGAGAAAGCTCTCAAGGCGACGTTCTAAACGACAACTTGTTGAATCTGTTTGGAGAAGCAATTAATTGTGCGCCGAACGAGGAACTTAGTTTTGACTGACGGAAATACAAAGAGAATAAATAAGAGCGTAGGCGTTTATGCGGCGCTCGATCAAGGCTGGCTCAGTGCACTAAATTTTTGCTTGTCGATCGCCTTTATCCGGCTTGGAGGCAAAACCGAATATGCAACGTACTTGCTGATCTTCGGTGGCATCCTGCTTTGGCAGGGTGTCCATAATGCTGTTTTGGCATCTCCGTTTTCAACGATATACGCGCGACGGTCCAGCGAGGAAAGGGATTCGGCCGCAGCATTTTTTGTATCCGGGACGATAGTACTTGCGGGTGTCTCTGCCCTATTGGTCTTCTTTTGGATGATTTTTGTATTGCCTTGGGATTTCGATCCCAATATCTACTTGGCATTCGCGGCCGCATTGGGAGTGTCTGGAGCACTTTGTAGAGATACCGTGCGATTAACGTCCTATGCAAACTTGAACTCTCGACGAGCATTCCTTTCGGGGGTGCTTTACGGAGTTACAGTGTTGGTAGGTGTGGCGCCATTGATCTTTTTTGGTTGGTTTGATGCTGCAAATGTTAATTTGGTGGCGGGAATATCGGGTATTCTTGTGTTTTTTCTCTTCCTGAGAGGTAATGGGAAAACAATCAGGCGACTTGCAGAAAGAGAACGCAAAGAGTTTTGGTTGCTTGGCCGGTGGGGCCTCATCGGGGCAACAGTGACTTGGATAAACTTGAATACCTATCCCTATATAGCAATGGTCCATTATGGCCCAGAATCTACTGCGGATATTGGTGCTGCCCGTCAACTACTGATGCCGTTGGTTCTCTTGTTTGCAGTTTGGTCTGCTATTTTTAGGCCCCGAATCGGGAGATGGGCAGCCAGCAATCAATATCGGCGTATTATAAAAATAAGCTTGCAATCGATATGCGTTGGAGTGGCGTTGTTCGGATTGCTCGTGGCTGCTTGCGTTGTTGCGTTTCCGGTAATCAATGAAATTCTAGGCGGAGACTTTGACGGGCTTCTCCCGTTGATATATGGATGGTCACTGGTGATGATTCTTTCGATGATTCGAACGATTCTGATGGCGACGTTGATGATCAGCGAATCGGGTTATAAGTTTCTATCGCGCTCGTCGGTTTATTCCTTGATCGTGTATCTGATTGTGGTTTCCGTTGCGAAGGAATTGCCGCCCGTGTGGTTGGTTGTTGCTTTGGCTGCTGTTGAGCTATTTCAGACGGCACTTATTGGGATAAATGTGTATCGTTTATGGGGGCGGTGGCATGATTCCGGAAAAAGCTCCGATCTACTCCCTGGAGGCTAATTGTCAATGCATACTAGCTTAGCGATTCAATTGTTTTTTGCGATGTGCTTCATCCTGTCAGTTGGCGATGGATATGCGAAAAGTATTATTAATATCTGCGTAACTCCCGAGACGGAGAAAAAAATAAATAAAGGCTGTGTTCTTATTGAGTCGCTTGCCGACCAGCTGCGAGAAGAGGTTCGCAAAGCTGGTAGGGTTGACGCAGAATATGTTGTTCGAATTCTTCCCGGTAGGTATCGACTTTCCAAGTCAATTGTAATAGATGAATCGGTTTGGCCGCGATCTTCGCATGGACATTTGACCATTAAGGGGTCAGGTACTACGAAAACTGTAATTCTGGGATCTCGCGAGCTTCGAATTGGTGACGGAGTTCTGCGTCCTGATTTGTCCAAAAATGGACTGGAAGTAAGACAGTTCTCACTTCGAAACCTGGGGCTTGAATCTGCAAATTTCCCGCCTGACCGAGTATTTGGGCGCAAGTATGTTCCTGGCGTAGAGGTGTTTTTCAACGAACGAAGATTGCCTCAAGCTAGAAATCCATTTGATGGATTTCTTAATGTGGAAAGCGCCGAAAATTCAGGTCGGAATCTACGTTTAGTGGGTGTCCTCCCATCTTTGTACAAGAACGAAGGAGCTATTCAACTCGGTGGATTCTTTCAGCATGATTGGGCGGACGAAGTTCTCTCTGTTTCAGTAACGCAAAATGGTGAACAGTTTGAATTTATCGATAACACCCCTGTCTATGGAGTCAAGTTAGGACAGCGAGTTTGGATCTTAAATTCCGCTGTGGACATAAATTATTCAGGCCAATGGGTGTTTGATCCTCGTGGATTGAATCTGTTGGTTGCATCCCCTGCGTCAAATGGAACCTTGGGAATAAGTGTGGTAAATGATGGTCTTCAGGTAATGCGGGTGCGTAATATATCAATCTCCGACATTGGCTTTGAGGAATTCTTGGATAGCGCAATACGGATTGACCAGTCCGAGAGTATCAGCGTCAAACATGTTGACGTTCGCAATGTGGGGGGGACGGCGATTCGAATAAGTGGTGTGAGAGTGTCGGTGGCTGACGTATTCTTGTCGCACACTGGAGCCTCCGGAGTCTCAATTTTTGGAGGGGATAGAAGGAGTCTAGCGCGAGGAGAAAATACTTTGAGGGATTGTAGAATTGAGCACGTGGGGCGATTGGTGAAAAGTTATGCGCCAGCAGTTGCGATGTACGGCGTCGGTAATGAGATCAGTAACTGCAAGATTTCTGACGGGCCACACGCGGCAATCGTCTTTCATGGGAACGACCACAGAATTCAAGGGAACATAATAGAACGATTCATGCTGGAGACCGACGATGCTGGGGCTATATATACTGGGCGAGATTGGACTGAACGCGGCACAGTGATCAGTGGCAATGTCCTCCGCCATTTAAATGGAGGTAAAGTTTTTGGAAACGCAGCAATCTATTTGGATGACCAAGCGAGTGGTTTGGAAGTAACCGGGAATTTAATTGTTGGGGGCACTCGATGCGTTCACATTGGCGGCGGACGTGAGAATAGAATATCGAGCAATATATTTGTTGACTGTGGTGAAGGGGTTCTTATTGACGCTCGTGGGATGAAAGAGATTGGCAGGCTTGGTGACCGTGCAAATGAGAAACTCAAAAAGAAGTATGTGGATGTGGTCAGGCCTGGTGGTGTATATATGGCGCGGTATCCGAGTCTTGTGCACGACTTTACCTTTCTTGCGAGTGGGGGGGGGAATGTCGTAAGTAATAATAAATTTGTCAATGTAAAGAACGACTTTAGATTCGATCGCTTTTCGGACTCGAAAATCGATAGGTCTGGAAATGAACATGTTTCGACAGTCGAGAATTTAGACGTGAGGAAAGCTATTCCTGATCAGTTGGGTGAGCTTTATAAAGTAATTCGGTCTAATAATTCTGGCGGTCAGTCGATCGAAAGTCCGAAGGGGAAATGATGTCGTACAAACTGGCGAGGCGAGCTGAGGGGGGCATGAGTGCATTAACGCTTTCCCGATCAATTAACTACAAGGCAGTTCGAGTAGAGATCATTTTCTTCGTCGCGGTTGTTTTTGCGGTACTCGCGGCATTTGTGGTTCCTGCTGCCGCGATATTTGCAGTGCTCACTTTCTTCATTTTTTTGCCTCGCTCCAAGAGTTGGACGATGACGCTTTCTGCTGTCACGGTAATCGCATTGTTTGTTTGGTTGAACGTGGACAAGGTGCCGATGAATGACTGGGGTTGGTATACGATTCACTATAAGTGGCTACAAACCATGCCACTGTCTGATTATCTCGGGAATACATTCTATGGAATGAAAATAAGACAAACTGAGCCGGTATACCATTCTATTTCGTTTGTTTTATCTAGGATCACAGGTGGTTCGATTCCTGCGCTGGCTGCTGCGATTACGATTATTATATACGGCGGCGTCTCTCTTGGTGTTGCGCAACTAGTTCGAGCAAGGATTGAAAACAACTTCGAGGCTTGTTTGGTCGTTTGGGTTCCGCTTGCAATTGGAATAACGTTTACATTGACCGCGCAGCTCGTTAGGCAGGAACTGGCAGGGGCGGTTGCATTCTTGGGTTTCTCCTTATTGTATGCTGGGAAGAAAGTGGTTCCGTGGGTCTTTATCGTCATCGCATTACTGTCTCATAACTCTTCATTTTTTCCAATACTGTGCGTCTTGTTTTCGATTGCGATGCTTGCTCGGATGCGATTTGGATTTGCGTGTTTGATATTGCTATCTGTGCTTGGTGCATTAATTGGGATTTCGTTTTTACTATCACCTGGAGGTGAGAATTATTATCTTTCACAGCAGGATGATGGTCGAGTGTCCTGGTTGGTGATTGGCTTTGATGCGTTTCTTGTCTTGGTGTTGGGTGTAATTGGGTTGCGCTCGGAATGTTTTCGAGATTTAAGTGAAAAGCTGATTGCGTCTGCGGTATGTTATGCGTCTTTTATTGCTGCAGTTTCTCCTGCGCCGTTACTTTTTTTGAGAATGTATTTTTATTTTGATTTTATTAGGACTGGCTTATTGGTTGTGTTGGTTATAGTGCTACTCAAGTTGAGGGGCTCGATGATTTTTGGTGTCCTCTTGCTCTTGGCGGCATTTGTGTATATTGAACTAAGAATATTAAGCTCGCCCTTCTATTTTCGCGGAGGCCTTGTGGCGCATCTATTTAGGCCGTTTGCGTTATTTCAATAGCGCGGGGGTGTATTTCATGGGGAATCATCAATGAAGGTATCGCTTATTGTTGCCACTTTTCAGCGAGTTGATGTACTTCGACGGTTTCTGAACTCTGTGTCTTCGTATTCGAGTGAACTAGTTGAGGTTTTGGTTGTTGATCAAAATAAGGATGAGCGACTTAATGACTTGATTACTGAGTACAAATCAATTGGACTCGGGGTGAGGCATCTTCGGATGGATGTTCCTAATCTATCGGCGGCTCGGAACCTCGGGATAATCGAAGCTAAAGGAGAAATAGTCGCCTTTCCGGATGATGATTGTTGGTATGACCAGGGGGCTGTATTTGCGATATGCGGAAGGTTCGAATCTACGCCTCACTGTACAGGTGTCGTTGCTACTTGGTTGGAACAAGAACTGGTTCTGAAGTGCGGTTATTCTGCTGGGTTAGCCCTTTCATACAACGATTGGAGACGACTAAAGGGTGGAGCGGCTAGCTCCATTTGTCTTTTCATCAAGCGAAAGTATTTCTTTGCCACAGGAAAATTCGTTGGTTTTGACGAACGGCTTGGAGTTTTACAGTGGTTCGGGAGCGGTGAGGAGACTGATCTCGTATTGAGTATGTTGAAGCGGGGCTGCTTGTTAGTAAGAGAGCCAAGCGCACATGTCAGGCATGACTATGGATTCATTTCTCGTAAGGTGTGGTCAGAGCGCTTTCGGCAAATCCGATCACGCGCTCGCGGAACTGGCGCGTTGTACTCAAAACATCGATTGGACTTTGATGTGGTATTGCGAGGCCTCTTGTCGCCTTGGTTATTAATGTTGGCGATGGGCTCGAAAAGAAAATCGTTTGTGGATGGATTGGCACTATTTGTTGGGAGATTGGAGGGCATGGTGTACTGGCGTTGGAAGTATTGCAGGAAATAGAGTATTCATAGAGCTTGTGGTTGTTTGCGGCATCATCTGATCATAGGTGATTTCACTTGGGTTATCGAGTGCGTGAATCTGGTTCTCTAAGTGGATGGCCTTTTGCTAATTTCTTTGCTATGAGATCCGGCTTTAACCATGAGGCTGGATTTTGACTTGTTCGTGATTCACTTTATTGCGTTTTGCGAACTTGTTTAGTCAAGCAAGGTAATCTTGTAGTAGTGGTAATTGTTTCTGACTTTTCTCGTGTTTGTAATGGCCGGCTCGGTTGAGTGAATACATTTACTGCTTTTCCGTCGAATTGGTTTTGGGGCTGGGTTAAGGTGTTGACTGGCAGTTGTTTTATGAAGATTGCGTGGTTTATCTTGTTTAATTGAAGTAACGATGATATGACGAGAGAATATTCGATCGGAAGTTTTTTTCACATTGCGTGTGTCCCAGTGTTTGTATTGGGGTGGCTACTTTGCATTGAGAGAGGCATCTTTTTAGCGTAATTTTGTTATGGCGGTGGAGTATTGACTTTCAATAGGTTTTAAGGGGCTTGATCTTGGGTGGGTGGCTGCGGATGCAATAATAAATTTCGCGGCATTGGTTGTGTTGCAGTAAGTTTGGTCAATCATGACTTGTTCAACCAGAATAGGCAATCGGTCAATTGAACAAACATTTTCAATGTTTAAAACGATCATTCTGCCAGGCGTGGCATTAGCGTTGCCGGATGATCAATTAGCTGTGGGAGGACTACAGCTTGCGTCATCGTGGACTGGTCGTGCACATTACTCAACTTTATGTGTTGTTTGTGTTGGCCAACACTGAAGTGATGTCCGATAATATATTGGGGGCGCTGAGATGAGTGCGCCGGGATTCCGCGAGTAAGTTGCCCGATAAAAGATCTCGCGGTGCGGGTGGCTGATGCTTCAACGAATAACTAGGGGTCCACGCCTTATAAGGCGGCGTAGTCAGCATACGAATCGGTGGGGTTGCGCATTCCATGGTTCTCGTTTGGGTTCATTGGCATATGTGCGCGCGACAAATCTCGACCGTGGTGATCGAGATTCTTCACTGGCTCAATTAGGGGAATGAAGATGGTGAGTAATCAGTTTGCACCTATCGCTCTTTTTATTTTTAAACGTCCTATGCATACCCTGCAAGCGCTAGAGGCGCTTGCTCGGAATCCAGAGTTCGAACGCAGCGAATTGCATGTCTTTTGTGATGGCTCTCGGTCGCCTGGCGAAAATGCTGTTGTAGAGGCAACTAGAGAGGTGGTACGAAATTTTCCTCATCCTCGGAAGAAACTCTACGAGGCGCCCACCAATCTTGGACTAGCGGCTTCCATCATCAATGGTGTTGGTAAGCTTTGCGCTGAACATGGTCGCGTCATTGTTGTGGAGGACGATCTCATCGTCGCGCCTGTGTTTCTCGATTTTCTTAATCGAGCACTAGACCGTTACGCTACGGACGAGAAGGTGATGCAGATTTCTGGACATATGTTCCCGGTAGAGTTGCCCTTGCATCAAGGTGACGCCGTTTTTCTTCCGTTTACGACTTCTTGGGGTTGGGCAACATGGCAGAGATCTTGGATAAATTTTGAACCGGCGATGAATTCATTCAATTTCGTTGCTAGGAATCGGGCTATTCGTAAACGCTTCAATCTTAATGAGTCATATCCGTATTTTTCAATGTTAAAAAAGCAAAAGGCTGGCGTAATAGATTCTTGGGCTATCCGGTGGTATCTGAGTGTTTTTGTTAGAGAGGGTTTCGTGCTCTATCCTAGGCGAAGCCTTGTGAGTAATGAAGGATTCGATGGCTCAGGAATGAATTGTGGGGTTATCGAAAACGGCTCTCAAGATTCAGGGGTACGTGAGGCGGTGCAAGCCTTAACCATTTTTCCAGAGGTTGAACTTGACGAGGTTGCATACAAGGCGGTGACTGGTTCGCTTAGAGCGAGAAACTCGTTGTGGCAGCGTGGTTCGCGCTATCTGAAAAATCGTTTTTTTCGGGCGGTTAGATGAGATCAATAGTAAAGTCGGTTTTGTCGTCTGTATTTCTCTGGAGAATTAGGCGGCAATTTTCTCGTTTGGATATTGGTGATCGCAGTCAAGTCTATTGCTGGCGAATTCGATGTGGAAGGGGTGGGTGCTTAAGTGTTGGAAAGGATTCCCGCATTGAAACTCGGTTAACTATCGAGCGTGAAGGCGCGTCGATGATTGTGGGCGATAGAAGTTTTATTGGCGGTGGCGATATTAGTTGCGCGAAGAGTATTGAGGTCGGCAATGACGTGATGATCGCTTGGAATACGACAATCTTTGACCATGCATCGCATTCCATCCGCTTTTCAGAGCGAGCCAACGATGTTGCCGGATGGTTGCGCGGAGAGAAGGATTGGTCGGTGGTGAAAGTCTCCCCCGTTACGATCGGTGATAAAGTTTGGATTGGGTTCGGAAGCATTGTATTACCTGGGGTCAGGATTGGAGAAGGTGCGGTAGTTGGTGCGGGGTCCGTCGTGACACGGGATGTACCAGCTTGGACAGTTGTCGCAGGGAACCCGGCGCGGGTAATTCGCGAGTTGGCAGAAAATGAACGGTAAAACGATGAAAGTCTTAATTACTGGTGCTCGAGGTTTCATTGGCCGTCACGTTGCTAGACATTTTGCTGACAACGGTTACATTGTTGCGGGTCTCGGGCATGGAGCGTGGTGGGAGTCTTCCTACCGTCAATGGGGCGTCTCGGAATGGCGCAATGGCGAGATATCTGTAGCGAATTTAGATGCGGTTGCTGCTCTAGTGGGATTTCCAGACGTAGTTATCCATCTTGCTGGTGGAAGTGCTGTCGGTCCTTCTTTTGTGCAGCCGTCCGAAGACTTTCACAGGACTGTGGTGGCGGCTGGTGAGTTGGCCGAGTGGATGAGGTTGCGCGCACCCACGGCTCGGCTTGTGATGGCATCTAGTGCTGCGGTATATGGGGCGAACCATTCTGGTCCGATTGGTGAAACTGCAGAGTGCAGTCCTTATAGCCCATACGGCTTCCACAAGCGCATGGCAGAGCTGGTTTTGGAGTCTTATGCGCGAAACTTTGGCTTGCAGGTGGCCATTGTGCGGTTGTTCTCTGTCTATGGGCCAGGCCTTCGCAAGCAACTACTCTGGGATGCATGTTGCAAACTTGTTCAAGGCGCGAACGTCCTTCAACTGGGTGGTAGTGGAGAGGAACTACGAGACTGGTTCCATGTTGACGATGTCGCAAGGTTGATGTTTTGGTCGGTTAATCGCGCTAGTGATTCAGCAACTATCTACAACGGTGGCACTGGCGTGCCCACGGCGGTACGCGACATTGCAGCTCGTCTTTGTGCTGAATGGGGCGTCGCAGTAAGTGCAAATTTCTCTGGCCGAGCGCGCTCCGGAGACCCGCAACGACTCGTGGCCGATGTGTCTTACGTTGCAGCCAACGGATTTACGCCGATTCGGTCTTGGGCTGATGGGATAAATGAGTACGTGGCTTGGTTTCAAGCTCAACATGAGGCCGACCGACTGGAGGGCGCGCGATGACCCGTGTGGCCTTTACTGTCTTTGGCGGGGATGGTTGGACAGGTGGGATCAACTACTTGCGCAATCTGTTGTCTGCTCTTGCGGACTTGCCCAATAGGCCTGTCGAACCTGTTTTGTTTGTCGCTCCCGAAACGCCGACCGACGCTATTGCGACATTGCGCCCCTTCCTCGTCCAGCCGCCCGTGGTAGTCTCCGGATGGGGTATCAGCAATCGCGCGCGGCGCTTGCTCGGCAGCGCAATTCTTCAGTGCGATGAAGTGTCACTTCGTGCTTTTCGTGATCAGCGCATCGATGTGGTTTTCCAACACGCTGCTTGGTATGGCTTCCGATTCCCAATACCGACGCTGGCATGGATTGCTGACTTCCAGCATCGTCACCTTCCAAAAATGTTCTCGCGTGCCAACCGCATAAAGCGAGACCTTGGCTATGCAGCTCTGAGTCGTTGTGCAACGCGACTTATGGTGAGCAGCGAGGATGCAAAACAAGACTGTCAGCATTTCTTTCCGGCTTCTCGCGGAAATATTTCGGTCATACCTTTTTGCGTGACGCCCCCTGATTTTTCAACTCAATCCTCTCTCGAAGAGGTGCGACGATTCCACGAATTGCCTGCTCGTTACTTCTATATGCCAAACCAGTTTTGGCGTCATAAGAATCACATTTTGGTTCTTGAGGCATTGCATCAACTCAAGATGCGCGGAAACTCTGTTTTGGTAGTGGCGACAGGCAAGGCGGCGGATTCGCGCAATCCCAAGCATCCGCAGGAGGTCTTGCAGCTAGCGAAGCATTACGGTCTATCTAGGGAATTCCGGTTTCTTGGCCTCGTACCTTATGAGCACGTGTTGCCTATGGCGATGGGTTCCGTGGCATTGATAAATCCTTCGTTGTTCGAAGGTTGGAGCACTACGGTCGAGGAGGCAAAGGCATTGGGCGTTCCGATGGTGTTGTCAGATATCCCGCTTCACAGGGAACAAGCGGGTTCGCTGGCGCGCTACTTCGATCCCTTGGATGCCAATGCATTGGCTATGTCGTTGCTCGATGCTTGGCAGAATTTGCCGGGTGCTGAAATGCGCAGTGAGCTACAGCAGCAGGCGGTCAAAGCGTATGCTCACACTAGAACTGTATTTGCCAAACGGTTCGTCGAATTAATAGCGTCCTTGACCGATGGGAAAAAACCGGGGGCGCTAATCTGAAGGTGGTGACAAGTATTTCGCACAGAATTTTCCGTGCAGTTGGTGGGTGCTTTCCATTATGTTCGGCGTTACTTCTGTTCCTGTGGCGTTTCATTTGGTGATAGAAAAATCCACTTAATCCAATGTGGTTTGCTGTTGGTGTAGTCTGGTGATTTAAGGGGATGATTTTCGAGGGATTGGGTGAAGCTGTTTGCGCACTCGCTTTGTCAAAATGGTTCGTTTTTCATGGAATCGCTATTGCTGTCTATGGAAAATGCCTCCTTTGATCAGTTGTGTAGACGCATGAAAGACAAACAAACTATTCGTCACCAAATACCTCTTCCACAACCTCCCCGGCTCACTCCCCAACCGGTGCAGCCACTCCAATCCGTTATCCCTCATCCATTGCGGCGCCCGCTGAATCGTGCCGGCGTGAAAGTCGAATGCCGCACCGACGCCGACCATCACGGCGTTGACCTTGCCGCGGTGTTCGGCCATCCAGCGTTCCTGTTTCGGGCAGCCCAGGCTGACCCAGACGGTGCCGGCGCCGCTGTCGTTGATCTGTTGGGTCAGGGCGGCGTCCTCTTCTTCCGAGAGCGCTCGGAAGGGAGGTGACACCGCGCCGGCGATGCGCAGGGTGGGCCAGGTCGAGCGCAGGCGGGTCTGGAGCTTGTCCAGCGTGTCGGGAGTGCTTCCCAGCAGGAAGATGCTTTCGCCGTTCGCGGCCGCGTGGGCGCAGTAGTCCAGCATCAGGTCCGGGCCGCTGACGCGAGGTTGGTGGCGTGCGCCGAGCTTGCGCATCATCCAGGCGACGGGTGCCCCGTCGGGGGTGCGCAGGTCGGCGGCCAGCAGGGACTCCTCGTGCCCCCGGTCTTGTCGAGCGGTCACCAGCGAGTGCGCGTTGCAGATGCCGACAGCCTTGCTGAGTCGCTTGCGCGCCCAGGTCGAGATCAGTTCGACAGCCTCTTGCGGCTGGATCACGTGCATCGGAACGCCAAGGACAGGCAGCGTGTTCGGGTCTTGCGGATCGGAGTCGTGCGAGGGCA
>JACCDQ011571721.1_pt1 | contig 11483 bp, 12 predicted proteins | sample 7446031 | NCBI WGS metagenome assembly JACCDQ01 (sample SAMN15323442, study PRJNA562643) | freshwater metagenome | isolation source: river surface water | place: USA:Blue River Watershed | collected 2017-08-17
TTATTTTTTACACCAATGAACAGGAGAAAAAAGAAGCACAAAATGTTATTGATGTGATAAAGAATGCCCACGTCTATGATAGTCCTGTGGTAACCACTATTGAACCGCTAACTCAATTTTACAAAGCTGAAGACTACCATCAAGGGTATTACGAAAACAATAAAAACCAACCCTATTGCAAAATGGTGATCCAACCTAAAATTGAAAAATTCGAAAAGCTATTTAAAAACCGATTGAAAAAAGAATAAGTCGAATCAAAACTTGATAAAGTACTTTAAACTAAACTTTCAGCAATTTTCAGAGCACATTTTTCGCCATCAATAGCAGCCGAAATAATTCCACCTGCATAGCCTGCTCCTTCTCCGCATGGATACAAACCTTTGATTTGCAAATGCTCCAGAGAAATTCCATCTCTTGGAATTCTCACGGGTGACGAAGTACGTGATTCAGGTGCATGAAGAATCGCTTCATTGGTCAAATACCCTTTCATGGATTTGCCAAATTCGGTAAAACCTTCTCGTAGAATCTGACTCAAAAAACCAGGGAAAACCTGTCCCATTTCCACCGAAGTAGTTCCAGGAACATAAGAAGTTGGTGGAATACTAGACGATACTTTATTTTGTGTAAAATCAACCATTCGTTGTGCAGGAACACGTTGGGTTTTTCCTGCTAAATCCCATGCTTTTTGCTCGATACTTTTTTGGAATTCCATCCCGGCTAAAGGGCCGAATTTAGCAAATGGTGCAAAATCTTCCAACTTCAATTCGATGACAATACCTGAATTGGCAGTAGCCTGATCTCGTTTGGATGGCGACCAACCATTGGTAACCACTTCGCCTGGACTAGTCGCACAAGGGGCAATAACGCCTCCGGGACACATACAAAAAGAATACATCCCACGGCCACCCACTTGTTTCACTATCGAATACGGAGCGGGAGGCAAATGCTCGCCACGATAATCACAACTGTACTGAATACTATCAATTAACGATTGTGGATGCTCAGCTCGCACACCTAAAGCAAAAGGCTTAGCTTCAATCAACACTTTTTTACGATCCAATAATTCAAAAATATCACGTGCCGAATGCCCTGTTGCCAATATAATTTTATTGGCTTCAATGGTATCTCCTTTTTGAGTTACTATACCTTGTACCTCATTATTCTTAATCAAAATATCAGTAACGCGAGTCTCAAACAAAACCTGTCCACCACATTCAATAATTTTTTCGCGAATATCCTGAATAATTTGAGGAAGCTTATTGGTTCCAATATGAGGATGTGCATCAACTAAAATATCGGGAGTAGCTCCAAAACCGACTAATAATTCTAAAATTCGGGTTACATCACCTCGCTTTTTTGAACGCGTATACAACTTGCCATCAGAATAGGTTCCTGCCCCACCTTCACCAAAACAATAATTGGAATCTTCATTCACAATATGATCGCGGTTAATGGCTTTCAAATCACGGCGACGACCACGAACATCCTTTCCACGTTCAACAACAATGGGTTTTAATCCCAATTCTATCAATTGCAACGCAGCAAAAAGTCCTGCTGGGCCTGCGCCAATCACAATTACTTCCTGTTTATTTGCAACATTTGGATAATCTGGAAGCGCTATAGATGACTCTTGAAAAGATTCGCCTTGCAAATAAATGACTACTTTCAAATTGATTTTAATAGCCTTTTGGCGCGCATCAATAGAACGTTTCAATACAACAACCTGCTGTATATCAGACACACCCACCTTAATTTGTTTAGACAAATACTGTTGGAGCAAAAGTTGGTTTGCAGCAATTTCAGGACTAACTTGGAGTAATAATTCTTTAGGCATGGTGCAAAGGTAGAAAAAGCATTGCTTTTTTATTGCATCTTTTTATGAGGATTACTTTCTTCAAAAGCTTTCAAAGCAAAAGAAGCCAACCAATGTTCCCCTTCGTAATTACCATCAACTACGGAAGCTAAAGAAAAATTAAGATGTTCATTAGCTAAAGTTTGTAAATGTAAAAACTGTTTTGGGTACTGATGAATCAAATGAAATAGATTCCAAGAACGACTGAAATTCAACCCATCTAAATGCACCAAATGCCCATCGGTTCTATCGGAAACTTTGGCCACTTCCCAACTAAATTTTGTATCAAAAAGAGGTGGTGCAAATTGAGCAAGCCAACTTAAAAAAGTAGTTGGTGGTAAAACACGTTGCATAATCCCAATTTCTTCCATACAAGGTGAAAGAAAATCGGTTCCGCTTGGCTCCCAATTGAATGGGCAGTTTTCGTCTTTCATAAATAAACGAATCGCATTCTCTTGTATACTATTTTGAAACTGCTTATTATTAGTAAAAACAGCATAATCCCATGCAAGACTCAACCCAAATGCTGTATTGGTATGAGTTCCTGCTCGGATAGAATACAATAATTTAGGTAAAAATTCCATGTAACGAGTCACTATCAAGTCCGACAATGGTCTTAAATTTTGAGCCAAATCTTTGGCATACGCATCAGGACTAGTCTCTAATTCCATTTGAAGTTGTAACAACCAAGCCCAGCCATACGTTCTTTCAAAAGAACTTTCGTGTTTTTTGGAAAGATAATTGATTTCGGTTTGAATATTTTCTTTAGATAAATTAGTTTTCAATTTATTGACTATTGCTTCTCGATACGCTAGACCAGGAAATCTTTTCAATAAATAGACTAAACTCCAATGTCCATGTACCGAAGAATGCCAATCAAAACAACCATAAAAAGCGGGATGAAGGGTTTTTGGAGCAGCAATTTCTGAACTATTCACTAACAACTGTTGCAACTTGTTTGGATATTCTTGTTGCAAACATTTTAATGGCAAAGATGCCAAATGATTGGCTTTTTCCAAACTTAATTCCTGAGCAAATAAAGACGAATAGGTCAATAATAGTAGTGCAATTGTACTCTTCATAAAAATATTTTTATCAAATATAATTATAAAAATTAGGCAAACAACACCGTCCAGAGTTTGTACCTTTGCTATTCAATTATAAAAAATGGAACGAAAAATTAAATTGATTTGGGATTTTAGAGGTCCTGCTGCTGCAAAAACAGCAGAACATCACGAAATTCACCTCAAAGAATATAGTGCTATTGAAAAACTACCTCTCAATATCACTGGTTTTGAACTACTAAACGAAATGCATGCAATTGCTTATATGGTGGTTACTGACGACTATATGATTGCAGTACGCGATGCACTCAAGCCACACCGAGGAGAAATTTACCAAGAGTAAAGCGCTAGTTAGCTACCTCACTAATGAATTTAATTCGCATCAAACGCAATTCGTCAATATCATATTCACCATCAAATTCTTTCAGTGCATCTTCAATTTTATCAGATTCAGATTCCATAAAATAATCGTGAATTTCTTCTTGTTGCTCATCATCCAATAAATCATCAATCCAATATTTAATATTGAGTTTTGTCCCGGAATACACAATTTGCTCCATCTCTTTGATCAAATCGTCCATCGACATTCCTTTGGCAGAAGCGATATCATCTAGTGACAATTTGCGATCGATGTTTTGAATAATATACAATTTGTTTGCCGAATTAACTCCGGTAGATTTTACCACCAAATCATCCGGACGAACAATATCATTATCTTCTACATAACGACTTACTAACTCCACAAATGGAGCCCCATATTTCTTAGCCTTACCTTCTCCTACACCGTGAATATTAATTAATTCATCTTGTGTGATAGGATATTTTAGAGCCATATCTTCAAGCGAAGGGTCTTGGAAAACCACAAAAGGCGGCACCCCTAATTTCTTAGCTACTTTTTTACGTAATTCACGCAACATACCCATCAAAACTTCATCGGCAGTTCCAGAAGACTTCGCTGCTGTTACAATAGCATCATCTTCACTTTCATTATATTCATGATCTTCAGACATCATAAAAGAAGTCGGATTTTTGATAAAATCCAATCCTTTAGCAGTGATTTTCACAATCCCATAGGTCTCAATATCTTTAGCCAAATAACCCGCTACTAGTACCTGACGCAATAAAGCCATCCAATACTTTTCCTCAAAATCAGCACCACACCCAAAAAAGGATTGCGAATCGGTTTTGTGCGCTTTAATAATAGCATTAACACGACCAATCAATGTGAAAACTACTTCCTTAGATTTATACAAATGCTTGGTATCTCTTACCACTTCTAGCAATTGAACCACATTGTTTTGGGCCTCGACTTTAGTTTTTGGATTGCGAACATTGTCATCCATATCGGCTCCTTCTCCAGTTTCGCTATCAAATTCTTCCCCAAAATAGTGGAGTAAAAATTTACGTCTAGACATCGAAGTTTCAGCATAAGCCACTACTTCTTGTAACAAAGCAAATCCAATTTCTTGTTCTGCTACAGGCTTACCCGACATGAATTTCTCTAATTTTTCAACGTCTTTATACGAGTAATACGCAAGACAGTGACCTTCGCCTCCATCGCGTCCCGCACGCCCTGTCTCTTGGTAATAACTTTCCAGTGATTTTGGAATATCATGATGGATTACAAAACGAACGTCCGGTTTGTCAATTCCCATTCCAAAAGCAATAGTGGCTACAACCACTTCAACATCTTCCATCAAAAACATATCTTGATGTTTGGCTCTGGTTTTAGCATCCAATCCCGCGTGATACGGCACCGCACTAATCCCATTCACTTGTAAAACTTCGGCAATAGCCTCTACTTTCTTACGGCTTAAGCAATAAATAATACCCGATTTACCTTTGTTTTGTTTGATAAAACGAATAATATCCGATTCAATATTTTTCGTTTTAGTTCGCACTTCATAATACAAATTGGGTCTGTTAAATGAGGCTTTGAAAGTTCTAGCATCCGACATATCCAAATTTTTCAAGATATCTTCTTGCACTTTAGGCGTTGCCGTAGCAGTCAAACCAATTACAGGCACATCACCTCCTAATTGCTTGATAATATATCTTAAATTGCGGTATTCAGGTCTAAAATCGTGTCCCCATTCGGATATACAATGCGCTTCATCAATGGCAACAAAAGAAACCGTTACGGATTGAAGAAATTGTACATATTCATCTTTGGTCAATGATTCTGGGGCAACATATAATAATTTAGTGATTCCAGACGTGATGTCTTTCTTCACTTGAGTAATTTCTGTTTTGGTTAAAGAGGAATTCAATACATGAGCAATACCATTTTCTGACGAAAGACTTCGAATAGCATCCACCTGATTTTTCATCAAAGCAATCAAAGGCGAAACTACAATCGCAGTACCTTCCTGTATCAAAGCAGGGAGTTGATAACATAGTGATTTACCCCCTCCTGTGGGCATAATCACAAAGGTGTTTTGTTTTTCAAGAATACTTTTGACAACCTGTTCTTGCAATCCTTTAAATTGACTGAAGCCAAAATACTTCTTTAATTCTTTATGGATATCAATTTCGTTTGAATTCATTCTTTATTATGTGGTATTTTGTATAAATTTGCATCACATAAAGATACAATTTTCTTTTACAATCGCAAATTTAATGATAACAACGCAAAATATTTTGGCTACAGCCAAAAAAACCATAGTTTCAGAAAGCCAATCCATAGCTAAACTAGCTGATTTTCTGAACGAAAACTTTGCAGAAGCGGTACAGAAAATTTACCAATCCAAAGGCAGACTAGTCGTTACTGGAATAGGAAAAAGCGCTATTATTGCTCAAAAAATGGTAGCTAGCTTCAATTCAACAGGAACTCCATCACTATTTTTGCATGCAGCCGAAGCCATTCATGGCGATTTAGGTATGCTACAGAAAGACGATATTGTAATCTGTATTTCTAAAAGTGGTAATAGCCCTGAGATTAAAGTTTTAGTCCCTTTATTGAAACGTTTTGATAATCTTTTAATAGCTATAACCGGAAACATGAGCTCTTTTTTGGCACAAGGATCTGACTTAGTATTAAACACTACCGTTGATTACGAATCTTGTCCTAATAATTTAGCACCAACAAATAGCACCACAGCTCAATTGGTAATGGGCGATGCGCTAGCAGTTTGCTTAATGGAAATGCGCGACTTCAAAGCCGAAGATTTTGCCGTTTACCATCCTGGTGGCGCCTTAGGGAAAAAACTATTGCTTCGTGTAAAAGATATGTTGGAAAATTCCTTGAAACCAATAGTGGCTCCAGATGCATCCATCAAAAAAGTGATTTTCGAAATTTCGGAAAAACGATTGGGAGTTACTGCTGTAGTAGATAAAAACAAAGTGGTTGGTATCATTACCGATGGAGATATTCGACGCATGTTGAACGACAGAGATTCGTTTGCTGATCTAACTGCCCAAGACATCATGACTAAAAACCCAAAAACAACTACCTCAGAAGCGATGGTAATTGACGCTTTCAATCTTATGGAAGACTTCAAAATCACCCAATTGATTGTGGTTGACGATTCAGAATTCAAAGGCGTATTGCATTTACACGATATTTTAAAAGAAGGAATTATATAATGGCAAAGAAAGATTTAAATGAAATGTCGTTTTTAGATCATCTAGAAGAGTTAAGATGGTTATTAGTTAAAAGCACTATTGCTATAATTGTGATGGCAACCGCCACTTTTTTTGTAAGTGATTTCATTTTTAATGATGTCATTTTTGGACCTACAAAATCTGAATTTATTACTTATCGGTTGTTTTGTGATTTATCGCACCAATTAGGATTTGCCGATAGTATTTGTGTTACTGATATGGCTTTCATCATCCAAAACACTAATATGGAAGGACAAATCAATATTCTAGTCTGGACTTGTATCACGGCGGGATTCATTTTAGCGTTTCCATTTATTCTTTGGCAAATATGGCAATTCATTAGCCCAGCCTTATATGAAAAAGAAAGAAAACACGCTAAACTATTTGTATTCACCTCTTCTATTCTTTTCTTTTTAGGAGTGTTATTTGGCTATTTTGTTATCGTTCCAATGTCGGTCAACTTTTTCGCAACATTCACCGTTAGTGATGTAATCAAAAACCAGTTCAGCGTTGATTCCTATATTGGCATGCTAAAAACCAGTGTAATTGCATGTGGGTTGTTTTTTGAATTGCCCATCATTATTTACTTTTTAACTAAATTAGGTTTGGTTACTCCAACCTTCTTAAGAAAATACTGGAAATATGCAGTCATTGTAATCCTTATTGTTGCAGCAATTGTAACACCTCCTGACGTAGTGAGCCAAATTATTGTAACCATTCCAATGCTATTAATCTACGAAGCGAGTATACTAATTTCTAAAATAGTAGTACGAAATAAAAACAAAGAAAATGCCTGATATAGTTCAAGAATTCAATGACTACCGTTCTAAAATGAACGAGAAATTATTGGCAGACAACAATAAAATTGTCAAACGTATTTTTAATTTAGATACTAATGCGTATGCCGAGGGTGCTTTGGATGTAAAAACCAAAGAATTGCTTGGGTTAGTTGCTTCTACTGTTTTGCGTTGTGACGACTGTGTAAAATACCATTTAGAAACAAGCTACAAAGAAGGTGTGACCAAAGAAGAAATGATGGAAGCTATGGGAATTGCTACTTTAGTAGGTGGCACCATAGTAGTACCTCACTTACGAAGAGCGTATGAGTTTTGGGAGGCTTTAGAGAATAATTATTAATGTAACAATGTATCAATGTAACAATAAACCAATTGCTACATTTATCAATTGATTAATTTACACATTTAAGATGATATTAAGAGCAGACAATCTAATCAAAACCTATAAAGGCCGTAGTGTTGTAAAAGGGATTTCGGTAGAAGTGAACCAAGGAGAAATCGTGGGGCTATTAGGACCTAATGGAGCCGGTAAAACTACTTCTTTCTATATGATTGTAGGCTTGGTCAAACCCAACTCAGGCACAATTCACTTGGACAATCTAGACATTACCGATTATCCTATGTACAAAAGAGCACAGGCGGGGATTGGCTATTTGGCTCAAGAAGCCTCTGTTTTTAGAAAACTAAGTATCGAGGACAACATATTAAGCGTTCTACAATTAACTACCTTATCGAAGGCCGAACAAGAAGCCAAAATGGAAAGTTTGATTGCCGAATTCAGCTTGGAACACATCCGTACTAACCGTGGGGATTTACTTTCAGGAGGTGAAAGACGTCGTACCGAAATTGCGCGTTGTTTAGCTACCGACCCCAAATTCATTTTATTGGACGAACCTTTTGCCGGAGTGGATCCTGTTGCTGTAGAAGACATTCAGCGAATTGTAGCGCAGTTGAAAAATAAAAATATTGGCATCTTAATTACTGACCATAACGTACAAGAAACCTTGGCCATTACGGATAAAACCTACTTGATGTTTGAAGGGGGTATTCTTAAAGCAGGTATTCCAGAAGAATTAGTAGAAGACGAGATGGTACGCCGCGTGTATCTAGGACAAAATTTCGAATTACGAAAAAAGAAATTAGAATTCTAATCTTGTAAAAGATGGAAAAACCTAGTAAAGAAACCTTAGACAAATGGCACAAAGATCCCAGCAATTGGAAGTTGGGTTGTTTGTATTACAACAAAGAAGACCAACGTTTACTCCCTCCAAAACGCATTGAATGGATGGGTTGGACAGTCAATTTTGCCAATTTTAAATCCGTTTTGCTATTAGTGTTGATGCTTGTTTTTTGCTTACTAATCATTCTTTATGCCGAATCGATACAGTAATTAAGCCAAACGATTCATTTTTGAAAATGCATTATTCGCTACTGAAAGTAGCACATACAATACAATCACTAAAGGTATTCCTAAGTACTTAAAAAACACTAGCAATAAGAGTGATGCTCCTAAAAAACTGAATTGAAGTGCATTCTCTTTAAAACTAAATTTCTTAATTTTCAAAGAAAACAACGGAATTTCAGCATTGAGCATGTACACACTCAAAAGCGTTATTACCAATAAAATCGAGGGATTCGTTAACAACTCTAATATGAAGAAAGAGTTAGAAAATTCGATTACCAAAGGCAAACTCAAGATAAATAAGGCATTCGCAGGTGTAGGCAAGCCAATAAAAGAATCGGTTTGACGGGTATCAATATTAAAATTAGCCAAACGATAACAAGAACCTAAAGTGATTAAGAAACCTAGAAAAGGCCAAGACTCCATAGCCCAACCCCATTGCGGAAAAGAACTCGAGCTTCCCATTAATTGATACATCACAATTCCAGGAACAACACCACTAGTAACCATATCAGCTAAGGAATCCAATTGCAATCCAAGCGGACTTGACACTTGAAACAAACGAGCAAAAAAGCCATCAAAGAAATCCAAAAAAATACCTAAGCTCACCCAGTAAAAAGCCATTTCAAAATCGTTGTTCAAGGCAAATACCACCGCAATGCAGCCACAAAAAAGATTCATCAAAGTAATGGCATTAGGAATGTGCTTTTGTATAGTCATCATAATTCAAATTATTCGGATCGTTGAGAACAAATGTAATACAATAAGTGGAAGAGAAAGAGATTTGAGACCCATTTTTTATTCCCATCCCTCACTTTACTATAATTTAAACTCCAATTCTGAATTCACTTCATAAAAAAGTTTATTTTTGAAACCAATAAAATACACCCCAAAATACTACCACAATGAAGTCTTCCTTATTAAAAAAAATGTTGTTTTTCATCCTGTTTTGGTCGAGCATCCAAATCGGTTATGCACAACACCTACTCCTTTCTAAAGAAGCCGAAGCAAGTGTGCTAACTTGTGGTACGGGTAACGAAGTCTATGCCTTATTTGGTCATACTGCGATTAGAATAACAGATACAACCAATGGAATTGATGTCGTGTACAACTATGGCGCCTTTGATTTTAGCACTGCTAATTTTGCTTTAAAATTCGTCAAAGGCAACCTTCAGTATTTTGCTGTTGCCAATTCGTATTCCGATTTTATTGCCAATTATACGTATGAAAAACGTTCGGTTTATGAGCAAGAATTATCCCTTTCAGCATCACAAACACAACAGTTATTTGACAACCTGAACCAATCCCTTCTACTAGAAAACAGAGAATACACCTATAAATTTATTGATCAGAATTGCACTTCTATGGCGACAGAGGTAATCAACCGCTCCTTAAACCAACATCTCATTGTCAAAAAAGGCGATACCGATAAAACCTACCGAACTATTTTATTCCCTTATTTCAATAACCATTTTTACGAACAACTAGGCACTAGTATTATTTTTGGTACCAAAACAGACCAATTAGGTACTGTTATATTCTTACCCTTTGAACTGAAAAAAAGTTTGGATCAAATACAACTAAACCATCAACCAATAGTACGCCAGAACAAAACCCTACTCGAATTCCAACCGGAACCAGCCAACTCTTGGTGGAACAATCCTTACACTTATATCCTCTTTTTAGTACTTATTATGGGACTCAACAAAAAGAGCATAGACAAAATTTACCTCACCATCGTGGCAATTCTAGGAGTGGCATTCGTGCTATTAGGAATCTATTCAACCCACTTAGAATTAGCCAATAACTACAACATCTTACTATTCAACCCTACGCTTTTAGTCTTGTTATATTTCGCAAAAGCCAACAATACAAAGTGGATAAAATACACGCTAGTGTTTAACTTAATCGCACTAGGAAGCTACACCCTACTACTACTTAACAAAGCCCACCTTTGGATAGTAGCTCCTTTGATCATTACCAGTGGAATTCTATTAGTAAGACGTTTTTGGAGAAAAAAAGAATAATTAAATTTATAAATGTATCAATTTGAAAATAAGTACATCTTAATGAATCATAATTCCTTAATGATTCAATAACTTATATGCCCTTCCATAGAGCGAAGCGCCTTTCTTATTTTGTCTTATATGGTTTAAAGTTTTGTAACCACAAAGCCCTTAGACAAACTTAGTATGACAGCAAGAAGGCTCACAAAGTGAATAATATTAATGGTTCAATTTACTTATCTGAACTTGAATAGAGCAAAGCGACTTCTTATATTTCCTCATATGACTTATATGGTTTAAAAAAAATTAACCACAAAGACCACAAAGCCATTAGGCAAACTTAGTATAACAGCACGAAGGTTCACAAAGTGAATAATCTTAATGCAACTTAATTTCTTAATGGTTCAACTAACTTATCTGAACTTGAATAGAGAGAAGCGACTTTCTTATATTTCCTCATATGACTTATATGACTTATATGACTTATATGGTTTAAAAAATTTAACCACAAAGACCGCAAAGCCCTTAGACAAACTTAGTATGACAGCACGAAGGTTCACAAAGTGAATAATCTTAATGCAACTTAATTTCTTAATGGTTCAACTAACTTATCTGAGCTTGAATTGAGCAAAGCGACTTCTTATAATTTCTTATATGACTTATATGGTTTAAATTTTTTTACCCACAAAGACCACAAAGCCATTAGGCAAACTTAGTATAACAGCACGAAGGTTCACAAAGTGAATAATCTTAATGCAA
>JACCDQ010880421.1_pt1 | contig 11481 bp, 14 predicted proteins | sample 7446031 | NCBI WGS metagenome assembly JACCDQ01 (sample SAMN15323442, study PRJNA562643) | freshwater metagenome | isolation source: river surface water | place: USA:Blue River Watershed | collected 2017-08-17
AGCCACCCTTTCTGAAGTCGACTACAAGCAAGATTTGTTGGACAACATCCCGATCATCTCGCTGATGTATACGGATGAGAACGACATCGAGCTGTACGTTCGGGTGCCTTTGAACTACATCCAGTCGATCTCCAATCTGACGGATATCGAGTACCACAACAAGTTGATTGTGATGGACTTGAACTGGTTGCCCGACAGTTTTGACTCCACGGTTTTCTTTCAGGACTTGACTGCTTTTGTGGAGTCTCGCACAGGCATCGTTCCAGAAATCAAAGAAGTGGTGGTTGGAGTCCCTGAGTTTGTGAGTCAGGAAGAACACGAACTCAGAGAAACCGTTCGAACCAATTCGGTCACGGTTTATAAAACCACAGAGGTGCAGTTGGAAGAACTGAAACTCAAATACGATCAACTGATCTACCGGTTGAATGTTCTCAATATCAGTCTGAGTTAACAAGGAGTTTATATGGCTGGCGGTACTGCTTTTAGCGAACAAGACGTACAACGTTTAGAACGGACCTTGAGTGTCCGTGAGATGATACTGAACAACCTGATGTCAACGGCGCCTCTTCCGACCAAACCCAGGGACATCGAAGCGTATGTCGGTTTGGCAGAATCGATGGACCGATCTATCATCGCCAGAGCCAAGATCAGTATTGATGAGGCTTCTAACCGTGTCAACGAAGCCACCAAAGACCTGCTGTCGAATTTGCTGGTCAGTCTTCACAACAACGACGTTGGTGCCCCTAAAGCGGTGGTGGATGAAACCCGTGAAGCACCTACATTCACTCCTACCGGGTTGGATGTCAACAGTGGTGAATTGATTCGCAAACAAGACACAGCTACCCTGAAAGACATCTTACCGGATACCAACGTGTAACAACTATCACCCCCAGTGCTCAGCACTGGGGGTGATGTCATTTCGTTCTATTGGTTCTGCGGTTTACCATGTCTATAGCAGAGACATATTTAGGACGTGGACGACTGCTTGCCACGTAAATACCCTTTTCGGATGTTAAACTATTCACATCAATGTCTTCTGCGTGTAATTTATAAAAGTCAGCCGCGTCGATATTGGTCGGCATGATCGCTTTTTGGTCTTCAATCTCAGTCTTGATGATGACGTCAATCGGTAACCCAGAGATATAGTCGTTCAACACAGATCACCTCACACAAACAACATCGATGTCGGATGGATGCCCAATGACTTGTGAGCGGCATCTGTTCCACCGTTGGTCATCACGTAGTTCTTCTCAGTGTCAGTGAGGGTAGGTAAAACTGTTCCTAAGTCAAATTTAGCAGCGTTGCCTACACGGTTATCACGGCTCATCAAATCGGCATTGGCTTTAGCGGTAGTCTGCATGGTTTTGACTTTGTCCACCAAGCCTTGTTCAACAGGGTTCAATCCAAATGTAGAGATTTTGCTGGAATCCAGAGATGTACTGCTTCGAACAAAGTTGCTGACTTGATCTGCCATGTCACTGTAACGTGTGTTGGCATCTCGGCGGGCAACGCTGATCAAAGGCAGTTTGGACAAGGTTCCGCGAGCTTGTAGCAACAAGTTCATTTCCTTAGACCCTTTGGTTGCGGTTGCAATTGCGGTATCAATGCTGGCCAGGTATTCTTTCTTGATGGCTGAAGTGATTTCTGCTGACCGAAGATTGGTTATGGCGGTGTTGATGTTTCCAGCCTTGACCGCCGCGATAAAGTCAGCATGAGGTAAAGCGGGCGGAATAGGTGCATTGACTGCTTCTTTGGCGTGAAGATAATCCGAATAGTAGTTGACAAACTCCTTAACCACGCTTTCAGTGGTGACCGTGATTTTGCCAGGAGGAAACATGTCCTGAATTTTCTTCAGGTTAGTCTTGAGCTTAAACTCTAACTTACCAGGGCCTTTACAAAAACGATTGACCCAGTTCACCAACAGACGACAGAGCACCCCTGCTAAGACATTGAGGTTCAAGGTGAAACCACTGGAGAACAGCTTCAGAGAGTCCAAGTTACCGCATAACCACGCTCGGCCGACTTTCATCAGAGTTCCTAAGAACCCTTTAACACCGGGTAAGTCCAGTGCTTTCAGCGAAGCAAAGATACTGGAGATAATGGGAGGCAGCTTGATGGACTCCAAGAAACTGATGACCGAATTCAATGTAGATTTCAATGTCGCCATCAGTGAGTTGTTGGCGTTTAAGATCAACCGGTTCAAATCCGTCAGCGAGTTTGAGCTGGTTTTCAGTAAAGTCGTGGCTTGTTTTAATCCATCGGCTACTGTAGAGATAGATGATTGGGTGGTATTGTACGCAGCGTTGTCTGTGAGCTTTTTAAAGTCCAATGTCGGTAAGTTGGTTTCTTTGTCAAGCAGTTTAAACCGCATGGCTTCTGAAGCGATGGCCATAAAAATACTCCTTAAAGAACAATGATGTCGGATTTGGGAGGAGCGTTTTCCAACTCCTCACTCAAAGGTCGTTTCATGACCTCCTTTCCCATTTGTTTCAGATAGTGTTCAGCCACCTGCAAGTTGCTGTAAAACGGCATAGGTAAAAAGTTCAACTGAATCACCGAGGACAACAGAAACTCGGTATAACTGAACATGTCCTTGAACCCCAGTTTAACCACCAGCTTCTCGTCCACGTCGTTCTTCTGGATGGGGGCAAAACAGAACGGGGCATTGGTCAACTTGCACGCCTCTAAAGACTTGATGTGGTGATTGCCCCACTGGGTAAAGTTATAGATAAACCCGGCATTGAACTCAGACGTGCTGAAGTAAAGCGGGGAAACCTCTTGAGGTTCCATACGGACTACCGTGACAACCAAATCGGTGTTCAGTTTGTAGAACAACAGGTTCTGGACATGGTCCATTTGTTGTTGGTTAAGTCGGAACGGGTAAACGTTCAGAATGATCTCAGGTACCTTACACTGACCTTTGAACTCTGCCACGGTTAAAAATTTATCCAGCCGTTTTAAAAGCACCTGGTAGATATGAGTCAGCGTCGAGTATTCCAACACATCGTTCTTGATAGCTGACAGTTCGTTTTGATAGACTTCATCCGAGACCAAAGGAAAGCTGTCTTTCATTCGGTAGTTGTAGTCTTCTGAAGTCAGATACCTCAGCAGCTTGTCTTTGTCTTTAGTGTATTTGTACAAGATGCCTTGTCGGATATCGAACAAAGACTCTGCGTCGATATAAATCTTAACGGTTTCTTTCAGATCAATCATAAAGGTCCTTAGAGGCTGATGGACAGGTGAGCAGCAGTCAGGTATGTCTTCAGAGTTTTGGCCGATTCCACCCCCGTTGAGAAGCTGCTGAGCGTGCTCAAGTTAGCCGAACCGTATCGCAGAAACATGGCGTTGTATGCGCTGAACCCACCCCGGTCACCGCCTCGGAACTTGAACAGTTCAGTGATTGACTTGTCCAACCCCATCCCGATCAACACTTGCAATTCAGGGTACGAGATCTTACTGCCTTTGGAATCACCAGTCGGTTGATAAGTCAATTGGTCAATGACCTTGTTGTTCGATGGCAGAGAAATCTTCTTGTCCAACGTCTGAGACTGACGGCGATACGGAAGATCCAACACCAGGTATTTGATGGCGGTTTGGTAATCAGGCATTCCTTTCTCACCCGACACCACCAATGGTTCAAAAAACTCAACGCCGTACTTCGGCGCAATCTTCAAATTGTTTTCAACGGTGATTCCTCGGTTCTTGTACATCGGTGCAAACACAGGCAATCGCTTGCTCCCGTCACGAAGACCTTTCATAAAGACATCAAAGTCTTTGTCAGACATCTCCGCAAAGGCTTTCTTGTATTGTTCAACATTGTACCCTGTGGGTTCAACGTCTTTCATGAACTGCAAAATAAACTCTTCTGCTTTTTTTCGATTGGTCATGGTGGTTCCTTAATGATTCACAGCATAAATACGACATCGAGATCTGACCGAGGTATCCTGTGGTTCTTTACAGGAGTCTTGGTCATGCGTATATTTTTTCTATCAAAACCCAAAAACCACGGTGATTCATTTACCTTTTCAGGAGGGTCTTTTACAGGTCCTATCAATCTACCTGCGACTGATCCCGTAGAACTCAACGAAGCCGTTGCTCGTCGGTATGTGGATACAGTCACTTCAACCCTTAACGCCAGCAATTTGATTTCCGGGACCATCGCAATGACGACGGTTCCGGGGTTCACAGGTGATTTCCAAAATGAACCTGGTAATATCTTCTTCACGCTGAAACCATCCGGAGTGGTAGAAGGGACTTATTGCAAGGTCACTGTGGATGAAAAGGGTCGGGTGTTGTCCGGTGGGGCATTAGAAGAAGCAGACATCCCTTCATTCAACTGGTCAAAGATCGGTTACGACAAACCCACCACTTTACAAGGCTACAAGATCCAAGACGCGGTCAACTCGTCAGGCGATACGATGACGGGGTATCTGAGCTTGGCAAACAACCCAAGCACGGCTTACCATTTAGCTACCAAGTATTACACCGACACGGCTCTTCAACGGGTTGGGAGTGTTCGTACAGGGGATCTGATCTTTCGTCCGTCTGCGGTTATTCCCGACGGGTATTTGCGGTGCGATGGGTCCAATGTACCGATTGCTACCTATCCGTATTTATACAACGTGATCGGTGGGGCGTTTAATGACATCAACACCCCAACAGGGATGTTCAAGTTACCCAATACGTCAACCACTGATCCTGCTAACATTTACAGTTTTATAAAGACATAAAGCATCTTCCACTGGAGGGATAACCTCCAGTGGAAGAGTTACAGATCAACAAAGTAATCTTTTTCATTCAGCTTCAAGAAAGGAAGAACCACCAATCTGACGTCAGACAGCCAACCTTGAATATTGGCAGCGATGTTCAGGTGGACACGAACTTGTACCGGAGTGGGGTGGCGACCGGTCATCAGCAAGTTAGACAACGCCATGGTCAGCATAGTCCGTTGAATGAAATCGGGTTGTTCGACAGCACCCGTGAAGTGGGGGTTGTTGGTGAGGCACTGGATCTGAGATTCAGTGAACTCCAGAGACCGCATGGTCTTTACAAGTTCATCGCACAAGTTCAGTCGTTCATCGACGGCGTTCATTTTTCACCTTGAAAAGAAACTGGATTAAAAATTCTGTAGAACTCACGGAGTCCAAGATATGTTACAAACAGTAAAAAGAGTGTGGAACCAATTCAGAAACTGGTTGATCAAACCTGTTGAGATGGTCGATGAAACCATTCCAGAGATCAACCCATTGGCGGAGAAGTTAATTCAACTGTCCGAACGCGATGACTTGGAGAAAGTCTTTTACTCTCCGGTAGGGAAGATCTACGTGATTGACGTATACCGGAGTAGCTTCACGGATCTAGCAAACAACTTGAATCGAGGGTTGTCGGGTAATATGCTTACCACGGTAAACATTTACAGCTACTTCAACAACCGCCACAGTGACTTGAACAAAATCTTCAAGGATCTGGGGAAGTATGTGATGTGTAGCAAAATCCCTGCTTCGGTAGAGTTTGACCTCCATCAACTCTGTGATACATTCGAAATATTGAAAGGATTTGGAAATGACTGATGCGGTAGAAACGAGTAAACTGCGACTGTACTCGATGGGTGTGGTGGTGGAAGACAAACCCGAGTATGTGGACATTGTTATGGTCTCCCCGGTGGAGGTGTTGAATATTCAACCAGAGGGAAATATGAAATCCGCTAAAAAGACTTACAAAGGTCAGAAGTCGGGTGTAAATATTTCAACGTTCAACACCCAACATGAAAGCACTAACTATCTGAAAGCCAAGTGGATTCCGTTTGGTCATTCAAACCGAATCACTGCACCGGATGTGTGCGCGGGTGAAACCGTGATCCTGTTTAAGTATGCCGACGTGGACGAGTATTATTGGACGACGATCTTTCGGGAGCCTTCGCTGCGTCGTCTGGAAACCGTTCAATACGCGTGGTCAAACGTAAGTGGCGGTGCGAGTGAAGTCAGTTTCGATAAAGAGACCAGTTATTGGTTTGAAGTCTCGACCAAGCACAAGTACATCACGTTAAAGACTGCTAACAACGATGGAGAAGTTGCTCGGTATGAGATGACTCTGGATACCGCGAATGGCCAATTCAAACTCATGGACAGCAACGGGAATTTGGCGCTGTTAGACAGTTCGTCCGGAACTTGGTTGTACCAGAACCAGGCCGGTAAGTCAATCACGGTCCATCCAGGTGGAGTGGACATCGTAGGTGACACACGAGTGATTGGCGCTTTTTCAGTCACAGGTCCCGCTGAAATGGCCGCTGGGCTTCAAGTACAGGGTCCTTCCAAGTTGGGTGGTGGGGGTGAAGTTACTGGCTCCATCGTGGTCTCAGGCCAAGGTCAGTTCGGTGGTCAAGTCATCGCACCGAATATTCCTTAACCTGAGATTAATCACTACGTTCCTCATGGTCTGACGCCATTGTCGTATATATTCAAAGAGATCAACATGCAACCTCTTTTCAAGAAGAAACCCGGTTTTACTGAAGTCGATCCGTACAAGGTCAGCTATAACGTTGGTTGCCTGATCGACATTCCCACAGGCAAGTATGTCCGTGGTCAACGTGGCGAAAACATCCTGAATGGCGGGCTGTCTTTGTTCACAGCGGTAGCAGGGAAAGGCAATAGCTACAAGAGTACGCTGGCGCATTACCTGGTGTTGTCAGGCGCTAACATCGTTGCAGAGAGCGGGATTCTGCCGTATCTGAACAGCTACGACACGGAAACCAACGTGGACATTCCGCGACTTCGAAAACTCAGTCACAGGTTCCCGTTGTTCGCCAAAAACGATTTGTTTGATCTGAAAGCTTGGGACGTCAGCGACAAGAACGGTCACTTGGGTAACGAGTGGTTCAAAATCCTTAAAGAGTATCTGAAGAACGAGAAGATCAAAAACAAGAAAGACTACATCCGAGAAACTCCGATGGTGGACCGCGAAGGTAAACCCATCTCGACCATTGTTCCCAGTTTTGGCGAAGTGGACAGTATCTCGGAATTCACCACAGACGCCACTGAAGAGATTCAGGATAAGAACGAAATCGGTGACTCTGGCGGCAATACCATCCACATGCGTTCTGGTCTGGACAAGACCCGTCTGTTGATGGAGATCCCGGCGATGTGCAACGCGTCGTCACACTACATGGTAATGACTGCTCACGTCGGTAAAGAGATCCCGATGCAACAAGGTCCTTATGCGGTGCCGACCAAAACGCTTCCGCATATGAAACCTGGTGAAGCAATCAAGGGGGTGGCAGGAAAGTTCTTCTTCCTGCCCACGTCGTTCTGGCAAGCCATGACCACTTCGTTGCTGAACAACCAAGGTACCAAAGGTCCTGAGTTTCCGAAGCGTCGGGATGATCCAGAAGAAGGTAGCACGGATCTGAACGTGGTGACTTTCAAACAACTGCGTTCTAAGTCAGGTCCGTCAGGCTTTACTATCGACGTGGTGGTGTCTCAGTCGGAAGGTGTGCTGCCGACATTGACCGAGTTCTACTACTTAAAGAACGAGGACAAATACGGCTTTGAAGGTAATGATCGCAACTTCAACATAATCCTGTTGCCAGAGGTCAAGTTGATGCGTACCACGGTACGTGAAACTATCGACAACAACCCACAACTGCGTCGCGCGATCAAGATCTTGGCGGATCTGCGTCAAATCTCCACGTTCCACAAAGACCTGCCTGCTGTTCCTGACCTGGTCGCGTTTCGTGACAAGTTGGGTAAGCAGTACGGTTGGGACAAGCTGTTGGCAACCCGTGACTACTGGACCTTCAACCAGTACGAGCACGAAGTCCCGTTCTTGTCGACGTTGGATCTGTTGGAAATGTATTACGACAAGTACACTCCGTACTGGATGAAGTAACATGAAAAGTGGTTATCCTCCCACGCCTCTTCGTCCACGAGACTTTGTGGTGTACCCGTCCCAGTCAGTAAAAGAAAAACCCATGGAAACTATGACTCCCACCGCAATCCGAATTCCCGCTACCACTGACATGATGGTGGTTCTGGAGAAACAGCAAGATAATTTTCCCGGACTTCGTGAGTTGGTGCGTTCGCTTCAACTGACATCGGGATTTATCCTGCTGCCTCAAACCCTGGAACAACTCACTAATCGGTTATCAATGGACACTGATCTGGTCGCGAGTTGTATCACTTACATGGAAGTGGTGGAACTGACCAGTTTGATGGTTTACGGAAGCGTGTCGGAGTTTACAAACCAGATCACTGGCATCTTGACTCGTAACAGACACATCCAAACTTCAGAGAAATGTCTGTATCTGACCAAGTTGGATGACTTTGTCTGGGCAGAAAAAGAAGGACTGGTTCAGTTTCTGGACAACAACCCGGCCATTTTGGCATTGTACATCTTCACCTTGGTCAATCTGTATACCTTCAAAGACTGACTTTCTTTATGAACACCTCTACCTCCCCTATCAGCGCATTCTCTCAAACAGCCCCGTACAACAAACCGAACGAATTCAAAGAAGAAGGTGTCGACCACATCAACATCAACGCCCAATCCAAAACGACCATTGGTAAGGTGTTTGACCCCGAGTACATCAAGGTGATTCAATACCCCCATTTGGGAAAGTTCAGCTCGGTGCTGAGTCTGTGGTATTGGTGCCGGTGTCCGGACAAAGACGACAGTGTTCGTCGTATGGTGCGAGGTCGTTTGAAAGCTTACGCAGAACAACGTAAGCTGTACAAGAACCATGTCCCTAATTTCAAAGCACTGATCGCTCAAGCAACGTGGTTGAAGGTGAAAAAATACCCGTTCGTGTTGAACGAGATCAAGCGACTGGGTGATATCCAGTTACTCTCATATTACACTGTCAAATCCAGCAATGTCCGGATTACCACCAAGTATGCTGAATTCATCATTCAGATCGGGGAAGAAATCATCAAGGCAGTCAAGGAAGATCGTGAACCTGACTTTGACTTCTTGGTGGACAACCCCAAAGTAGCTGATCTGGATTACACCAAGGGTATCTTGATGACCATCGTCAAGAATACAGAAGAGGTCCACGCGTAACCCAACAGGATACCTAGGGAAACCTAGGTATCCTGTGGTTTCTGTCTCGAAAGGTGAAACGTGAACGCTTTAATCTATGCCATCAATGAAGTCAAAAATATCATCCCCATGGAACTCTTGGTGGCTGGTATGACGTTTGATGAACAACCCAACACAGTGAACCTGAGCACGCTGGACGATAAGATTCTTCGCAAGGTCATCAAAAAACGCGTGATGGTTGATGCAAATGTGGTCGGTGGAACTGAAATGATTGTTCCTTTGATCAATCTTCCTCCCAGTTACTTTGAAGACTATTACACGGTATACAACATCCCACCTGAACTGGTGATGAACCGTGAAATCATTTCAGCGTTGAGTATTACCCATTTGCCGATGAACGGGTTTTATAACCAGATGTCGGGAACGCTGTCAACTCCCGCCACAGGCGGCGGGGGTAACTGGTACGGCGTTTACCCAGGGGTGAACGGAGGTGCGTTGATGAATGTTGGGGATCGTATCGGTAGCTCGGCAGCACCTACGGGTATTCTTACGAACGCCAACATCGATTTAGTGGCATACAACACTATCTTGGTCTACGCCCATTATCGAACCTTAGCCAGCTTTGGTGTTCGGGTGGTGGTGGAAAACGACAACAACATGAACAACTTGCAACCTCGAAGTTACAAGAGTTTTGGGATGCTGTGTAGCTTGGCAGTTAAAGCGTATCTCTATCACAAATTGATCATCCCGATTAACAGCGGTTACCTGTCGGGTGGTCAGGAACTGGGAATGTTCAAGAGTATGTTGGAAAACTACAGCTCCTCTGAAGAAGATTACGAAACCTACTTGAAAGAAGTCTGGGGTAAGGTGGCATATATGAATGACACCACCCGGTTCAATCGGTACCTGAATAGTATGTTTGCGCCGGATCTTTAATTTACTATCCCTCGTAATTCTACGGACTCAACTTCCCTGATAGGTATTTACTATGATGAATAAGACCAGCGTGGCCAAGGCCATCGACGCCGCCGTGAACAACGGCATCACCGTGAACACAGACGACGATCTGATGCTTCTGAACAACCATGACCACACGTGGGATGAACTGAACGGGATGAAAGATTCCGTGGCGTCCAGCGTGTTGACGTTCACAATGCAGGTCCATAGTCTGCTGAGCAACCAGGACATCATGGGTAGCCTGGGTGTTAACCAAGGCAAGTTCAGGAAACTGATTGAGATGTTCTTTTCGGACATCAATAACTTCAGTCTGCAAGTCAAGAACCTGCGAGAGCAGCATGAACACAAGTCGGGTCGGGTCACCAGCATGAGTGATTACGACCTGTACAACCGCCTGAGCATCAACTACGCCTCGCTGATGACGGAGTTGAGTGCAGTGATTGCGCCGACGCTGGGTGAGATCATGTTGATTGTATCGGAAGTCGAACAACTGCTTCGTGCACAAAGCGTGGATGTGGTCACTGACGTGAACGTCAAGCCGGAGAATGGTCATGCGTGAAGATGATGGTGTTGACACCGGGTTTGAATACCCGGAAGACGAACCAGTTGCGGTAAATCCAACCGAACCTCAAGCAGAAGCTCCGACAGATAACCAGCCTGCTAAACCCAATCCCAACGCTCGAATCACTGACACGTTCAACTTCACGACCCCTTCCGGGGTGCCATACCGAATCAGTCTTCCATCTGTGGCCTTGATGGACTTCAAGCGGATGATTGACGCGAGCAACAAGACTGACCTGGGTGATATCAACCAGAACCTGATGAGGTGGAAAGCGGTCAGTGAAGAAGCCATGGACTACTACACGCCAGGTGGTTTGTATCAGGAACGGTTCTTTGACGAAGGTTCCGAATTCCACCAAGGACTTCGGTTGGAAGATGGATCGCTAAAGAGTCTTGGAAGCGTGAAGTTCCGGGCTTCCGATGGTGAACTGAAAGGTGAGCTGGCTTTGCTAAAGATCAGCAAGGCGCTGGGTGTGGGGGATGTGATGAACGTCCAACTTCCTCATTCCGGTATCTACGTCACACTGAAACCTGCGACAGAAACTGAACTGCTGGATTTCTGGAACAGCTTGTTCCGTGAAAAGATGATGTTGGGTCGGGCCACCTACGGGTTGACTTTGACCAACTTCGCCAACTACATCAACGACAAGCTGTTTGACTTTATTGCCAACCACATCCAGAGCATCAACTACGGTGAAATCAGCAAAGCGGATCTTCGGAACTACTTGTTGATCCACGATTACCACATTCTGGTTTGGGCGTTTGCGTGTTCGATGTACCCGAATGGTTACGACTATGAACGTGCATGTGCGACAGGTCCAGACAAATGCACCCATACGGAAAAGCTGACACTCAACCTGACCAAACTGTATGAGCTGGACAACACGGCGCTGACACCTTACCAGAAGTCTATTCTTCTTGAAGACCGTC
>JACCDQ011354034.1_pt1 | contig 11479 bp, 10 predicted proteins | sample 7446031 | NCBI WGS metagenome assembly JACCDQ01 (sample SAMN15323442, study PRJNA562643) | freshwater metagenome | isolation source: river surface water | place: USA:Blue River Watershed | collected 2017-08-17
AGCATCCGCAATCGCTCTAAGTAAGCCTCGGTGTCAAAGATACCGCCCGGCTGCTGCGCATGCCAGACCGTTTCCCCCAGACACTCCAGCATCCTGTGCAGGGCTTCGTGGGTATCGCCCAGTTTGGCGGCCTGTTGTTCATATACGGCGCGAATACCTGGCGGCGAATCGACCGAGAGTTGCTCGAACAAAGCCATGTGGAGCGACAGGTGCAGCATCGGGTTCATGGTGCCTTGCTCAGGCGTCCATTCACCGGCGATGGCCGCTTCCGGATCATCGAGCAGCGCATGGTATTCAGGGTGCAGGGCGATCACATCGGCTGCTATCGCTTCGGCACCATCTAGTGGGAGATGATCCCGCTGTTTGCGGCGCGCTTCACAGAAGAAGTGGCGCACCTGGTCTTTGGTGGGTGTAAAAATCATGAGCCTATTCTACTGGCGCGCGCTTAGTTTTTTAAGCGCGGCTTTGGCGTCGGGTGCGCGGCAGAGATCCACCACCGGGCAACGCTCGCATTCTGGCTTGCGCGCCTTACAGATGTAGCGGCCCAGAAGAATCAGCCAGTGGTGGGCGTCGTGCAGAAACTCCGGCGGTACGGCCTTGAGGAGCTTCTGTTCAACCGCTAGGGGTGTTTTTCCGGGTGCGAGGCCTGTGCGATTGGAGACGCGGAAAATATGGGTATCGACCGCCATGGTCGGGTGACCGAAGGCGGTGTTGAGGACAACATTGGCGGTTTTGCGGCCAACCCCGGGCAGTGCTTCGAGTGCTTCGCGGTCCTCAGGCACCACACCTGTATATTGATCCTGCAGAATCTTACAGGTGGCGATGACATTCTTTGCCTTGGTCGGGTAGAGGCCGATGGTTTTGATATACGGTGTCAACCCTTTAACGCCTAATGCCGCCATCGATGCAGCATCTGGCGCATCTTTGAAGAGCTGGCGCGTTGCCAGGTTCACGCCTTTGTCGGTGGCCTGGGCTGAAAGTATCACGGCGATCAGCAGCTGAAACGTCGAACCATATTCCAGCTCGGTAGTCGGGTGCGGGTTGGCCGCCTGCAGGCGACTAAAAAATTCGACCCGCTGCGCTTTGTTCATGCGGGACGCTGACCAGCAGGATTAATGACAGCCGCCAACGCTGACCGGGATTGCGGCGCTGATTGCCCGATCTGCCTGGCGGGCATCAATCCAGTTCTTGGCCGCAATAATGCAACCAAGAACGATAAATGCACCGGGTGGCAGGATGGCCAGCAAGAGGCCCGGATAATCGGCGGGCAGTAATTGCAGCGCCTGAGCGCCCGGAATGACTAGATCAATACCACTGAACAGCGTCCCGCTGCCAATCAGCTCGCGCAGTGCGCCGATCAGAGCCAGGGTCCACAACATGCCGACCCCCATCATGGCGCCATCGCTGGCCGCAGGCACGGGGGGATTTTTAGCAGCAAACGCCTCAATGCGCGCGAGCACGATGCAATTGGTAATGATGAGCGGAATAAAGATACCCAGCACCACATAGAGTCCGTGCAGATAGGCATTCATCAGTAAATCAACCACGGTGACCAGCGCTGCGGCAATGAGGATGAATACCGGAATGCGGATCTCGTAGGGGATGAAATGGCGCAGACTCGAAACCGCGAAATTCGAGAGGGACATGACCAGTAGCGTGGCGAGCGAGAGCATGACGCCATTAACCATGTTGGTCGTCACCGCCAGCAATGGGCAGAGACCAAGAATCTGGACAAGGCTGGTGTTCTGCTTCCAGATGCCTTTGGCGGCAATGTCCTTGAATTCTTTACGTGTGATCCACATGCGTCGTGTCTCCGGCGTATCGGTTATCAACGACCGTCAGTCGGGTCGTTGGTGGTCTTGCGGGTGAATAGGGCCTGGCGATTGGCTTCGACAAATAGTTTGGCTTTATAAACTGCCTTGACCACAGCGCGTGGTGTTACCGTGGCACCGGCGTAAGCGTCAAAGTTGCCGCCATCCTTGCGGACATGCCAGCCTTGTTCTCCCAGGCTTGGCGACACCTGATCAAACTGATTGATCCAGGGGTGTGCCTTGTTCTTATCCTTGCGGGGATCGATGTAATCCCCGAGGCCCGGAGTTTCCTTGTGTTCGACCACACGGACACCGATCACCTGAGCGTCATATCCAAAGGCGACCAGCATGCGGATATTGCCGCTGTAACCATCGGGCGCAACCACGTCAAGGACAAGGGCGCTGGGTTTGCCGTCCAGGCGGGCACGGTACACCGTGCTCTCGGCGGTGGTGCCCAGCGCCGTTTCAGCCGGGAGGGTCAGGGTATCGGTTAATGGGTCGTTGCTATACAGGGACGTAGGCAGAATCTGGTTGAGCACGGCCATTTTTTCAGCGCGGGCTGATTGTTCGATCGTTGGCCGGGTAAACAGAAAGGCCCAGGCCAGCAGTGCAGTGAAGAAGACGATAAAGGCGACCAGTGTTAGCGCCGTTTCACCGGAGACGCGCAGGGCATGTTTTTCTGCAGGCGTACTCATACGCCACCCCCATTGTGCTTTTCACCAAAGATCGGCGGTTGGGTATACATGTCGATCAGTGGCACGCACATGTTGAGGATCAGCACGGCAAACGCAACGCCGTCGGGGAATGCACCAAAGACACGGATCAGGTAGGCGAGGATGCCAATGGCCGCAGCAAAGATGAGTTTGCCACGTGGTGTGGTGGCGCCGCTAACCGGATCGGTGGCGATAAAGAATGCACCCAGGAGGGTAGCCCCACCTAAAAGGTGGAAGAGGGGGTTGGCGTAATGTTGGGAATCAAACAACCAGAAGCCAAGCGCTATGGCGCCCATGCCGCCAATGAGCGCAGTCGGAATATGCCAGGTGATGACTTTCTGCTGGATCAACCACAGCCCACCGATCAGCCATGCCAGTGTGACCCACTCCCAGCCGTTGCCGCCACCGACGCCATAAATTGTGTGATCGCGGAGAATGCTCTGAACGGTGAGGGTATCGTTGCCCGATGCCAGTCGTAATGTGGTTTTCAGATGGTCTAGCGGTGTGGCGCCGGCCCAGGCGTCGATACGCTCCGGCTGGAAGATGGCAATGATCTGGTCGAGCATCGGCAATCCGCCATGGGATAACGGGTGAGGCCATTGCGACATCAACGCCGGAAACGACACGATGCAGAGTGCGTAGGCCACCATGGCCGGGTTGAAGGGATTCTGGCCAAGGCCGCCATAGAGATGTTTGGCAATGATGATGGCGAAGGCCGTACCCAGCACGATCAGCCACCAGGGTGCCAGCGGCGGAAATGAGAGCGCAATCAGCCAGGCGGTCACAACGGCTGACAGATCAGAAAGCGCCGGCATGATTGGACGATGACGCAGCCGCAAAAAGCCGGCCTCAGCAACGATGGCCGTGGTGGTGGCCAGCAGGAGTTGGACAATGATCCCGGGACCAAACAGCCACGTATAGATCGCAATACCGGGCAGGAGTGCCAGCAACACCTTCAGCATGATGCGGGTCACGCTGACAGGTTGAACCAGGTACGGCGACTGGGTCAGGATGTTGGGGGTTTGAAAGGACACGATGGGGGCGGCAAAAGGTTCAATGGGACGTGTCGCCAGTCTTGCTGGCGTGTTGTTCACGTTTGATGCGCGCCCGCTCGGCAGCCGCTGCAATCGCCGCCTGTTTGGCGGATGCGTCGAGTACCGGGTGATTATCGATCGCAATCGGTGTCGATGCCTGGTCCGGGTGGCTGGAGATATCGGGTGCCGCATCCGGGTCTTTTATCGTAGCTGCGGGGGTGGCCGGCGCGGCTGCAGAGGAGAGATCGGTGCCTTCGGCCTTACGCGCAGCGCTGGCTTTGGCCAATCGCTCGGCCTTTTCTCGCTTCTCGCGTTCGGCACGTTCCTGACGGAACTCATGACGATCGCGGGCGGCATCGGCAATGCGCTGTTCGCGCGCTTCGGCCTGAATCTCGCTCTTGGCAAAACGGAAGTAGTTCACGAGCGGGATATGGCTTGGGCAGACATAGTCGCAGCAACCGCACTCGATACAATCGAAGAGTTTGTAGCTCTCGAGCTTCTCGAATTTGGCAGCGCGTGACCACCAGTAGAGTTCGAAGGGTTGCAGCTCCTGGGGACACGCCTGGGCGCAGTTGCCACAACGGATACAGGGCAGCTCCGCTGGCTTGGGTGGGAATAGACCTGGCGCGTGAACAATCAGGCTGTTGGTCGCCTTGACGACCGGTGACGCAGTCGACGGGATTCGGAACCCCATCATGGGTCCGCCCATGATCACGCCATCCATGTCAGGGCGTGGTTGTGCCAGCTTGACCAGATCCTCGATCGGCATCCCGATAGGGACCGACCAGTTCCGTGCCTCGCCGACCGCCCCGCTGAGGGTGACGATGCGGGAGATGAGCGGTTCGCCATAGGTGATCGCTCGCCACGCGGATTGCACGGTGGCCACATTAAAAACCTGTACACCGAAATCGGTTGAGCGCTTGCTGCCCGGGACTTCTTTGCCGGTCAGCACACGAATGAGTTCTTTGGCGCCACCTGTTGGGTAGATGGTGGGCACCGTCACAACCTGCACCGGCAACTGCAGTGTTGTCTGGGCCTTCTTGAGCGCAGCAATTGCCTCGGGCTTGTTGTCTTCAACGCCCAGGAGCACGCTGCCCGCGTGCAAGAGGCGACCGAATAGGGCGCTTCCCTGAATCACGTCTTCGGCCTGCTCACGCATCAGGCGGTCATCACAGGTGATGAAGGGTTCGCATTCGGCACCGTTGATAATCAGTTGTTCGATGCGTTTACCGCCCGGTACGCTAAGTTTGACGTGACTTGGAAAGACGGCACCCCCCATGCCGACGATGCCCATGTCGCGCAGGTAGTCGCGCACCGCATCTGGCTCAGCGTGATTGATGTCGAAGGGTTGGCGTTCGATCCAGCGATCACGCCCATCGGCCGCGATCACGACACAATCGGTGGGAAGCCCGGAGGGGTGCGGAATAGAGTGTGGACCAATCTCGACAACGGTGCCTGAGGTGGGTGCATGCACCGCGGCAGAGACCCAGCCATCAGCCTCACCGAGTCGTTGACCCTTGAGAACCTGATCACCGACCTGAACCGTTGGGCGAGGTGTGCCGCCAACGCTCTGATGCAACGGCACGATGTAGCAGCTAACCAATGGGGCCTGTGCAATCGGTAGCTGGGTCGATTGTGTTTTGTTCGGATCCGGTTTGACACCGCCCTTGAAGCTGAAGAGTTTCATGTCAGGCGGCCTCGCTGTGCGCAGCAACGGCTACCGGTACGATCGGGATGACGCGGGGCGCGGCACCCGGCTTGATCCACTTCCAGGTGTCCGGTGTATCGGCAACGGTGACCATGTCAATACACTCGACCGGGCAGGGCGGAATGCAGAGTTCGCAGCCGGTGCAAAGATCTTCAGCAATCGTGTGCATTTGCTTGGCGGCACCAATGATGGCATCGACGGGGCAGGCCTGTATACAGAGTGTGCATCCGATACAGACCTTTTCATCGATGATGGCCACCTGCTTCGGTTTCTCGATGCCGTGTTCGGCCGAGAGGGGCTTGTATTCCTTGCCGAGCAGCTCGGCCAGTTTGTGAATATTTTCATCGCCGCCGGGTGGGCATTGATTGATGTCGGCCTCATCCTTGGCAATCGCTTCGGCATAGGGACGGCAACCGGGGAAGCCACATTGGCCGCACTGGGTTTGCGGCAGGATGCTGTCAATCTTTTCGACCAGCGGGTCACCCTCGACCTTGAAGCGGGTCGACGCATAGCCCAGCAGGGCGCCCAGGACGACACCGCCCAGGGCCATGATGGCGATTGCGTAGAGGATGCCGTCCATGGTCAGTAGCGGTCGAGACCGGCAAAACCCATGAAGGCCAGGCTCATCAGCCCGGCCGTTACCATGGCAATGGCAACGCCGCGGAAGTACAGCGGCACATCAGCCCCATCTACACGTTCGCGGATGCCGGCGAAAAGGATGAGTGCCAGAGAAAACCCAATCGAACTCCCGGCGCCAAAGACCAGCGAGGCAATGAAGCCATTGTTCTGACTGACGTTGATGAGCGGCACACCGAGCACGGCACAGTTGGTCGTAATCAGCGGCAAGTAGATCCCTAGGACCTGATGCAGCATTGGGCTGGTCTTCTGGATGACCAGTTCGGTGAGCTGGACGAGCGCTGCGATGGTGACAATGAATGAAATTGTTCGCAGATATTCGAGCCCGAAAGGCATCAGCAGGTAGTGGTCGATGATGTAGCTGGCGCCGGTGCCCATGGTCAGCACAAAGGTCGTTGCCGCGCCCATGCCGTAGGCGGTCGAAAGTTTTCTCGACACCCCCATGAAGGGGCAGAGGCCGAGAATCCGTACCAGCACCACGTTATTCACGAGGACGGCACCGATGAGGATGAAGAGATATCCGGTCATCTAGTCAGAATTAGGCGCAGCGGCCTGAATTTACAGCGGTTTTATCAGAGTCTAGGCGCATTATCCGCCCCATAATGGTGTGGCGCAACACGCATCCGCTATATCTTTATGCCATTTTGGATCAATAACCGTAGGGTGACTACGGTTTAAAAGCATACACCCCGAAATCAGAGGCTTGGGCGGTGGCTTTGACGGCTGTGGCGGGCCAGGGCCGTTCCCACGTTGTGAACCAGCGCCGGCCCCTGGTAGATGAGCCCGGTGTAGATCTGGACCAGATCGGCACCGGCTTCGCGTTTAGCGATGGCGTCTGCCCCCGAGCTGATGCCACCAACGCCAATCAGCGGGATCTCACCGGCCAGTCGGGTATGCAGTGCTTTGAGCACCGCCGTGGATTTTTCAAAGACCGGTTTACCCGAAAGCCCGCCGGTTTCACCGGCATACGGATCACCCATCACCGCGGCGCGCTCGAGCGTGGTGTTGGTGGCGATGATGGCGTCGATGCGATGGCGCCTTACGGCCGAGGCTATCGCGTCGATCTGCAGATCATCCAGATCCGGCGCAATTTTCAGCGCCATGGGCACGTATTTGCCATGCTGGTCGGCAAGCCGTTGCTGTCGGTCCTTCAGGCCGGCGAGCAGGGCTTCAAGGGCATCATCCTGCTGCAGCGAACGCAGATTCTGGGTGTTCGGACTCGAGATATTGATCGTGATGTAGTGGGCGTGGGCGTAGGCGGCTTCCAGACAGAAGAGATAATCGTTGTTGGCCTGATCAATCGGTGTGCTGGCATTCTTGCCGATGTTGATTCCGACGATGCCGCCGTTCTTAACGAACTGGCTGGCCTGTACATTGGTAACCAGATGGTCGACGCCGTCGTTATTGAAGCCGAAGCGGTTGATGAGTGCACTGTGTGCCGGCAGACGGAACAGCCGGGGTTGCGCATTGCCCGGTTGCGACTTGGGCGTCACGGTGCCGATTTCGACGAAGCCAAAACCCAGTGCAGCCAGCCCATCGATGTGATCACCATTCTTGTCGAGCCCCGCTGCCAACCCGACCCGATTGGGGAAGGTGATACCCATCACGGTAACCGGATCGACCGGCAGTTTCTGGCGGACCACCCCCAGTTTTGCGGCCTGGTCGAGGCCGTTGAGGCTCAGGTTGTGGGCTGTCTCCGGGGGCAGGCTGAAGAGGAGTGGGCGAAGCAGGGGGTAAAGGTTCATGGTGTTCGAAATGGCTCAAGTGGCTCGGGCAGGTCCGGCATTTTAATCCAGCGCCCGTGGTCCAGCATGTCCATGGGTTGATAGCGTGCCTTGTAGGCCATCTTCTGGCTTTCGGCAATCCAGTAGCCCAGATAGAGATAGGGCAGGTTGTTGTACTGACACTGGATGATTTGCCAGAGAATCGCATAGGTGCCGTAACTGGCCTTCGGCTGCTCCGGATCAAAAAAGGTATAGACCGCTGACAGGCCATCGGCCAGCACATCGATCACGCTGACCATGATCAGTTTCTTGCCAAGACGAAACTCGACCAGGCGGGTATCGACACCGCTGTGGAGCAGGAATTCACGATACTGATCCGGGTCATCGTCATCCATGCCGCCTTGCGGGTGACGTGACTGCTGATAGGCGCGGTAGAGCGCGTAGTGCTCCGGGTCAAACGCCAGGGGCCGTTCGGTCACCTGCATGAGACCGGGTGTATTGAGACGATTCAGAATTTTGCGCTGGGTGCGATCGGGTGCAAATTCAAGCGCCCGGACCCGCACAGGTATACAGCGCTGGCATCCGTCACAGCGCGGTCGGTAGATGAACTGCCCGCTCCGGCGAAAACCCCGATGAACCAGCATACCGTAAGTCGTGGCATCAATCTGGCTGGGAGGAACTGCAACCTGGGAGCGTGCCTGACGTTCGGGTAGATAGCTGCACGGGTACCCGGCTGTTGTATAGAAGTGCAACAGCGATTCGGGTAGGGCGGCATCATTGATGTGCGACATGACGCTAGCTTAAACAAAAAACGCCGCGAGGTGCGGCGTTTTCAGGGGTGTCAGTCGATTTAGAACGACAGGGCTTTACTGGGTGCTGCCGTGACACCGTCAAGACGGCGAGCGCCGTTGTACTTGCCAACCCAGTAGGCCTGATGCATATTTTCAACGCGGATCTCGGCACCCGGCTTCGGGGCATGAACGAACTGGTCGTTGCCCAGATAGATACCCACATGCGAATAGGCGCGTTTCATGGTGTTGAAGAACACCAGATCGCCCGGCTTCAGCTCTTCTGCGCTGACCTTGGTGCCGACCTGAGCCTGTTCGGCGGCCGTGCGGGGGAGGTCAATGCCGTTGGAGTCCAGGAACACCAGTCGGGTAAAGCCGCTACAGTCCAGACCAGATTCCACGGTATTGCCACCGCGACGGTAGGGTACGCCCACGAACTCCAGTCCCTTGATGATCAGGTCCTGAATGTTGACGGAGTAGCGCTGGAATAGGCCCGGCTTCTCGGTCTCGTCTGCGTGGACGGCCGTAGAAAAGGGAACAAGCGTACTTGTAATGGTGATTGCAGCGAGTGCTTGCACCAGTACTTTCCTGCCTGATTTGTAAACGCGGTTTGTTGTGAACAGACCCGTCTTGCTGGGGGAGTTAACCTTATGCATAGGTTCACTCTAACCCAATCTCCGGGTTCGGGCAAGCCTTTTAGGCCGCATCAGTCAAAAGCTGATTTCTTAAGATATTCATAAGCTTGCAGTTAAAAATCAAAGTGCTTCCACGGATTGCGATGTAGCAACGTCTCAACAGCCCTTGAATGCGGGTTGTCGTGCCCGTCTTAGACCGGTTGTCGCCTTGTATGGGTCGGTTTTGCGCACCATTTTGGACTCTTTTATAAGAGTTCTGCAAAATCTGCCGTTTTCCTCTCGCTTCCGGCTTCGCCTTGTGTTACAAATCAGGTTTGCGTCGTTATTTCGCCGTATTTTCCGGCAGATGGTGTATCTCTCTGCCGTTCCCCTGTCTTTTGAAAGGAAACCGCCGTGTTAGAAGCTTACCGCAGCCATGTTGCCGAGCGTGCCGCCCTGGGGATCCCCCCGCTGCCGCTGAATGCCCAACAGACCGCTGACCTGGTCGAACTGCTGAAGAATCCGCCGAAGGGCGAAGAAGATTTTCTGGTTGAGCTGATCACCTACCGCGTGCCGGCGGGTGTGGATGACGCGGCTCGCGTCAAAGCCGGTTTCCTGGCTGCTGTGGCCAAGGGCGAAATCAAGTGCGCGCTGATCTCGCGTGTTCGTGCGACCGAACTGCTGGGCACCATGCTCGGCGGTTACAACGTCAAGCCGCTGATCGATCTGCTGAGCGACGCCGAGTGTGGCGCTGCTGCCGCTGAAGGCCTGAAGAAAACGCTGCTGGTGTTCGACTACTTCCATGACGTCAAGGAACTGGCCGACAAGGGTAATGCCAACGCCAAGGGCGTAATGCAGTCGTGGGCAGACGCCGAGTGGTTTACCTCGCGTCCGGAAGTCCCCGCTTCGCAGAAGCTGACCGTTCTTAAGGTCACTGGCGAAACCAACACCGATGACCTGTCGCCGGCACCGGACGCCTGGTCGCGTCCGGATATTCCGCTGCACGCGCTGGCCATGCTGAAGAACCCACGTCCGGGTATCAATGCCGATGAGCCCGGCAGCCGTGGTCCGATCAAGCAGCTGGAAGAACTGGCCAAGAAGGGCAACCAGATCGCCTACGTTGGTGACGTCGTTGGTACTGGTTCGTCGCGTAAATCAGCCACCAACTCAGTGCTGTGGTTTACCGGTGAAGATATTCCGTACGTGCCGAACAAGCGTTTCGGTGGCGTCTGTCTGGGTTCGAAGATCGCGCCGATCTTCTTCAATACCATGGAAGATGCGGGCGCACTGCCGATCGAAATCGACGCTGGTCAAATGGATATGGGCGACGAGATCGAACTGAAGGTTGATCAGGCCACCGCCAAGGTCACCGCGCTCAAGGGTGGCAAGGTGATTGCCGAATCGCAACTGAAGACCCCGGTCATTCTGGATGAAGTCCGTGCCGGCGGTCGTATTCCGCTGATTATCGGTCGTGGTCTGACCGCGAAGGCCCGTGAAGCACTGGGTCTGCCGGCCTCGACCCTGTTCCGTCTGCCGCAGAACCCGGCCGATTCGGGCAAGGGTTTCTCGCTGGCCCAGAAGATGGTCGGCCGTGCCTGTGGTCTGCCGGAAGGCAAGGGTATCCGTCCGGGCACCTACTGCGAACCGAAGATGACCACCGTGGGCTCGCAAGATACCACTGGCCCGATGACCCGCGACGAGCTGAAGGATCTGGCTTGCCTGGGCTTCTCGGCCGATATGGTGATGCAGTCGTTCTGCCACACCGCCGCTTATCCGAAGCCGGTGGATGTGAAGATGCACCACGAACTGCCGCCGTTCATCGAAAACCGTGGCGGCGTTGCGCTGCGTCCGGGTGACGGCGTTATCCACTCGTGGCTGAACCGTCTGCTGCTGCCAGATACCGTGGGTACCGGTGGTGACTCGCACACCCGTTTCCCGATCGGTATTTCGTTCCCGGCCGGTTCGGGCCTGGTCGCCTTTGCCGCTGCCACCGGTGTCATGCCGCTGGATATGCCGGAGTCGGTGCTGGTCCGCTTCAAGGGCAAACTGCAACCTGGCATTACGCTGCGTGACCTGGTCAACGCCATTCCGCTGGCGGCCATCAAGGACGGTCTGCTGACGGTTGAGAAGAAGGGCAAGAAGAACGTCTTCTCGGGCCGCATCCTCGAAATCGAAGGTCTGCCGGATCTGAAGGTTGAGCAAGCCTTCGAACTGTCGGATGCCGCCGCCGAGCGTTCGGCTGCCGCCTGTGCTGTTCAACTGAATCCGGAACCGATCGCTGAATACCTGCGTTCGAACATCACGCTGATGAAGTGGATGATCGCCAACGGTTACCAGGACAAGCGTACGCTGGAACGTCGTATCAAGGCCATGGAAGCCTGGATCGCTGATCCGAAGTTGCTCAAGGGCGATGCCGATGCCGAGTACGCTGCCGTGATCGAAATCGACATG
>JACCDQ010972278.1_pt1 | contig 11478 bp, 7 predicted proteins | sample 7446031 | NCBI WGS metagenome assembly JACCDQ01 (sample SAMN15323442, study PRJNA562643) | freshwater metagenome | isolation source: river surface water | place: USA:Blue River Watershed | collected 2017-08-17
ACGAATGGAAAGGTTCTGTTGAAGTAACAGATGCTCCTTTCGCTATCGTTAAACGACCTCCTATTAGCCGTCGTCAACTTCACCTCATGGTTCCTTCCAAGGGTGGTAAGCGACGTAAATATGGTGGTTCCACGACGAGACATGGATTCCGCAAAGGAGATTTAGTTTCTTCTCCCAAAGGAATTGGTTATGTCAGTGGAGATACCGAAAAACAACTATCTGTCAGTGACACCAATTGGAAACGATTGGGACAGATAGCGGCCAGTAAGATTCAATTAATTCGTCGTTCTAATGGCTTAATTGTTTCTCACTAAACCATATCAAGCCGTCCTAAAGGACGGGGTTTCAGACCCATTTTTCTGATGAGCTATGACAAGAGTTTTGAAAAATGGTAATAGGTTTCGAGTTAGACGGGGTTTCAATCAAAAAGAGGCTCTACCTTGTATCAAGATAAAACCTCTCAGTTAATCATTTACTAATTGACTGCTCTAAGCGTCGTTTAAAGCCGCGATCCCCGGTAAAACCTGACCTTCCAACAACTCTAAACTGGCTCCGCCCCCGGTCGAAATATGACTCATTTTTTCCGCCACACCGACTTTTTCTACAGCGGCAACGGAATCCCCACCGCCAATAATGGTAATGGTTCCTTGGGCCGTTAAATCCGCTAGACTCCGGGCGATCGCCTCTGTACCAACCGCAAATTGAGCAAACTCAAATACCCCCATGGGGCCATTCCAAATCACCGTCCCGCAACCCTCTAGGGCAGATTGGAAGGTTTTTGCCGAATCGGGGCCAATATCCAGACCCATCCAACCATCGGGAATAGCGTTGACACTTACCGTTTGGGTATTGGGAGCCGGTTTGTCCTTACTGGGGAAATAGTTGGCAACAACCACATCGGTCGGGAGAAGGAACTCAATCCCTTTCGCCTTAGCTTTGGCCATTAACTCCTTTGCCAGCTCTAACTTATCCTCTTCTACCAGGGATGTCCCCACACTTAACCCCTGGGCCTTATAGAAGGTAAAAATCATTCCCCCACCGAGGATTAATTTGTCGCATTTTTCTAACAGGGTTTTAATTACCCCAATCTTGCTAGATACTTTGGAACCACCGACGATTGCCACCAAAGGCCGTTTAGGAGATTCGATCGCCCCTTGTAAAAATTGCAGTTCCTTCTCGATCAGATAACCTGCCACCGCCGGGCTAAGGTAATGAGTCACCCCTTCCGTCGAAGCATGGGCCCGGTGCGCCGTCCCAAAGGCATCATTCACATATAAATCGGCCAAAGAAGCTAATTGTTGGGCAAAACTAGCATCATTTTTTTCTTCACCGGGATGGAATCGGACATTTTCCAGTAAAACGACATCCCCGTTCGCCATCGCGGCCACCGTCGCCGTTACCTCATCCCCAACACAATCCGCCGGTTTCTTCACCGGTTTCCCCAGCAGTTCCGAGAGCCTTGCCGCCACTGGGGTTAAGCGTAAAGAATCTTTTACCCGTTTCGCTAAAGTCTCCCCCTTTGGACGACCAAAATGGCTGGCCAAAATGACCTTCGCGCCCTTTGTTGTTAACGCCTGAATCGTGGGTAAGGCCGCCCGAATACGAGTATCATCCGTAATATTGCCCGCTCCATCTAACGGCACATTGAAGTCCACACGCACAAATACGCGCTTTCCTTCTAAATCGGCTGAACTTAAAGCAGCGATCGATTTCTTATTCTTAGCCACAGTCACATCCTCCTATGCTGGTATGTCGAAAGTCTTAAGAAAAATTAAATCAGGCAATGCCCATTCCTACAATGGAGATAGCCCACTCTTCACCAAAATTGCAGGATGTCCCATTGTCAGAGCATCCCCGATCGCGGTATGAGTAGAATGAGGACTATGGAAAAACGCTATGTTTAAAACAATTTTGTTTCCCATTGACCAGAGCCGAGAGGCCAGGGAAGCCGCTCAGATGGTCGCCGATCTCGTCAAAAGCCATCAGAGTCATCTCGTTATCCTCTCGGTTGTGGAAAAGCCGGAGGACGTTGAACCTCATCAATCCCCGGTGATGGCCTCCCCCGAAGAAGTCGCCCGGTTATTAGAAGCCGCCCAAACCCTCTTTCGCAACCAAGGCATTACCGCCGAAGTCCTAGAACGAGAAGGAAAACCCTCCTTCACCATCTGCGATGTTGCCGATGAAATTAATGCCGATCTGATTGTCATGGGTTGTCGAGGTCTGGGATTGACCCAGGAAGGGGCATCGGAAAGTGTCACCAGTCGCGTGATTAATCTGTCCCCTTGTCCAGTGTTAATCGTCCCTTAAGTCTTTGGCCGAGCCGGAGCGTCTTGACAGGGGAATAATATTCCCGATTTCCTTGGGGCGATCGCCCCCTGTCCCTTTATCAAAAAACAGCGATCTCCCTCTTCCATCTTCACAACTAAACAGCGATCGCTTCTTTGTCCTAAAAAGGGCCTTCCCTTCACTCTCTTCAAAAAAGTGATTCTGAAGGGGGATTTTAGATGGTAGGCATTATCATAAAAAATGTACAATAAGAAAGTTTTATCGTTGGGAGTACTAATATGACCAGATTAGAATTAATTCAAACAGAAATTGAAACTCTTACGGATCATGTATTTACTTATTTAAAACCCACATTCCGTACTAATCAATAAATCCCAATTGATTGAAATTGACTACGCTATATGCAGAAAATTTTGTCAGACAAAACGCTATTTATGGGCATCATTGCAAGAGCGACAAATAGTACGCAATGTAGTTATTCCGTCCTAATTGTGTGAGGCGGCCGGACAGCTATAGGTGCAAGATGGAGAAGGCGAAGAAATTACGCTAGGCCAATAGCCCTTGCTCGTCAATTATCTATGTTTCTTGATGTTTAGCGCATGAATCCCTACAGCCCGATCCCTAAACCGTTAAAATGACTAAGATTTAGCTCCAGACCGCCCTGGTTAGGTTAAATTATGAGTGGCTTTCCCTGGGTTCCTGCCCTGTATCCTGTTCCGCTGATCGACTTTAGAGGTTTCCCGTCCTATGGTAATGCAATCATCTACCGTGTCTTCTACCGCTAATCATCAAGAAACCCTGGTTCTCACGCGGGTAGAGTCGGTTTTGCATCATCGTTTGACCCTGGTAGAAAGCTTGTGGGAAGCGGTGTTGCAACATGAGTGCGGTCAGGAGTTGGTGAATTTACTGAAGGAATTACGCGCTCGTCCGGACAATGCTCCCCTGGTGGCTAGTCAATCGCCGGCAGAGGTGGAACATCTGATTGCTTTGGTGGCGGGTCGGATTGAACAGCTAGACCTCAATGATGCGATTCGGGCGGCCCGGGCCTTCGCGCTCTATTTTCAATTAATTAATATTGTTGAACAGCATTACGAGCAACGACAACAGGAACGGAACCGTTGGGAAGCGAATCAGGAATTGTCCTTTTTTGATGAGGCGGGAAATGATGAGGAGGTGATCCCCCCCTTTGAGTTAAATTTGTTGAAAAAGAGTCTGGGTGAGGATGAACGGCAGGCTCAGGTGGGAACCTATTATTGGTTATTTGCGGAATTGAAACGTCTGAATGTTCCCCCCCAGCATATTCAAAAGTTATTGGATCAACTGGATGTTCGGTTGGTGATCACGGCCCATCCCACCGAAATTGTCCGCCATACGATTCGGCGCAAGCAACGGCGGGTTGACCGGGTGCTTCGTAAGTTAGACCAGTTGGAAAGTAGTTTTCTCAATCCGGATTGGCTCAATAGTTGGGAGGCGAAGGCGGCGATCGAACAGTTAAAAGAGGAAATTCGGTTTTGGTGGCGCACGGATGAATTACATCAGTTTAAGCCGTCGGTTTTGGATGAGGTGGACTATTCTCTGCACTATTTTGATGAGGTGTTGTTTGCGGCAATCCCGGAGTTGTCGAAACGGTTACGTCAGGCTCTGCGGGAGAATTTCCCCTGGTTACGTCCCCCTAAGGCCAATTTCTGTTATTTCGGTACCTGGGTCGGGGGCGATCGCGATGGAAATCCGTCGGTGACTCCTTTGGTGACCTGGCAAACGGCTTGTTATCAACGAGGATTGGTGGTGAATAAATATCTGCATTCCCTGGCGGAGTTAACGGCGGTCTTAAGTCCGTCTTTGCACTGGTCGGCTGTCCCCGGTGAATTATTGGATTCCTTGGAGCGCGATCGCCTGGAATTTCCGGCGGTCTATGAGGAATTATCCTTGCGGTATCGTCAGGAACCCTATCGGATGAAACTGGCCTATATCCAACGTCGTTTAGAAAATACCTATCAACGGAATCAACGGTTAACGAACCCGGAAGAACGTCAACTGGTGCAGAAAAGTAAAGGCCAACCTTACTATCCATCGGGGCAAGACTTTTTAGATGATCTGCAATTAATTCACCGGAATTTATCGGAAACGGGTCTAAGTTGTTTAGAACTGGAAGGCTTAATCACCCAGGTGGAAGTTTATGGGTTTACCCTAGCTCAACTGGATTTTCGTCAGGAATCCTCCCGTCATGCTGAGGCGATCGCCGAAATTGCGGCCTATCTAGGAGTATTGCCCTCTTCCTATACTGAACTTTCAGAACCAGACAAACTGACCTGGCTAGGTCTCGAACTGCAAACCCGACGACCCTTGATTCCCCAGGAAATGCCCTTTTCAGAGCGTACCTGCGAAACGGTTGAGACCTTGCGAACCCTGCGTCAACTGCAACAGGAATTTGGCACGGAAATTTGTCATACCTATATTATTAGTATGACCAACGATGCCAGCGATGTGCTGGAGGTCTTGTTGTTGGCCAAAGAAGCCGGGCTTTACGATCCGGCGACCAGTACAAATTCCCTGCGGATTGTGCCGCTATTTGAAACGGTGGAGGACTTGAAAAAAGCTCCCCAGGTCATGCAAACCCTGTTTGAACTGCCCTTCTATCGGGCCGCCCTGGCGGGAAGTTATCAAGCCTTGGCCCAATGGTCAGGTCATTCTAGCCCGGATAAATCGGTGACTTCGGCCCTCCATCCTGCCAATTTGCAAGAAATTATGGTGGGTTATTCTGACAGCAATAAGGATTCCGGTTTCTTAAGCAGTAACTGGGAAATTCATAAGGCCCAAAAAGCCTTGCATGATGTGGCCGAAAAGTTTGGCCTACAGTTACGCTTATTCCATGGTCGGGGCGGTTCCGTCGGTCGTGGGGGTGGCCCTGCCTATAAGGCGATTTTGGCCCAACCGGCAGGGACAGTGAACGGTCGGATCAAAATTACGGAACAGGGAGAGGTGTTGGCCTCGAAATATTCCTTGCCCGAATTGGCTCTGTATAATTTGGAGACTTTAACAACGGCGGTGATTCAGGCGAGTTTACTCAAAAGTCGGTTTGATGATTTGGAACCCTGGAACCGCATTATGGAAGAGGTGGCGGCGGTGTCCCGTCAGGTATATCGCGGTTTAATTTACGAGCAACCGGATTTTGTGGACTTTTTTATGTCGGTTACGCCAATTCCGGAAATTAGTGAGTTGCAGATTAGTTCCCGCCCGGCGCGTCGGAAAAGTGGTCAACGGGATTTAAGTACGTTACGCGCGATTCCCTGGGTCTTCAGTTGGACACAAAGTCGGTTTCTGTTGCCTGCCTGGTATGGGTTAGGGACGGCTCTGAATCAGTTTATTCAGCAAGATCCGACGAAAAATATGAAGTTATTGCGTTATTTCTATTTCAAATGGCCTTTCTTTAATATGGTGATTTCCAAAGCGGAAATGACCCTTTCTAAGGTGGATTTGGCGATCGCCCATCATTATGTGAAGGAATTATCTAAACCCGAAGACCAGGAACGATTTGAACGGCTTTTCCAACAAATTGCCGAAGAATATCATCTGACCTGCGCGATTACCTTACAAATTACTGGCCATCAAAATCTCCTCGACGGCGATCGCAGTTTACAACGTTCGGTTTATCTCCGTAATCGCACCATTATGCCCCTCGGTTTCCTGCAAATTGCTCTCCTCAAACGTTTACGGGCCGTTACCCAGGAAGCGGAATCCAGTGGGGTTCGTTACCGTCGTTACTCCAAAGATGAGTTATTGCGAGGAGCGATGTTAACCATTAATGGCATTGCGGCGGGGATGCGGAATACCGGTTGATCGGGTTGATCACCTAGGCTAAGGCTAGGCTCCTAATCATGATCCGGGGCGGTCAGGGATTCTGCTAGAGAATCTTGAATCCGTCTGCGGACTTGGGGAAAGGCGGCGATCGTCTGGGGCAAATTATCCCCATCAAATTCAGCAATTTGAGTGGTTAATTGTGCGACGTAATCTTGCAGAATCGGTGAGGGGTATTGAGCCGCTAATTGCCTTAAACGCTGGTCAAAGTTCCGTAAATCCTTCCAAATGAGATTTGCGTTGAGGTTGGGCCAAACCGTTTCTTCCTCCTGCTGGAGATGGTGAATTAATTCCGTCAGGTCTCCCTGAACAGAAACTGCTGGATCGGGGAGATGACTGACTGGGGGAGAGGGTAGGGGGCCGGAACGTTGGGGTAACAGGGGCATTAACAGGGTCACTAACTCTTCCTGTTGGAGGGGTTTACTCAATACGCCCTGACAGTCGGTTTGGAGGGGAAATTCCTGGTAGGCAATGGCAGAAGCCGTCAAAATAATAATGGGAATAGCGGCGGTTTCGGGATCTTGGCGGAGTTGATAGGTGGTCTGGTTTCCGTCCAAACGGGGCATTAATAAATCCATTAAGATAATGTCCGGGTGATGCTGTTTGGCTAGGGCGATCGCCTCCAGACCATCTTTCGCTTCGAGACTGTGATGACCCGTCACCTTTAACAAGGTTCTGAGCAAGAGACGATTGGACTCCACATCATCCACAATCAGAAAGGTACTAGGGGCAAATTGTTTGAGGGTTTTATCGGTTGAGGGAGCCGGAACTAAGGGGACAGTAACGGTGGGAATGATCGTCACCTGGGGAAAAATCACCTGAAAACGGGAACCCTGGCCTAATTTACTATCAAGCTCGATCCGTCCCCCCAGAATATGCGTCAATCGGTCAGTAATGGTTAAGCCGAGACCCGCTCCCCCATACTTACGGGTACTTTGCCCTTCACTTTGGGTAAAGACATCAAAGATGCGGGCTTGATTTGCCGGTGCAATCCCAATCCCCGTATCTTCCACAATTATCGTTAACAGAATCGTTTGGGCAGTTTGGGGTTGACTGTGAACCGTAATTTTGATGCCCCCCCGCTCGGTAAACTTAATGGCATTACCCACTAAATTAAATAAAATTTGTCTGAGACGAACTTCATCAAAGAGAACTTTGGGCGGGATTTGCGGGTGAACCTCAATGGTTAAGGTTAAAGCTTTGGCTTTGGCTTTTTCTAAAAAAATGTGATAAATTTCTTGAATCACTCCCCGAATATTCACCGGTTCCTGTTGGATTTGTAATTTGCCCGCTTCAATTTTTGAAAGGTCAAGAATATCATCAATTAGGGTCATTAGAGTTTTACTACTGGCACTAATGGCCGTGAGATATTCCTGGGCGCGGTGATCGTGATCCCCTTCTCGAATAGATAATTGCAATAACTCACAAAACCCTAAAATGGCATTCATGGGTGTCCGGATTTCGTGACTCATATTGGCCAAAAATTCGCTTTTCGTGCGATTGGCAATTTCGGCCTGTTCTTTACTGTTTTCTAACTCCTGAGTGCGTTTCTTCACTTGTTGGGTTAAATCCTGGTTATAACGGGTTAAGAGGTCTTCTACTTGGCGACGTTCGCTAATATCTTGAAAAACGGTGATGGTGTATTCCACTTGCCCGGTACTTGACCAAACAGGAGTGGCCGTAGCCTGGAGAGGGATCGTTCCCTGGGGAGTCACAATTTCTAAATCTTCCGCATTGGCATATTCCCCTTCTAGGGCCAAACGAAAAGGCAGAATGGAGGGGGGATAGGGTTGTTGGGTAGTTGTTTGATAAAACTCGTAAAAATTGAGGGTTTCGATGGGGGGAGTTGGCTTGATCGCCTCCGTTAATAAGAGGTCTCGCCCAGCTTTATTCAGATAAAATAAATGACCATCGGCATGATGAATCATAATCCCCACCGGAATGGCTTCTAAAAAATCAATGAGCCGTTGTTGATCGCTCTGGAGAGACTCAAAGGATTGTTGTAATTGTTCGGCCATGCGATTAAAAGCAAGGGTTAATTCCCCCACTTCATCCTGGCGATCGCCTAACTCAATTTGGGCAAAATTTTGGGTACTTAAGGATTGAGCCGCTTGATTCAATTTTAAAATGGGAGCGGTAATCCAACGGGCGGTTAAACTACCAATCAGCAGGGCGACCATGGTGGCCGCAATCACCAAGACAATCGTTGTTTCCGTGCTGGCTTGAATACCCTTCGTAAAATCGGACTTGGGAATAATGACCCCAATCCACAGTTCCAAACCTCGTTCGTCACGCCAGGGTGTAATTTGTAATAATTGCTCTTGATTTTGCCAGGTAAAAGACAGTTGTTGTGGGGTTTTGAGCGAACTGAGAGCGGTATTTTGGGTTTTGAGATATTGGCCGGCGGCTTGAATGAGCGGATCGGGAAAATTCTTGAGGGTCAGTCGTTCGGCAGTTTTGCCCTGAAGGATAAAAGGGGGATGGGAACTAGAGGTTGCGACCACACTTCCATCTTTTTCAATAACAAAAATCCGACTGTGGGGTGTAATTGCCAGCGATCGCAAATAATCTTGAATATTCGCTAAAAATAAATCAACTTCAACTACCCCTAAAAATTTCCCCTGGGCATCATAAAACGGTTGACCGGAACCGATGACAATAATTTCCGGATTATCTACCCAATTATAAATTTCAATCCAGGTAAACTTGCCTGCTTGCTTGGGTTGAGTGTACCAAACCTGTTGACGAAAATCACTAAAGGGTAAGGTTCTCAGGAATTTGCCCCGTCGGCCCTGGGGTAAACTTTGATACTGTCGCAGTTGATCCAACTGGTCTGGAAAAGACTCTTCAATATACAATTCAGGACTAAAATTATTCGCCCGTCCTAAACCAATAAAATTACCATTGGCTAAACCATAATTGAGATAACTCACCTTCGGATAAATTTGTGCCATTTGCCAAAGATAGTTCAGAGTTTTTTCTCGATCACTGACATCTACCCGCCCCGATTCGACCGACTTCACCATTAACTGAATTACCTGATAGGGACTCGCTAAATAGTTCGTAAGATGGTCTTCTACCTGTTGGCTGGCGCGTCTTTGTAATTGTTGCGCTAATTCCCGCACATTACGATTACTATTGTTAATCCATAGCACGCTAATAATGCCGGCTACTCCCACCAAGGGCAAAACAAACGGCACTAATAACAAAGTCCGTAATCTGGCCTGACGGTGAATTAAGGCTTTGAAGGAATTAACAAGGGAAAGAGGGGCCATAACTTACCGCAGTTTGCCGAGCCGATGGGAAAAATAAAGAGAGTTTAGGGGGTCGAAGGAATCACTTGAATTTTAATATCTTGATAAAATTCATCTTGAGAGAGTTCAACCTTTGATTGGGAAGATAATAGTAATAATGCCCAAAAAAGACCGACTTTATCCGGTTTTGCGGACGGATGAACTAAAGGATAATGATTATGCCAATGGGTTAATAGTTCCTCCAGTTCAATCCAATCGCCATCGGTCATAAATTCGGGTAAGCGACCCCGCAAAAATTGATCTAATTGACTGGCCAGTTCCGTGAGGTTTTCCTGGTGAGCTAATTCCGTAATAATCTGGAGGGCTTCTTTACGGGATTGGGGTTTGGGTCGTTTCAGGGGACGGGGGTGATCGCCTTTGTCTATTTCCTGGGCAATTTGTTGAATTTGTTCGATGAGTTCCTGAAGAGTGACCCGACGACGACGTAGGGGGGGAGCCGCAGTCCGACGACGGAGATGCTGTTCTAAATTAGCCGGTAAATTTCTGAGGGTGGGATCGGTCAGAACTTCGGGGGGGACTTCCTCTTCGGGTTCCGGGTCTTGCCCCCAAAATTCTAACGTATCCGCTTTATAACGAACGAGTAAGGAAGCCCATAAAAAGGCTTGACCCGATCGCGGTAGATTTTGCTGTTGATACAACAAGTCGGCACTATCTAAAATACCCAACTCCTGTAGAAAACGATCAATCACTTCAATCACCGAAACATCCCAGGGGTTAATATTGCCCTGTTCCGCTAGGTCAATTAAGGTGGCGATCGCTTCTGTGGCCGCTGTAATCGTCATAATCTTAAAGTTAGCAAACTTTGTCTGTTCTCTGTCATCTGTCATCCATCCAAAAATTATGACCCTTTCCCTCGCTGACCTCCGCTTAAATTACAGTAAAGCCGAATTAACAGAAGCTTCGGTGGCTGATCATCCTTTTACCCAATTCCATCAATGGTTAGAAGCGGCGATTGCCTCTGAATTATTAGAACCTAATGCCATGACCCTGGCGACAATCACCCCGGAGGGCCGACCGGTTGCCAGGATGGTGCTATTAAAGGCATTAGATGAACGGGGCTTTGTGTTTTTTACGAATTACGACAGTGCCAAAGGTCAACAATTACAGGGGAACCCGGACTGTGCCTTAGTGTTTTGGTGGGGAGAATTGGAACGTCAGGTACGCATTGAAGGCCAAGTTGAAAAAATTAGTGCTGAGGAATCGGATGTCTATTTTCAACAACGGCCCCGACCTTCCCAATTAGGAGCCTGGGCTTCCCCGCAAAGTCAGGTGATTGGCGATCGGCGTATCCTAGAGGAGCAACTGGTTAAGGTTCAAGAAAAATATACTGACCAAAAAGTTCCCCGGCCTGAGCATTGGGGCGGTTTCCGAGTCATTCCTAGGGCGATCGAATTTTGGCAAGGGCGGCCCAGTCGTTTACACGATCGCATTTTATTCACCTTAACCAATGACACCTGGCACAAATCGCGGTTAGCTCCCTAACCTCTCCGTCTGGAGGCTTGGCCGGCATAGCAGATAAATTAGGGGGCCGGCCAGGGGAATCAACGCCAGAGTCATCCAGAACCGCAAGTTTTCAACGCCACGCCGGGCTAAATCATCCCCTAATACCGCCCCAAATAACAGGCTTAAACAGAGAAAATCGGCACTCATCACGGATAAAAACCGGCTATTTTGCCATTGTTCCACAAAATTTGCCCAGTCTCCTTCTTTCAGAGCCAATACACCACAGGCGATCGCTCCCAGGGTTAACAAGATTGCTAGAATTTTGGAGGCACACAGTAAACGGAGTTAACCGAAGTCAAACAGTGTCAACTGCTTTGTATTCGCTCCCTGATTGACCGTTGAAGACTTACGCCTTCTGGGTTCTAGGGTCTGGAACTGGCTTTGGTCCGCTTCCGCCTCGAATAATTGACCCCGAAAAGGAGTCAGATTATCCAGAAACTTCCGAGTCCGTTCTAACAATATTTCCTTAACCCGCTTGTGGCTAAGGAAGCGAGAAATCTCAACATCTCCCATTCTTGCT
>JACCDQ010146609.1_pt1 | contig 11477 bp, 10 predicted proteins | sample 7446031 | NCBI WGS metagenome assembly JACCDQ01 (sample SAMN15323442, study PRJNA562643) | freshwater metagenome | isolation source: river surface water | place: USA:Blue River Watershed | collected 2017-08-17
CCAAAGTGATTGCCCAGCCAGAAATCGCACAGCGCCTGGCCGGCTTCAACGTCCGCGCCCAATCCAGCACGCCAGCCCAGCTGACCCAGCTGCTGGACCGGGACATCGTGCGCTGGACGGAGGTGATCCAGAAGGCGGGGATTGCGCAACAATAGGCAATAACCTCATTACCTGTCACTGAGCGCCATGAAACGCCGCACCTTCATCCAGTCTGTTGGTTTGTCTGGTTTTCTTTCCCACACAGTTTGGGCCCAGGACAAATACCCTGCCAAGCCCATCACCTGGATCTGTCCCTACGCTGCCGGTGGCAACGCCGACAGCCGTTCTCGGCAGGTGGGCAAGGTCATGGGCGCGTTGCTGGGCCAGCCCATCGTGATCGACAACAAAGCCGGCGCAGGTGGCAACATCGGCACCGAGGCCATTGCGCGCGGCAAGCCTGACGGCTACACGATTGGCATGGGCAACTTTGCCCCGCTGGCGGTGAACCATGCGTTGTTCAAAAAATTGAACTTTGACCCCTTCAGCGATCTGGTCCCGATCCTGCTGATCGAGAAGGGCCCGTTGATCCTGATGGTGCGCAACGACTCACCCTACAAATCGGTCAAGGATCTGGTGGCTGCTGCCAAGGCAGCGCCGGGCAAGCTCAGCTATGCCTCGGGCGGCATCGGTGGCACGCACCACCTCAGTGGCGCGCTGTTTGAACATGCGGCTGGCATCGACATGATCCATGCGCCTTACAAGAGTGGCTCGGCAGGCGCCACCGACCTGATGAGCGGGCAGGTGGACATGATGTTCGAGCAGATGTATTCGGCCATGCCGGCGATCAAGGGCGGACGCCTTCGTGCGTTGGCCATCACCAGCAAGCAGCGTTCGTCGCTGGTGCCTGATGTGCCCACCATGGCCGAACAGGGTTATCCGGCGGTCGAGGTGCTCAACTGGCAGGGCATTGTGGGGCCGAAAGGGCTGCCGCCCGATCTGGTCCGGCAGCTCAACGCCGTGGGCAACAAGGCGCTGCAGGACGCCGATCTGCGTGACAAGATCCTGAGTCAGGGCAATGAAGTCGGTGGCGGCACGCCCGAACAGTTTGCTGCGCTGATCAAGGCCGAGGCGACCCGCTGGGGCAAGGTCGTCAAGGACGCCCGCATCGAGCCGGAATGACCTTCAGGTGTAGCGTTTGTTGCGCAGGTTGTTCTTCATCTCGCGCAACACGGGTTGCAACTCTTCGCCGATGCGCAGCGCCACCGTGGTGGCCAGGATGTCGATGATCAGCAGGTGCAGCAGCCGCGAGACCATGGGGCTGTATTTATCGTAGCCCTCAGGGTGGTCTGCCGTGAGGTGGATGTGCCCGATGCCGGCCAGCGGAGAGCCGCTCGCGGTGATGACGATCGTGGTGGCTCCACGTTTTCTGGCAATGTCGCAGGCGTCCATCAGGTCGCGGGTGCGGCCCGAGTTGGAGATGATCACCGCGCAGTCGCCCGGCTGCAGCATGGACGCGCTCATGACCTGCATGTGGCCGTCGCTGTAGGCGATGGTGTTCAGGCCCAGACGGAAGAACTTGTGCTGCGCGTCCTGCGCGACGATGCCGGAGTTGCCCACGCCGTAGAACTCGATGCGACGCCCGGTCTTGTGGGTGTCGGCCAGGGCTTGCGCGGCATGTTCGAGCGCGAACGAGCTGGCGTCGTTGCGGTACTTGAGGAAGGCCGCCACCGTGTTGTCGATGACCTTGACCGCCACATCGCTGGTCTTGTCGTCGGCGTCCACGCTGCGGTGGATGAAGGGCACACCTTCGCTCACGCTGCCGGCGAGCTTGAGCTTGAAGTCCGACAGGCCGTCGTAGCCCATGCTGCGGCAAAAGCGCACCACCGTGGGTTTGCTCACATGCGCGCGGTCGGCCAGTTCGGTCACGGGCAGGTTGGCAAAAGCGCGCGGGTCGGCCAGCACCAGTTTGCCCACGCGCTGTTCGGCGGGTGCCAGTGACGGTAGCGAGGCCTTGATGCGGTCAAGCATGGTGAGTCTCCGTAGGGTCAAATGATTGTAGGAGCGCGCCCCTGCGCGCGAATGGTTTGCCAGGTGTGGTTCGGCCGCAGGGGCGGCCTCCTACAGGAATGGGTTCAGCTTTCCTCGCCCCAGCAAAAGCCGTCGCGCGCGATCATGGCGCTTGCCGCGCTGGGGCCCCAGGTGCCGGCGTTGTAGGGGCGTGGGCCCACCGGGTCGGCCGCCCAGTGCTGCAGGATGGGCTCGACCCAACGCCAGGCTTCTTCCTGTTCGTCGCTGCGCACGAACAGGTTCAGGCGACCGTCGAGCACATCGAGCAGCAGGCGTTCGTAGGCCCCCACGCGTTCGCTGCCAAAGCGTTTGTCAAAGTCCAGGTCCAGGTGCACCGGCGCCAACGTCTGGCCGGTGCCGCCGGGGCCGCGCTTGCTCTGGCCGGTAGCGAACAGGTGCAGCTCCAGTCCGTCTTTGGGCTGCAGGTGGATGACCAGCTTGTTGGCCGGGCCCATGGGGGTCTTGAAGATGTCGTGCGGCGTGGGGCGGAAGTTGATCTCGATGTGCGCCTCGCGCGCGGCCATGCGCTTGCCGGTGCGGATGTAAAACGGCACGCCAGCCCAGCGCCAGTTGGCGATCTCGGTGCGCAGCGCGACAAAGGTTTCGGTGCTGCTGCTCGGGCTCACACCCGGCTCTTCGCGGTAGCCGGGCACCGGCAGGCCGTCCACGCTCCCCGCGGCGTATTGCCCGCGGATCACATGCTGGCTCAGGGTCTCGGGTGTCCAGCGCTTGAGGGCGCGCAGCACCTTGAGCTTTTCGTCGCGGATGGCGTCGGCGTGCGCGTTGATGGGTGGTTCCATCGCGATCGCGCACAAGAGCTGCAAGGCATGGTTTTGCACCATGTCGCGCAGCGCGCCGGTGCCTTCGTAAAAACCGCCGCGCTTTTCCACGCCCAGTTCTTCGGCCATGGTGATCTGGATGTTGGCGATGTGCTCGCGACGCCACAGGGGCTCGAACAGGGCGTTGCCAAAGCGCAGTGCAAACAGGTTCTGCACCGAGGGCTTGCCCAGGTAGTGGTCGATGCGAAAGATCTGCTCCTCTTTGAACACCTGACCCACTGCCTGGTTGATGGCGCGGTTGGAGGCCAGGTCGTGGCCCAGCGGTTTTTCGAGCACGATGCGGGTCTGGGGTGTGTTCAGGCCCCTGGCGGCCAGCTGCTCGCAGATGGTGGTGAACAGGCTGGGTGCGGTCGACAGGTACATCACCACCGTGTCGGTCTGGCGTTCGGCCAGACGGGCTTTGAGCGCGGCGTAGTCCTCGGGCCTGGACAGGTCCATGCGCACGTAGCACAGCAGGGCGGCGAAGCGCGAAAATTCTTCGTCGCTGGGGCGTTTTTCGCCTTCGACGTTGGCAAATTTGGCCTGGATGTTCTGCCGGTACTGCTCGTCGCTGAGCTTGTCGCGGCCGACGCCGATGATGCGGCCGCCTTCGGGCAGGGTACCGTGCCGAAATGCCTGGAACAGGGCCGGCATGAGCTTGCGCCACACCAGATCGCCCGTACCGCCAAAGAAAACAAGATCGAAAGCCATGAGGACGGTTTGTTATATAGTTACCTGAAAAAAGTCTTTGTAATGTAACTTTGTTTCAAAGATAATTCAAGACTGTTTCGCACGCTTTCTGTAGGAGGCCACCCCTGCGGCCGAAAATTCGCGCGCAGGGGTGCACTCCCACAGACAGCAGTACCTGCCCTCAGACATGAACCAACTCGAAGCCCTCAAGCAATACACCACCGTGGTCGCCGACACTGGCGACTTTCATCAGCTGGCGCAGTTCCATCCCCAGGATGCGACGACCAACCCCTCGCTGATCCTCAAGGCGGTGCAAAAGCCCGAATACGCGCCCTTGCTGGCCGAGACCGTGACAGCCCACCGGGGCCAGCCACTGGACGTGGTGATGGACCACCTGCTGGTGCGCTTTGGCTGCGAAATCCTCAAGCATGTGCCGGGGCGTGTGTCCACCGAAGTCGATGCCCGCCTGAGCTTTGACACCGCCGCCACCGTGGCGCGTGCGCGCCGCATCATGGCGCTGTACGAGGCGCAGGGCGTGGCCCGCGAGCGGGTGCTGATCAAGGTCGCCTCGACCTGGGAGGGCATCCAGGCGGCGGCGCAGCTTGAGCGCGAAGGCATCCGTTGCAACCTGACGCTGTTGTTTTCGTTCTGCCAGGCCGTGGCCTGCGGGCAAGCCGGCGTGCAGCTGATATCGCCCTTTGTCGGCCGCATCTACGACTGGTACAAAAAAGCCGCCGGCCCGAACTGGGTCGAGGCCGACAACGCCGGCGCCAATGACCCCGGCGTGAAGTCGGTCACGGCCATCTACAACCACTACAAAAAGCACGGCATCCGCACCGAGGTGATGGGCGCGTCCTTCCGCAACATCGGCCAGATCACCGCACTGGCCGGCTGCGACCTGCTGACCATCAGCCCCGAGCTGCTGGCGCAACTGGCCGCCACCGAGGCGCCTTTGGCGCAGGCGCTCAGCGTGCAGGCTGCGCAGGCGATGGACTTGGATGCCTTGTCCTACGACGAGGCCAGCTTCCGCCTGGCGCTGAACGAAGACGCCATGGCCACCGAAAAACTGGCCGAAGGCATCCGCGCCTTCTGCGCCGATGCTATCAAGCTCGAAGCGCTGATGGTGTAAATCTTGTGTGTGCGTCTTGTGGGAGCGCGCCCCTGCGCGCGAACGCACCGCAGGCGCCCAACGCTGCATTCGGCCGCAGGGGCGGCCTCCTACTGATGAACCATGCGTTGTGACCAGACTGCGGCCTGGAAGGCCTTGCAGAACCATGCGTCCAGCTTTGCCGGCTTTGACTTGCGCGAAGCCTTCAAGGCCGATGCCAGCCGCGCCACCGGACTGAGCCAGTCCGCGCCCCATGTCTTTGCCGACCTGTCCAAAAACCACACCGACAGCGCCACCGAAGCCCTGTTGCTGGAACTGGCGCAGCAGACCGGTCTGACGCAGCACCGCGACGCGATGTTCCGTGGTGAGCCCATCAACACCACCGAAGACCGCGCCGTGATGCACTGGTTGCTGCGCCAACCGGTCGGTTCAGCCGTTCGGGCTGAGCTGGTTGAAGCCCATCTACAGGTTCACACCACCCTCGACGCCATGCTGGCCTATGCCGAACAGGTGCGCAGCGACAGCACGATCACCGACGTGGTCAACATCGGCATTGGTGGTTCCGACCTCGGACCGCAAATGGCCGTGCTGGCCTTGCAGGATTTTGTGATTGCGGGCAAGCGTTTCCATTTCGTTTCCAACGTGGACGGCCACGAACTGGCGGCGGTGCTCAAGGGTCTGAAGGCGCAGAACACGTTGTTCCTGATCGCGTCCAAAACCTTCACCACCCTCGAAACCATGACCAACGCGCGCTCGGCGCTGGCCTGGTTCCAGGCGCAGGGCGGCCATGACGTGGCGCGCCACTTTGCGGCGCTCAGCACCAACGTGGAGGCGGCAGCGGCGTTAGGCATTCGCACCACCTTCGGCTTCTGGGACTGGGTGGGCGGGCGTTACTCCATGTGGTCGGCGATTGGTTTGCCGATCGCCATCGCCATCGGCGCGCAGGGCTTCAGGCAGCTGCTGACCGGCGCGCACGCCATGGACCAGCACTTTCAGAGCGCGCCGCTGGCGCAGAACCTGCCGGTGCGGCTGGGCCTGCTGGACGTCTGGTACCGCAATTTTCTGGGCTACACCAGCCGCTCCATTGCGCCTTACCACAGCGGGCTGCGCCGCCTGCCGGCATATTTGCAGCAGCTGGAGATGGAAAGCAACGGCAAGCGCGTAGACCGCACCGGGCAGGCGCTGCCTTATGGCACTTCGCCCGTGCTGTGGGGCGAGCCCGGCACCAACGGCCAGCACGCCTACTTCCAGATGCTGCACCAGGGCACGGATGTGGTGCCGCTGGAGTTCGTTGCCGTCAAGAAGCCCGCACACGCCCTGGCCGACCACCACGAGCTGCTGCTGGCCAACGCGATCGCGCAGGCGCAGGCGCTCATGCAGGGCCAGTACGATGCGGGTGGACACAGGCACTTCACTGGCAACCGACCCAGCACTTTTTTGCTGCTCGATGAACTCACGCCCGCCAGCCTGGGCGCGCTGATTGCCTTGCAGGAGCACCGCGTGTTCGTCAGCGGCGCCATCTGGGGCATCAACAGTTTTGACCAGTGGGGTGTGGAGCTGGGCAAGGTGCTGGCCAAGGACATCCATGCGCGCCTCCAGTCGGGCGACGCATCGGGGTTGGACCCTTCGACCGCCGCCCTGCTCGCCCGCCTGCGCTGAGGTTTTGCGCATCGGGTGGGTGGCGTGCGCAAGCCTTGGCTTATGATTTGCCCATGCGCCGACTGTTCCTTTGCTTCCTGCTCTGCCTGACGCCCCTGCGGCTGTGGGCCGGTGTGTGGATGTCCCTGTCGGACAGTGGGGCGCACCATCTTCCTGGCTCTGCGCAGGTCAGCCTGGTCCAGACCTCTGAGGCCGCTGCAGTGCACGACTGCCATGAGGCCATGGCCGGCGCCCTGCATGAGATGCAGGCGCAGGCGCCGCTTGACAGCGTGGCCCACAAAGCAGATTGCCACGATGGCTCCTGTCAGCTCTGCGGTGTGTGCCACCAGAGCGCGAGCCTGCTGGCATGGCCCCAGTCGGTGCCTGTGGCCCAGGCCCACCCGCTGCCGCCCGGTGTGCCCATGGCACCTGCAGGCCACACGTTTGCGCCGCTGACCAAGCCCCCCATTTCCTGAACCTCACGCCACAGGTGCGTCCGCTCGCCGCCCAGGCGGATGGATGCCGTGATCGTCTGTTTCAGGAAATCGACATGAATTCTCTTTTGAAGCGAGCCCTGGGTCCCTGGACCGCGGGCGCCGTATTGTTGGCAGGCATGGTACCTGCTGTCTGGGCGCAAGCCCCGCTGGGCTGGCAGGAAGCCAACCATGCGGTGGGCCAGTTTCCGCGAGGCCATGCGGACCTGCTGCGCTGGGAACAAAAACACATGCCACAGTCGCAGGAGGCCCCCGCGTCCGCCGAGGCGGGCAGCCTCACGCTGGAACGCGCCGTGCGTCTGGCTATGCAGGACGAGGCGGCCTGGGTCAGGCCCGGCATGAGCGAAATCGAGGTGGCTGCCGTGCGTCAACAGGTGGCCGCCTTGCGCCTGGATGTGCACAGGCGCTGGGTCGATGCGGTGGCGGCCCGCCAGTCCCTGGCCCACAGCCGCGACATCCTGGCGGTGGCGCAAGCCGGGGCTGAACTGGGCCAGCGCATGGCCCGGGTAGGCAACTGGAGCCGGGCACGGCAAATCCAGGAAGAGCTGGCGCTGTGGGATGCGAGTGCACGCGTGGACCAGGCGCAGCTGCAGGCCGATCGCGCGCTGCAGGCCCTGTGGCAGCGCATCGGGGCGGGCATGGGCGCGCAGGCGCTGGCGCAGCAGTTGCCCCTGCACTTGCCGCAGGAACTGCCGGTCCATTGGCCGGTGTCTTCGTCTGGTGCAGGCCAGGCCAGTCTGGCGCTCGACGATGTGCCGGCCCTGCAACAGCACGCCCTGCAGGCCCATGCACGCTGGTCACTGCAAGACCTGTCTGCCCGGCGCCAGATGGCGGGCCTGGGCCTGAGTGACACAGAGCTGCAGGCGGCGCAAAAAACCTTTGGCGAGCTGGCCGGACGGGAGCCGCCGGTGTGGGACCCGCGCGCCCTGCGCTGGGGCCATGCCTTTGAAAATGCCTTGCAGGCGCGTCTGCAGGCCGACCGGCTGGCGCGCCAGGTGCGTGCCGATGTGCAGATGGCCGCCGCCGCGTACCGCATGGCGCGCCAGAACGCACAGCAGACGCAGGCCCAGGTGCTGCGCCTGCACACCGAGCTCGCGCAGGAGACCTTGCTGCGCTACAACGGCATGCTCAAGAGCACCTGGGACCTGCTGGCCAGTGCCCGCAGCCGCATCGACAGCGTGGACGCCGCCCTGCAGGCGCAGCGCCAGGCCTGGCTGGCCCATGCCGACCTGATGGGCGTGCTGGCGGGCCTGCCCTATGTGGACAGCACCAGCGCATCTGGCGCCGCCAGCCCCTCCAACACCCGCACCGCAGGACACTGACCATGCAACGCCGAGATTTTTTCCAGAAAGCCGTGGCCGCCGCAGGCGTGGCCGTTGCCACCACCGCCGTCAGCCGCAGTGCGCTGGCCGCCTTGCCCGAGCCCGTCATCCAGACCCGACCGGACACCGCACCGCCCTGGACGCCGCCAGGCGTGACCGGTGCCGGACGCCCCTACAGGCCGGTGGTCACCCTCAACGGTTGGACCTTGCCCTTTCGCATGAAGGACGGCGTCAAGGAGTTCCACCTGGTGGCGGAGCCGGTGGTGCGCGAGATGGCGCCGGGCTTTGTCGTCAACATGTGGGGCTACAACGGCCAAAGCCCGGGCCCGACCATCGAGGTGGTCGAGGGCGACCGGGTGCGGATCTTCGTGACCAACCGGCTGCCCGAGCACACCACCATCCACTGGCACGGCCAGCGCCTGCCCAACGGCATGGACGGCGTGGGCGGCCTGAACCAAAAGCAGATCCCGGTGGGCAAGACCTTTGTCTACGAGTTTGAGGCGCGTCGCCCCGGCACCTTCATGTACCACCCGCATGCCGACGAGATGACACAGATGGCCATGGGCATGATGGGCCTGTGGATCACCCACCCCAAGGGCAAACACCCGCTGATCGCCGAGGTGGACCGCGACTACGCTTTCCTGCTCAACGCTTTTGACGTGAGCCCGGGTGCCAGAACACCCAACGTCAACACCATGCTGGAGCACAACATCTGGAGCTGGAACAGCCGGGTGTTTCCGGGCATCAGCCCGCTGGTGGCCCGTCTGAACGAACGGGTGCGGGTGCGTGTGGGCAACCTGACCATGACCAACCACCCGATCCACATCCACGGCATCGAGTTCGAGGTGACGGGCACCGACGGTGGCCCCGTGCCCAAGACCGCACGCTGGCCCGAGGTGACCACCGACGTGGCCGTGGGCCAGATGCGGCAGCTGGAGTTCATCGCCGACGAGCCCGGCGACTGGGCCATGCACTGCCACAAGAGCCACCACACCATGGGCGCCATGGGCCACGATGTGCCCACCATGATCGGCGTGGACCACCGTGGGCTGGTGCAGAAAATCCAGAAGCTCATCCCCGACTACATGGTCATGGGCGAGCGCGGCATGGCCGACATGGGCGAGATGGAAATGGAGCTGCCCGAGAACACTTTCCCGATGATGACCGGCACCGGCCCTTACGGCCCCATCGAGATGGGCGGCATGTTCACCACGCTCAAGGTACGGGCTGACCAAAAGCCAGGCGATTACAGCGATCCGGGCGATTACAGGCAACCGGCTGGCACGCAAGCCTATGAGTACACCGGCCCGGTGGCGCCCACAGCGCGTGCGCCAGATGCCGCGCCTGCTGCAACCGCTGCACCGCCAGCCCAGGTGCGCAAGCCCCAGGGTCATGCACACCACTGAGCCCACCCGGGAACGCATGTCCCACCCGATTCACACACAAGGAATTTTCATGAACACCGCACTGAACACCACGCTGCTGACCCTTGGCCTGCTGGCGCTGCCTGTGGCGCAGGCCCATTCGCCTTCGGCCCATGCCAGTCCGCCCAGTCACCACGCCCAGGCCGAGCAAAAAGACTGGGGCATCGCAGGCGATCCCAAAAAGGTCAAGCGCACCATCGAGATCCGCATGACCGACGACATGCGTTTTGCACCGAAGGACCTCCAGGTCAAACTCGGCGAGACCGTGCGCCTGGTGGCGGTGAACGCGGGCAAGGTCTTGCACGAGGTCGTGATCGGCACTCCGCAGGAACTCAGGGCGCACGCGGAGATGATGAAAAAGCACCCCGGCATGGAGCACGAAGAGCCCTGGATGGTCCATGTCGACCCGGGTCAGAAAGGGGCCCTCGTCTGGACCTTCAACCGCGCCGGCACGTTTGAATTCGCCTGCCTGATTCCCGGCCATTTCGAAGCCGGCATGATCGGCCGCATCACCGTCAAATGAGGGGGCACACCATGCAAAGACGTCAATGGCTTCGTGCTGCAGCCCTGCTGGGGCTGGCGGCGACCGGTTTTGAACGCACCGCGCTGGCGCAGGCCGTCACCGTGGAGGTCTGGAAAGACCCCAACTGCGGTTGCTGCCACTTGTGGGTGGAACACCTGCAGGCCCAGGGTTTCAAGGTGCAGGTGCGTGACGTGGGCAATACCGCCGCCCGCAAGCGCCTGGGCATGCCCGAGAAACTCGGCTCCTGCCACACCGCCACCGTGGGCGGCTATGTCATCGAAGGCCATGTGCCCGCGGCCGACATCCGGCGCCTGCTCAAGGAGCGTCCCGTCGCGCTGGGCTTGTCGGTGCCTGGCATGCCGATCGGTAGCCCGGGCATGGATGGCCCCGAATACCAGGGCCGCAAGGACGCCTACGACGTGCTGCTGGTGCAAAAGGACGGCAGCACCCGAAGCTTCCAGCGTTACCCGGGCCAGGGCCGCATGGCGCAGCAGGGCGGCTTGCGGCGCGTGAGCGAGGGGGCGGCTGCGGCCCTGCCCTGGGCCACGGCCGAAGTGCGCCGCATCGACAAGGCGGCGCGCAAGGTGACGCTGAAACACGGCGAGATCAAAAACCTGGACATGCCGCCCATGAGCATGGTCTTCCAGGTCAAGGATCCGGCCCAGCTCGATGCCCTGCAGGTGGGGCAGAAAGTGCGTTTCCAGGCGGTGCAGGAAAACGGCGCTTACTGGGTGGTGAAGATCGAGGCGGTCGCGATGTGAGCGTGCATGGGTTCGGTTGAAAACCGGTTGCCCATGCAAAAGCCCCGCAGGGCGTGAACCCTGCGGGGCTTTGTCTTGCACGTCCTTCGACAAGCTCAGGACGAACGGCAGGGGATTACATGCCCATGCCACCCATGCCGCCCATGTCGGGCATGGCCGGTGCTGCAGCTTCAGCCTTGGGGGCTTCAGAGACCATGCACTCGGTGGTCAGCATCAGGCTGGCCACGGAAGCGGCGTTCTGCAGCGCGGTGCGGGTCACCTTGGTCGGGTCCAGGATACCCATTTCGATCATGTCGCCATAGGTGTCGTTGGCAGCGTTGAAGCCGTAGTTGCCCTTGCCGGCCAGCACGTTGTTGACCACCACGCTGGCTTCGCCGCCGGCGTTGTAGACGATCTCGCGCAGGGGGGCTTCGATGGCCTTGAACACCAGGGCGATGCCGTGGTTCTGGTCGGCGTTGTCACCGGTGAGGGTGCCCACAGCCTGACGGGCACGCAGCAGGGCCACGCCACCGCCGGCCACGATGCCTTCTTCCACGGCAGCGCGGGTGGCGTGCAGGGCGTCTTCGACGCGGGCCTTCTTTTCCTTCATCTCGACTTCGGTGGCGGCACCGACCTTGATGACGGCCACGCCGCCAGCCAGCTTGGCCACGCGC
>JACCDQ011655082.1_pt1 | contig 11477 bp, 9 predicted proteins | sample 7446031 | NCBI WGS metagenome assembly JACCDQ01 (sample SAMN15323442, study PRJNA562643) | freshwater metagenome | isolation source: river surface water | place: USA:Blue River Watershed | collected 2017-08-17
GTCTAACTGAGAAAAGGCTTGAAAGGCTTACACTGTAAGCTTTTTAGTGCTTTGGCAGTAAAACAAGCCAAAACCTTGCCAGTCAAGGCTTCCAGCGATTATTGATAATCAGACTGGACCAGTCCCATGAGCTTTGGTCATTTGTTTTCTCCAAAGAAAATAAATTTTATGTCTGGTTAGTAATAGACAGAAAAACAAGAGAAATCGTGGATTGTTATATTGGAGACAGAAGCCGTGAATCTGCCAAGAAACTTTGGGCAAGTTTGCCTCCTATTTACCGACAATGTGCTGTTGCTTAAACCGATTTTTGGGTATCTTATGAGACAGTTATTCTTCGTAAATGTCATCGAGCTGTTGGTAAGGAGACGGGTTAAACTAATCATGTTGAAAGATTAAACTAAAGCAAGCTGAAAAAGAAAACGGCTTGACCTTGAGCGATCGCCCCTGTGTGTTCCCTATGTTTTTGCAAAGCCTACACCTACAAAATTTTCGCAATTATCCCCAACAATGGGTAAATTTTACCGTCCCTAAAACCATTTTAGTCGGTCAAAATGCCCAGGGTAAATCCAATTTATTAGAAGCGATTGAATTATTGGCTACCTTAAAAAGTCATCGCACGAGCCGCGACCAGGATTTGATTACCACCGGCGAAGAAACCAGTTTAATTTATGCCCAAATAGAACGGAACTATAGCAAACAGGAGTTACAACTCTTACTGCGGCGATCGGGGCGGCGGAGTCTGAAAGTTAATCAGGATATAGCCCGTCGTCAATCGGACTTTTTGGGAGTGATTAACGCTGTCGAATTTTCTTGCTTAGATTTGGAATTGGTGAGGGGAACGCCTGAAGCCCGTCGTCAATGGTTGGATACATTATTATTGCAAGTTGAACCGATTTATAGTCATATTTTAAGTCAATATCAGCATATTCTAAAACAACGTAACGCACTTCTTAAAAATTATCGAGGGAAGGAGGAATTTAGCCCTTCAGGGGAACTTTCAGATTCTCATTTAAGCCTATGGGATCAACAATTAGTGACCATGGGAAGTCGTATCATGCGCCGGCGCGATCGCATCCTGCAACGATTAACCCCGATCGCCCAATCCTGGCATGAACAAATTAGTGGTCATCAAGAACAATTAAGCATAGACTATCAACCCAATGTCCAGTGGAACCTGAATGATCATCGTGATCATGAAGCCGTCCAACAAGCTTTTTTAGAACAATTAAGCCAGCGTCGCAGTGCCGAACAACAAATGGGGACAACCCTCGTCGGGCCACACCGGGATGATTTAATGTTTACCATTAATGAAACCCCCGCCAAATCCTATGCCTCCCAGGGACAACAGCGCACCTTAGTTTTGGCCCTCAAACTCGCAGAACTGACCCTCCTCGAAGAAATTATTGGCGAACCTCCTTTGTTATTATTAGATGATGTTTTAGCGGAATTAGACCTACAACGTCAACAACAATTATTAGTCACCATTCAAGAGCGTTTTCAAACCTTAATTACCACCACCCATCTCCAGGGATTTGCCCCCGAATGGTTACAGCACGCCCAAATTCTCGTGGTTAAAGCCGGCCAAATTAGTCGAGAAGAGCTTTCCTTTTAAGGTATCCCTTGCCCAATTTTGCCTTCAGATTGTCCCGGAAAATGAATCTAAATAAAATAAAACTTAACAATTTTTTCCCTAGTAGATCCCAAAAAAGACTGCTAGATTTAGGGAGATAGGGGCTGGCCCGCCTATCCTTGCTTGCTAGAGCGTCCTGGCTTTTGGCTCTGACCTTAACCTTGTTAGTAAATGTTTTATGGATATGACCCATTTTCCCTGGCTCACAACTGCGATTTTATTTCCCATTGTCGCGGCCCTGTTTTTACCGATTATTCCGGATAAAGATGGCAAAACCGTTAGATGGTATGCCCTAGTTGTGGGTCTGATTGACTTTGTGATTCTGGTCTATGCCTTTTATAGCGGTTATGACCTGAGTAATCCTAATCTGCAACTGGTGGAAAGTTATCCCTGGCTTCCCCAAATTGATCTGAAGTGGTCAGTGGGAGCGGACGGTCTTTCGATGCCGTTGATTTTGTTGACGGGGTTTATTACGACGTTGGCGATTATGGCGGCTTGGCCGGTCACTCTCAAGCCCAAACTCTTCTATTTTCTGATGTTGGCCATGTACGGCGGCCAGATTGCGGTGTTTGCGGTGCAGGATATGTTGCTCTTTTTCCTGGTTTGGGAATTGGAGTTGGTGCCGGTTTACCTGATTTTATCCATTTGGGGCGGCAAACGTCGTCTCTACGCGGCCACCAAGTTTATTCTCTATACGGCGGGCGGTTCCCTCTTCATCCTCTTGGCCGGTTTAACCATGGCCTTTTATGGAGATACGATCACCTTTGATATGTCAGCGATCGCCGCGAAACATTTTCCGTTAAATGTCCAGTTATTGCTCTATGCGGGCTTTTTAATTGCCTACGGGGTAAAACTGCCGATTTTCCCATTACATACCTGGCTTCCGGATGCCCATGGGGAAGCAACAGCCCCGGCCCATATGTTACTGGCGGGGATTTTATTAAAAATGGGGGGTTATGCCCTGATTCGGATGAATTTGGGAATGTTACCCGATGCCCATGCGATTTTTGCGCCGGTACTGGTGATTTTGGGAGTTGTCAATATTATCTATGCGGCGTTAACTTCCTTTGCCCAACGGAACTTAAAACGGAAAATTGCCTATTCTTCGATTTCCCACATGGGATTTGTGTTGATTGGCATTGCTTCATTTACCGATCTGGGATTAAGTGGCGCGATGCTCCAGATGATTTCCCATGGGTTAATTGGGGCGAGTCTGTTTTTTATGGTGGGAGCCACCTACGATCGCACCCATACCCTAATGTTGGATGAAATGGGCGGTGTGGGTCAAAAGATGAAAAAGGTCTTTGCTATGTGGACGGCCTGTTCTTTGGCTTCTTTGGCGTTACCGGGCATGAGTGGTTTTGTGGCGGAATTGATGGTTTTTGTCGGTTTTGCCACCAGTGATGCCTATAACTTAGTTTTCCGAAGCATTATCGTGGTCTTGATGGGGGTCGGAGTGATTTTAACGCCCATTTATCTGCTGTCCATGTTACGGGAAATGTTATACGGCCCCGAAAACGAAGAGTTAACCAGTCATCATCCCTTAATTGATGCGGAACCCCGTGAGGTGTTTATCATTGGTTGTTTATTGGTTCCCATTATTGGTATTGGCTTTTATCCCAAGTTAGTGACTCAAATTTATGATGCCAGTACCCAACAATTAACGGCTTTACTGCGGCGATCAGTTCCCAGTTTAACGGCAACGGCCCATTTGCCCTCGGTGGAAACGGTAGCCTTACGCGCTCCTGAGATTGGGTCTTAATCGTTAAGATAAAATTAGGGTAGGTTAATATCAATCTGCCCTTTTTTCTTTTTAAGTTAAGCTCCACAACCTGAAACTCCTGTGTAATTAGGGACAGATTTCCAGCACGGGCCTTTCCATTAACTCAAAAATTTTTAAAGAGGGAATTGATTGTGAAGTTTTAGATGCAAATTGTAAGGAATGGAAACGGAAGAAATTTCGAGCAAAATTAGTCTTAGAGTTTATCCTTGATGAACCAGGAGCCAAAAAGTCTGAATCGCACCTTGATGAAATCCGTCGAGAAATTGCCACTAGTAATTTATCCTAATCTCGCGCCTATTTTTTCCAAGAACATCCCCAAACCTCAAACTTAAAGTAATAAGGAGACGACAAAAGAGAATTTGGATTAATCATTAAGATTCTACTTCTGCCGTCATCTCTAATATTGACTTCAAATTGTCCAAGGTTTTGTCCTCCAACGGGTCAGTTAACCCGCTCTGACCTTAGCCAACAAACGGGAAATGACTAAAACCAAAGAATTGCGGATGGCTAAAGCAAAATGCCCAGAGTCCTCCCGTTACCGCGATCGCCAAAAGTAAATTGGTGAAAAAGCGACCAAATTCAGGATTGGAACCTAACTCTTTATTCTCTTGGCCGGCGGTAAAAAAGAGTGACCAAGCTTCGTTACCCGAAATCGGTTGAAAATTATTAAACTCAGAGCGGAAGACCACCGGCGCAAATAGATCTTTGTTATTTAAAATATCGTAATCAGCGTTCATTAGAATGACCTCTAAATCGAGAAGAATAGTAAAGAAATAATGAGAGAGAGGGGTTAAATTTCTCAGAAAACCGCAGAGATGATTCCTGCCTTAACCCGCTAACCCCCTTAGAGACTGGTTAACCAACCGATTACACCATGGCCTGTGACCACTTCCATAATCAGGAGGGAAGCGAAACCGATCATGGCAAAACGACCATTCATTTTTTCGGCATATTCTGTCCAACCCGCTTGCACCGTGTCATCTACATAGACAGTAGGTTCGATCGCAAAGTTGTTGAGACGGTTATCAGAATCGAGTTTAAATCCGCGAGCGTTCATGTTTGTTGTCCTCATGGGGTGGGTTGTGTTGTTCATGTAAACAAATATAACACTATGTTAAGAAATATGACAACCCTCTTGACAAAAATAAAAGGGTGTGAAAACCGCCCCTTTGCCTCAATGCCCACCGCCGGGGACAAACAACCAGGGGAAACCCGCTCCCAGTAACCCCTGGAAGCTCTGTCGGCGATCGCCCTTCAAGTTAAAAAATTAAAATCAGTCTGTTGAAAAAATTGCCCCGGTCAAGTCTGCATTCGTTAAAATCGCGCCCGTTAAATCCGCAGAGGTAAAATTGACATCACACAGAATCGCCCCCGTCAAATCGGCGTAACTTAAATCGGCTCCTTGGAAATTGGCTCCCGTTAAATCCGAAGCCAGAGAACTGGCCTGTAAACTGACATGAAAATTGGCCCGACAGAGTTTCGCTCCCTGAAAATTTGCCCGCCGCAGATTGGCTGAACTTAAATTGGCATAACTTAAATCGGCTCCCGTAAAATTGGCATTTCCCAGATCCGTTCGTTGATCCGCCGTAGGTCGAAAATCCGTATCCATTAACCGTGCGTTACATAACGTGGCATGACTCAGATTGGCCCCGCTTAAACTGGCCTTGTAGAGATAGGCTCCCGTTAAATTTGCCCCCATTAATCTCGCGCCACTTAAATCCACATCCCGTAAAATCGCCTGTTCCAGATTGGCGGACTCTAAATCCGTCCCCCACATCAACGCTTCACTAAAATTGGCTCTCTGCAAATTCGCTTGAGCAAGATGACTTTTGCCGAGTCGGGCCTGTCGTAAATCACTCCCCGATAAATCAATGCCGGTTAAATCCACTTGTAACAGATCCACATCTCGTAAATTAACCCCCACAAATTGGCGATCGCCATTACGGTAACGGAGTACGAGATCTTCAGCCGAGAGAGATAGCAGGGAATGAGTCACAGCCAGGACTTGCCAAAAAACGCCATCCCCATTTTACCCCCCACCCCCCAAAACTCAACAGCCCGATGAGCCGACCCGACCTAAAACACGGCATCTCAACCTATGCAAAAAACAGGAAAAACCTTGAAAAACCTGCATACTGCTTTAAGGTTTGTAACAAAACGTACAAATCTTTACAAAGAAAAACCGCACGCTAGGGGGAAATCAATGGGCAACCGACTATTTAACGCCACACTGACTATGAGTAAACTCACCAGACGTAATTTTATTTTCACCGCCGGCGCGACTGCACTAGGAACCGTCGTTTTGCATGGTTGCACTACGGGGAATGCTCCCACCACAACCGCTTCGCCCGGAACCGAGGGGCAGGCGAGTCCGGCTACCACCACCGGCGGAGAAGCCCCAGAAGTCACTACCGCTAAGCTCGGATTTATTGCCCTAACCGATGCCGCTCCCTTAATTATTGCTAAAGAAAAAAAGCTGTTTGATAAGTATGGCATGACCGGGGTGGAAGTTCTCAAACAGGCTTCCTGGCCTGTTACCCGCGATAACCTGGAACTGGGCTCTGGCGGCGGCGGTATTGATGGAGCGCATATTCTCACGCCGATGCCTTACATGATGACCCTGGGAACCATCACCAAAACCAAAAAACCGGTGCCGATGTATATTATGGCGCGGTTGAATACCCAGGGTCAGGGCATTTCCCTTGCGGATAGTTATAAACCCCTCAAAGTGGAACTCGATAGCAAAGCTCTCAAGGCGGAGTTTGCCAAAGCCAAGGCTGGGGGTAAAGAGTCCAAAGTGGCCATGACCTTTCCAGGAGGAACTCATGATCTATGGATACGCTATTGGTTAGCGGCGGGCGGCATTGACCCCAATAAAGATGTCTCGGTGATTCCCGTTCCCCCTCCCCAGATGGTGGCCAATATGAAAGTGGGCAATATGTCGTCTTTCTGTGTCGGCGAACCCTGGAATGCTCAGTTAGTGAATCAAAAATTAGGCTATTCGGCTTTAATTACGGGACAACTCTGGAAAAATCATCCGGAAAAAGCGTTTACCCTTCGTAAAGACTGGGTAGATAAAAATCCCAAGGCGGCCATGGCCCTTTTAAAAGCGGTTTTAGAAGCGCAACAATGGTGTGATGATCCGGCCAACAAAGAAGAAATGGTACAAATTATTTCCGGTCGTCAATACCTGAAAGTTCCCCCCGATGACATTTTAGGTCGCTTACAGGGCAAGGTAGATTTTGGTGATGGTCGGATGATTGATGATCCGGATTTAGCGATGAAATTCTGGACCGATAATGCCTCTTATCCCTACAAGAGTCATGATCTCTGGTTCTTAACGGAAGATATGCGTTGGGGTTATTTACCGCAAACCACCGATACCAAAACGGTGATTGATGCTGTCAACCGGGAAGACTTGTGGAAGGAGGCGGCTAAGGCGATCGGGGTGCCGGCGGCTCAGATCCCGGCCAGTTCCTCTCGCGGTGTGGAAACCTTCTTTGATGGTGTGAAATTCGATCCCGAAAATCCGAAAGCCTATTTAGACAGTTTGAAGATTAAGGCGATGAAAGGTTGATCCCTCCACCCCCCAAAAAGCGACTGTGTACACACAAGTTTTGGTTTTTTCATTTAACTTTTTCTCGCCCCCTAAATCCCCCAATACTGGGGGGCTTTGAACCGCGAAAGATACCGATCTCCGCCCAAACTTGGGGGGCTGGGGGGGCAAAATAGGGTTGACTGGTAGATATGTGTACGCGGTAGCCTTAAAAAAGGGGGGCTAAAACCTTAAAATCCTTCTTAAAAAAAGGGACTTAGAATCCCAAGCCTCCTCTTAGCCAAGGAGAAAACAGAATCCTAAAATTTCTCCTACAAAGGGGATTAGATAATTTTTAAATTTATTGGTATTTTTATGGCAAATGCAGTAGCTTCTCCTCGACGTTCTCGCAATAATCCCTGGGCATTTTTGACCCATTCAAAAAAGATTATGCGGCCCTTAGTAGCCGTCATCGTTTTATTATTTGTTTGGCAGATTCTTTGTTCCGGTGCGAGTCCCAATTTACCCAGTCCGTTAACGGTGATTAAAGAAACCTGGAATCCATTAATTATTAATCCTTTTTTTGATAATGGTGGTACGGACAAGGGCTTAGGTTTACAAATTTTTGCGAGTTTGACCCGTGTGGCAGTTGGTTTTTCCCTAGCTTCGATTGTGGGGATTGCCCTGGGGATTTTAATTGGCAGTAGTCGCTTAATGTATGATGCCCTAGACCCCATTTTTCAGGTGTTAAGAACGATTCCCCCCTTGGCCTGGTTGCCGATCGCCTTGGCCGCTTTGCGGGAAAGTGAACCGTCTGCTATTTTTGTGATTTTTATTACCTCTATTTGGCCGATTATTATTAATACAACGGTAGGGGTACAACAGGTTCCCCAGGATTATCGCAACGTTTCAAGGGTTTTGCAGTTATCCAAAACCGAATATTTCTTTAATATTTTATTTCCAGCTTCGGTTCCCTATATTTTTACCGGCTTAAGAATTGGTATTGGTTTATCCTGGTTGGCGATCGTGGCGGCAGAAATGTTAGTAGGCGGTGTCGGAATTGGTTTCTTTATTTGGGATGCTTACAACAGTTCACGGATGAGTGAAATTATTTTAGCTCTGGTTTATGTGGGTTTAGTGGGTTTATTGTTAGATCGTTTTGTCGCTTTGATTGCGAGTTTGGTCGTTCCTGCTGAACAAAAGTAATGGTTTGCTACGAGAGATCCCACCCACCCCTTAAAAAGGCGAGATCCCCCCTACCCCCCTTAAAAAGGGGGGCTTATGAATAACTAAACTATTCACTATCAACTATTTACTATTCACTAACTTATGTCTGCTTTTATTGAAATTGATCACGTTGACCGCATTTTTCCGCTACCCAATGGCGATCGCTATATCGCCCTCAAAAATATTGAATTAAAAATTCAACCGGGCGAATTTATTTCCCTCATCGGTCATTCCGGCTGTGGTAAATCTACCCTATTGAATATGGTTTCAGGGTTAGATCAACCGACCTTTGGCGGGGTTATTATGGAAGGCCGGGAAATTGAAGGGCCGGGCCCCGATCGCATGGTCGTTTTCCAGAATTATTCTTTGTTACCTTGGTTAACCGTTCGCCAAAATATTGGATTAGCGGTTAATCGTGTTTTACGCCAACTCCCCAAAGCAGAACGGGAAAAAATTATTGATGACAATATTGCCCTCGTCGGCCTCCAACGGGCCACCCATAAACGACCCGGCGAATTATCCGGCGGCATGAAACAACGGGTGGCGATCGCCCGCGCCCTAGCCATCAAACCGAAAGTCCTACTCTTAGATGAACCCTTTGGAGCCTTAGATGCCTTAACCAGAGGGAACCTACAGGAACGGCTCATGGACATTGTTCAGGAGAGCCAAGTCACTTGTATTATGGTGACTCACGACGTAGATGAAGCGTTACTGCTCTCGGATCGGGTCGTCATGTTAACCACTGGGCCAGAAGCCCATATCGGTCGCATCTTGGAAGTGCCGATCCCCCGTCCCCGTCATCGCTTAGAAGTCGTCAACCATCCCAGTTACTACGCCCTGCGCGGCGAGATGGTGTATTTCCTCAATCAACAAAAACGAGTTAAGAAAGTGGGTCAGATTGCCTACGCGCCCCAGGTAATGACCGGCAATGGGCTGGAAAAAATTAATCTCAATATTGGGTTTATTCCCCTCACCGATTGCGCTCCCCTCATTGTGGCCCAGGAAAAAGGCTTCTTTCAGGAGTTCGGCCTGACCTCCGTGAATTTAGTGCGGGAACCCAGTTGGCAGGCGATCGCCGAAGGAATAACCGAGAATCGCTTAGATGCGGCCCAAATGGTAGCAGGAATGCCCCTAGCCTTAACCCTGGGGATGGGAGGAAAAACCCCTTTACCGATCATTACGGCCATGGTGATGAGTCGCAACGGCAACGCCATTACCCTCAGCAAAAAATTCGCCCAGGCCGGCGTAAAAACCCTAGCAGACCTCAAAACCCAACTGGCCAACACACCTGACCAGGTTTCCACCTTTGGCATGGTACATCCTGCCTCAATGCACAACCTCATACTCCGGTACTGGTTAGCATCCGCCGGCATTGACCCCGATCATGATGTAACCCTCACCCATTTACCCCCACCTCAAATGGTCGCCAACCTCAAAGCGGGCAATATTGACGGTTTCTGTGTCGGAGAACCCTGGAACTCCCGGGCCATCTATGAAGATTTAGGGTATGTGATTGCCACAGACTTAGACATTTGGGACGGACACTCGGAAAAAGTATTAGGGGTACGGGAAGATTGGGTTAGCCAATACCCAGAAACCCATTTAGCGTTGGTCAAAGCCCTCCTAAAAGCCTGTGAGTATTGTGATGATCGCCGTCATCGGGAAGAAATCCTTGGCCTACTCTGTCAACCTCAGTACGTCGGCAGTTTACCGGACTATACCCGTCCAGGCTTTATCGATCCCTACGATCGCGGCGATGGCTCAGAACCACAACAATTACTCCGGTTTAATCAATTTTATGTTGAGCAAGCCAACTGTCCCTCTCGCAGTGAAGCCCTGTGGACATTGACCCAATTAGCCCGTTGGGGTTATCTCCCGTTCCCGAAAAACTGGGTAGAAATTATTGAGCGGGTACGCCGTCCCGATTTATTTGGCGAAGCCTGTCGTCAATTAGGGTGGCCCGATATGGAAAGTGAACGGTCTAGCTTAAAACTTTTTGATGGCATGGTTTTCACCGCCAATGATCCCCTGGGCTATATTAAACGTTTTACTCTGCACCGGGAAATTAACGTCTCCGAAATCCTGATTGATAACCCTGGAAGAGTGAATTGATCATGGATAATTGACAATGGATAATGATTAGATAGTTCTTAATGTTACAAAACTTTCAGATACTTTAAGGCTATCTGTATCTTGTTAAAGACATTTATTTTATCTCTCCAACTCCAATGATTTTTTCTTGATTATCAACTATCAACTATCAATTATTCATTATTAACTATGTTGACAATGACTGCCACAGACAATCCCCAAGCCCAAGAAAAGACTACTTTTTTAGCCATTGAAAATGTTTCCAAAGTTTATCAAACTGATCGCGGCCCCTATACCGTTTTAGAAGATGTTAATCTGGAGGTCAAAGAAGGGGAATTTATCTGTGTGATCGGTCACTCCGGTTGTGGTAAATCTACCTTGTTAAACATGGTTTCTGGTTTTAATTCCCCCACCACAGGAACCGTTAAACTCAAGGAAAAAGTGATTGCAGGACCCGGTCCGGATCGCATGATGGTCTTCCAGAATTATTGTTTGCTACCCTGGAAAACCGCCTGTGACAATGTCTTTTTAGCCGTTAATTCGGTTTATCCCGAAAAACCCAAAACCGAAAAAGATCAATTAGTAGCTCATTACCTAGAAATGGTCGGTCTAACGGAAGCCGCCAAGAAAAAACCCAATCAAATGTCAGGAGGGATGAAACAACGGGTGGCGATCGCCAGAGCCTTAGCCATTTCCCCCGAAGTCCTGATTTTAGATGAACCCTTTGGCGCATTGGATGCGATTACCAAAGAAGAATTACAGGAAGAATTATTAAAAATTTGGCGAGATAATCAACTCACCGTGTTAATGATTACCCACGACATTGATGAAGCGTTATTTTTAGCTGATCGCCTTGTGATGATGACCAATGGCCCCAGTGCCAAGGTCGGCGAAATTTTAGAAATTCCCTTCTCCCGTCCCCGCAATCGCGCTCAAATTACAGACGATCCCAAATACTACGAATTACGCAACTATGCCCTCGATTTTCTCTTTCATCGTTACGCCCATGATGAAGATGACGAGGTTCAGGAAGCTCTACCCAATCATGGTTTACGCTTCAAACAAATCGTGGCAGGGGTGGCTAGTTTAGCGGCGATCGCCCTAGTAGGGCTTGGTGCAATCCAGACCTTTTTTCCGAAGGGGGGAGATACCCCTCAGCCGGCGATCGAATCTCCTGCCCAACCGTAATTTATTCAGCTTCAATGGGTCTA
>JACCDQ010033595.1_pt1 | contig 11475 bp, 9 predicted proteins | sample 7446031 | NCBI WGS metagenome assembly JACCDQ01 (sample SAMN15323442, study PRJNA562643) | freshwater metagenome | isolation source: river surface water | place: USA:Blue River Watershed | collected 2017-08-17
CAGCAGTTCGTCGTTCGCCGGGTGGTCGGTCAGGGCCTCGGCAATGCGCGAGTCGAGCGCGCGGGCGTCGCCCGGCAGGTCTGCATAGGCCTCGGGGCCCCGGTAGACCTGCCGCTTTTCGTAGTCGAGCAGGCCGCGGCGCAGGGCGCGGTAGGCCGTGTTCTGCTCCGTGCTGTCGAGCGTCAGGTAGACGTTCAGGCCGCGGGAGTACGCCTCATCGCCGTATTGATTGAAGATCAGCTGGCGCGCCGCCTCGGCGACGAACTCGGCGTGCGACGCCGACTCCTGGATGGGCCGGATGCGCAGTTTTTCAGCCTTGGCCTCGTCCCGCTGTTCCTCCGTGATGTAACCAGTCTCGAACATCCGCTCGATGATGTATTGCTGGCGGATGCCGGCGCGACGTGGGTTGTTGATCGGGTTGTAGGCGGACGGCGCCTTCGGCAGGCCCGCCAGCATGGCAGCCTCCGCGACGCTGACCTTGTCCAGCGTCTTGCCGAAATAGACCTCGCTGGCGGCGGCGAAGCCGTGGGCTCGGTGCCCCAGGAAGATCTGGTTCATGTAGATCTCGAGGATCTTCTCCTTGGGCAGGGCGGCTTCGATCTTCAGCGCCAGCAGGATCTCGTAGATCTTGCGGGTGAAGGTCTTCTCCGTGGAGAGGTAGAAGTTGCGCGCCACCTGCATGGTGATCGTCGACGCCCCCTGGCTGCGCGACTCGCCCACGTTCGCCAGGCCAGCGCGGATGATGCCCAGATAGTCCACGCCACCGTGCTGGTAGAAGCGGGCGTCCTCGATGGCCAGTACAGCCTCCTGCATCACCTTGGGAATCTGCTCGATGGGCAGGTAACTGCGCCGCTCCTCCCCGAACTCGCCGAGCAGCACGCCGTCGCTGGACAGCACGCGCATGGGCAGCTTTGGCCGGTAGTCCGTCAGGCCGCTGATGTCCGGCAGGTTCGGATACGCCAGTGCCAGCCCCATGGCCACCAGCATCACTGCGGCGGCGATGCCGCCAGCCAGCAGGCCGAAGCACCAGAGCAACACACGGCCCAGTCTGGCGCCAAGAGAGCGCTGCTTGCGGGAGGGCGGGGAACCGGCCGAAGCGGGGGGCGGACTGGGAGCAGCGTTTCGAGACTTGTCGTTCATGTGCCGGCGAAGCGCGCTCGCAGGCGCGAGAGAGGAGGGCGGCGGATTATAGGAAGCGGCACCCGGGGCGCCCCGGTGAGCCGGCGTCGACCGCCGTGGTGTGCAAAACGCCGCTTTCCGCCCGTTTTTCGCTCGCGCTCCGACCGCCGACCTCGTGTATGTTTGGCAACGCGGCGTTACGAGCTGGCACCGAATTCGCATTCGGCGTCAAAGGCTTTGCTGCTAGCATTCAAGTAACTTATTAATAGTCCGATACGTATCTCAACGCATCGGCGAGCAAAGGGCATGGGAATACTTGACGCGCTTTTGGGTCGCAAGCACCCTCCCCTGATTGGCCTGGATATTAGTTCCTCCAGCGTCAAGCTGGTGGAGCTGAGTCAGACCGCTAACGGCGAATTTGTGCTGGAACGTTTCGCGAGCGAGCCTTTCGAGAAGGGTTGGATCGCTGACGGCCAGATCGAGAAGTTCGATGAGGTGGCGGACGCCGTGCGTCGCGTCGTGGCGCGCAGCGGCAGCAAGACCCGCGAGGCGGCGCTGGCGATGCCGCAGTCAGCGGTCATCACGAAGAAGATCATGCTGCCCGCCGGGCTGCGTGACGAAGAGCTGGAGCTGCAGGTTGAGGCCGAGGCCAATCAGTACATCCCGTTCTCGCTGGACGAGGTCAGCCTGGACTTCTGTGTGATGGGCCCGAGTCCGACCTCGGTCGGCGACGTCGAGGTGCTGATCGCGGCGTCCCGCAAGGACCGTGTGCAGGATCGTCAGGGGCTTGCCGAAGCGGCAGGGCTGCGGCCGGTCGTGCTGGACATCGAATCTCATGCCTCGCGCATGGCGATGGGTCGACTCATCGCAGGTTTGCCGAATCATGGCAAGGATGCGTTGGTCGCGCTGTTCGAGATCGGCGCGGACACCACCAGCCTGAAGGTGCTGCGCGACGATGAGCTGCTGTACGACCGCGACCAGTCCTTCGGCGGCGCGCAGCTGACGCAACTCATTTCGCGCCAGTACGGGTTCTCCTTCGAGGAGGCAGAGCAGAAGAAGTTGAGCAACGATCTGCCGGAAGACTACGAATCCGGCGTGCTCAACCCCTTCGTGGACAGCCTGTCCCAGGAGATCGGTCGGGCGCTGCAGTACTTCTTCACCAGCACGCCGCACCACCGAGTGCACTACGTCATGTTGGCCGGCGGTACGGCGACCTTGCCCGGGCTCAAGGACCGGGTGAGCGACCTGACGGGCTTCGCCTGCATGGTCGTCAACCCGTTTGAGAACATGGGCTTGGGATCGACAGTGCGTGAATCCAAGCTTCAACGTGAGGCGCCGTCCTATCTGACGGCCTGCGGTCTCGCGATGCGGAGGTTTTTCCAGTGATCTTGATCAACCTGCTGCCTTACCGCGAGGAAAGGCGCAAGCGGCGCAAGGCCGCGTTTTTTGCTGGCATGGGGCTGGCTGCTTTGGTGGGTGTCGGGCTCGTCGTCGCCGCCTTCTTGCTGCTTGAGCTGTTAACGCAAGATCAGCAGTCGCGCAACCAGTACATCAAGGGCCAGATCGCCGAACTCGAGATCCAGATCAAGGACATCGCCACGCTCAGGGCGGAAATTGACTCGCTGAAGGCGCGTCAACGCGCGGTTGAGGACTTGCAGACGGATCGCAACACGCCGGTCCAGCTGCTGAGCGATGTTTCTCGCCTGGCGCCGGAGGGCATCTACCTGACGGCCATCCGCCAGGCAGACAAGTCGGTCACGATCAACGGCATGGCGCAAACCAACGAGCGGGTCTCGGAGTTCCTGCGCAACGTGTCGCGGGGGTCCGAGTGGTTGGAGAAGCCCGACCTGATCGAAGTGAAGCTGGCCAATGTCGGTACCAACTCGCGTGACGCGCGTCGGCTGCTGGAGTTCTCGATGAAGCTCTCCATCAAGGAGCCGCCGCGAGATCCTGCAGCGGGTGCGTCCGCTCCGAAGAACAGCTGATCGACATGGCCACATCTTCCATGCGCAAGTTCGACCTCAACGCCTGGTTCGCGGACATTGCCGCCCAGTTCCAGGGCCTCAATCCCAAGGAGCCCGGCCAATGGCCGCTGGCGCCGAAGCTCGCGACGGCGCTGGCCGTCGTCGCGGCGGTCGTCGGTGCGGGCTATTTCTTCTGGCTGGCCGACGTGCAGGCTGCACTCGAGGCGGAGCGCGCCCGTGAGCCTCAGCTGCGCGAGGAGTTCCGCAGCAAGCTGGCCCAAGCCGTCAACCTGCCTGAACTGCGCAAGCAGAAGAGCCAGGTGGAGGAATACGTCATTCAGCTCGAAAAGCAGTTGCCCGGCAAGGCGGAGATTGACCAGCTGTTGTCTGACATCAGCAGCGCTGGCGTGGGGCGCGGCCTGCAGTTTGAACTGTTCCGACCCGGCCAGATCGTGCTCAAGGACTACTACGCCGAGCTGCCGATCGCGGTCCGCGTCTCCGGCCGCTACCACGACATTGGTTCGTTCGCGGCAGACGTTTCCAACCTGTCCCGCATCGTCACGCTGCACAACCTCAACGTCGTGGCGCCTACGACGCCGAACAGCGGCCTGCTGAGCATGGAAGCGACGGCGCGCACGTATCGCTACCTCGACCCGACGGAAGTGGCCGAGCAGAAGAGAGCTGCAGCCGCAGCCAAGGCCGCTGCAGGGGGCAAGAAATGAGGCAGTCGCTGATTTGCATCGCGTTGCTGTCCACGCTCGTGGGTTGCGGTGGAGACTCGGACGATCTCCGCGAATGGATGGAGCAGCAACGCCGGGAGGCCCGGCCTTCGGTCAAGCCCCTGTTGCCGCCCAAGAAATTCCTGCCGCAGCCCTACGAGGGCGCAGACACGGTGGACCCGTTCAGCCCGCAAAAGCTGTCGGCGGCCATCCGTCAGGACGCGGCCCAGCCGAATTCATTGCTGACCGCCGAGCTCAAGCGTCGCAAGGAGCCGCTCGAGGCCTACCCGCTCGACGCGATGCTCATGGTGGGTAGCCTCACACGGGATGGCAAGCGCTATGCGCTGCTCCGTGTGGATAACCTGCTGTATCACGTCAGGGTCGGGGAGCACCTCGGCCAGAACTTCGGCAGCATCACCAAGATCACCGAAACCGAGATCACGTTGCGAGAGATCGTCCAGGATGCTGCGGGCGAATATGTCGAACGCGCCAGTACCCTCCAGCTGCAGGAGAAGGGACGATGAAGTCATTCCAGGAGAATAAGTCGATGGGCCGTAGCTGGTTGTTGGGAGTGGCCGTCGCGCTGATGAGCGCGCCATCGGCTTGGGCGCAAGCCCAGATCCGGGCGATCAACACCAGCCAGCAGGCCGGTGTCGATGTTGTGCGTATTGAATTGAACGAGCCTTTGGCCGCAGTGCCGACGGGTTTCACGATCCAGACGCCGCCTCGCATTGCGATCGATCTGCCAGGCGTCATCAACAGCCTTGGCCGCAATTCGGTCGACATCAACCAGGGCAACCTGCGGTCTGCCAATGTGGCTCAGACCGGCGATCGTTCGCGTGTCGTGCTGAACCTGCGCCAGGCCTCGAGCTACACGGCGAAACTTGATGGCAGCGCGCTCGTGTTGGTTCTTGGCAGTGCGGCGCCGGCTGCTCAGGCTGCGGCCGATGAGCCGGTGCACTTCGCCCAAAGTCTCAATACCGCACCGCAGTCGCTGCGCGACATCGACTTCCGCCGCGGCGCCGATGGCGCCGGGCGAGTCATCGTCAATCTGCCCAGCAACCAGGTCGGCGTTGACATCCAGCAGCAGGGTCAAGGCCTGATCGTCGAATTCCTGCGGTCCAGTCTGCCGGAAAACCTGCGTCGCAAGATCGACGTCACCGACTTCGGCACGCCTGTTCAGACGGTGACAACGTCACAGACCGGCGACCGCGTGCGCATGGTGGTCGAGCCTAAGGGCAACTGGGAGCACAGCGCTTACCAGAGTGACAACCAGTTCGTGCTCGAGGTTCGTCCGCAAAAGGTTGACCCGAACAAGCTGACGCAAGGTCCGGGCTATGCCGGTGACAAGTTGTCGCTGAACTTCCAGAACATCGAAGTTCGGGCGCTGCTGCAGGTCATCGCTGACTTCACGAACTTCAACGTGGTGACCAGTGACACCGTCACCGGCAACGTCACGCTGCGTCTGAAGGATGTGCCGTGGGACCAGGCCCTGGACATCATCATGCAGGCCAAGGGCCTGGGCCTGAAAAAGTCCGGCAATGTGCTGTGGATCGCTCCCAAGGACGAACTGGCCGCCAAGGAAAAGCTTGACCTCGAAGCCAAGGCGGCAATTGCCCAGCTCGAACCGGTGCGGACGCAGTCTTTCCAGCTCAACTATGTGAAGGCTGAGGATGTCGCCAAGGGCATCAGCGGACAGAGCATCGGGACGAGTGGCAATTCGAGCAGCAGCAGCAACAGCAGCAGCAACAACAGTGGAAACGGCTCGAATGCCGGCATGCGCATCTTGTCGCCCCGCGGCAGCGTGATTTCGGAATCGCGGACGAACCAGCTCTTCGTGTCGGACATCCCGAGCAAGCTCGAGGAAATCCAGGCCATGATCACCAAGATCGACGTGCCTGTCAGGCAGGTGCTGATCGAGGCGCGCATCGTCGAAGCGAATGACAAGTTCGGCCGTGCGTTGGGCGTGAAGCTTGGGGCCAACGATTTGCGCGGTGCGCAGGGCGGCATCCCGGGTTACAGCGTCGGCGGCAACAACTACGTGACGGTTGGCGGCAATTACAACGGTGTGGGTTCGCAGACCAACCAGGGTGTGGCGGCGGACTATGCGAACACCCAATTCGTCAACCTGGCAGCGAACACCTCGTCGGACAGCTTCAGCGGTGCCAATGCGGCGACGGTGGCTTTGTCGCTCTTCAGTGCGACGGCCAACCGTTTCCTGAACCTCGAGCTGTCGGCTTTGGAGTCCGAGGGCAAGGGCAAGGTGGTTTCCAGTCCGCGGATCATCACGGCGGACCAGGTCAAGGCCATTATCGAGCAGGGTGAGGAATTGCCCTACCAGGTGGCGACGTCGAGTGGCGCGACTTCGATCGCGTTCCGCAAGGCCAACCTGAAGCTTGAGGTGACACCGCAAATCACGCCGGAAGGCAGCGTCATCCTGAATGTGGACGTCAACAAGGACAGTCGCGGCACGCTGACATCACAGGGTTACGCCATCAACACCAAGCATGCGCAGACGCAGGTGCTGGTTGAAAACGGTGGCACCGTGGTCATTGGCGGTATCTACACGCAGGATGAGGGCGAGACGATCAACAAGGTGCCGGTGCTGGGCGATATCCCCTACCTCGGCAATCTGTTCAAGAACAAATCCCGCACGTCGGCGAAAACTGAACTGCTGATCTTCCTGACGCCGAAGGTTGTCAGCGAGCGTTCGGTGGTGCGTTGATCAGCGTTTTAAATTGAACCGTCGAGTTCTGCTTGACGTTCGGAGTCCCATAAATGACGAAATTGGCAGGCTGGCATTGGCGTGTCGCGAAGCATTTGCTGGGCGGTGTGCTCGCACTGGCTGTTGCAGCGTGCGGCGGCGGCGGCGGTAGTGCTGGGACCCCGTTACTTGGTCCAGGGTCCAGTTCTGGGTCTGGATCGGGAGGCTCAACGGCCAAATACGCGATGACCGTCCAAGTCGAGCGTGCTGGCACGGCTGTCACCCAGATCACCAGCGCTGAAACCGTCCAGGCGGTGGCGCGGTTGACCAGTAGCAGCGGTTCGCCGGTTGCGGGCGTGGTGGTTACGTTTACCGAGGGCTCGGCGGGCCTGCTGGCGTTTCAGCCGACGACTGGCACGGCGTTGACCGATGCCGACGGCAAGGCGACGTTGGATGTTGGCGCCAAGGCGAGCACCAGCATCGGTGCCACGATGGTGACAGCAGCCGCGACCGTGTCTGGGACGTCGGTCACTGCGAGCCAGGCACTCTCGATCGGAGCGGCGGCGGCTACAACGCCCACGTCGGCAAGTATCGCTTTTGTTGGTAGCAGTGCTTCCGGGCAAGCCATTGCGATCAAAGGCGCCGGGGGAGGCAGCCGTGCGGAAGCTGCCATTCTCGCGTTCAAGGTGCTCGATTCCAACGGTGCGCCAATTGGTGGTGCCGCCGTGAATTTCACGGCAAATCTACAGGACGCGGCCGGTGCCACGATCAGCCCTGCGTCGGCTGTAAGCGATTCGAGTGGGCGCGTGACCACGGCGGTGCTTTCGGGGGCGGCAGCAGGTTCTATGGTGGTGGTTGCATCTGCTGCTTCTGCCACCAACGTGGCGGTTCAGTCAGACACCCTGCTGATCAGCAACAGTGTGCCCGTCAGTACGGTCTTCGAAATTGCTGCAGCCAAGTACAACCTGGACGGTGGCTTGATCGGCGACAGCACGAAGATCACTGCTTACGTGCGGGATCAGTTTGGCAATCCGGTGCCTGATGGTGTGGCGGTGAGTTTCCAAACCGATTACGGCGCTGTCGTGGCCTCCACCATGGGCGGGTGCACGACCGTCAATGGGGTGTGCTCGGTCGACTTCCGCGTTCAAGAGCCTCGAGGAACGGGCCTGGCAACCGTCGTCGCCACGATCGGTGCGGGGACAGAAGCGTTGTTGCAACGAAATCTGTCCATCCACATGCCTGTGCCAGCGAACTCTGCGCTGCTTGCGAAGACGTCTGCTGACTTGCTCACGCAGGTCGTGATGACAGCGTGCAAGCAAACATTCGAGGGGCGGCTTCAGGACAGCTCGGGTCACGCGTTGGCTGCGGGTACGGTGGTCGCTGTTGACGACGCCTCTGGCGATCTCGCGTCGACCATCAAGAGCGGCACGCCTGTGCTGGATGCTGTGGACTTGTCGCCTACACCAGTTGTTTTTGAAATCGACGCGACAAATACCAATCTTGGCTGCAAAGCCTCGGGGACAGCGCAGGGTAGTGCCTACGTGAATTTGCGCTGGACAACTCCCCATGGGAATCAGCAATTCTGGCGCGTCGAAGTCACCTACCCGAAGTGACTGAGTGACACCTATTGCCCTTGTCGGCATGCCTGGCGGTGGGAAGTCCACCGTCGGTAAACAAATGGCACGCCAGATTGGCGTGCCTTTTGTCGATTCAGACCACGAAATCGAGCAGCGCATCGGTGGGTCGATCAAGCAGTTTTTCGAGCAGCGGGGTGAAGCAGCCTTTCGCGACCTCGAGACCGAGACGATTGCTGAACTGCTTGCGCGCCCGGGTGATTGCGTGTTGGCGACGGGCGGTGGTGCGGTGCTGCGTGAGCGCAATCGGCAGCTGCTCCACGAAGGAGCGACGGTGCTGTACCTGCGATCCACGCCGGAAGACCTCTTTCGCCGCCTTCGTCATGACACGACCCGGCCACTGTTGCAGGTGAAGGATCCGCTCGCGAAGCTGCGCGAGTTGCATCAGCAGCGCGACCCGCTGTATCGCCGCTGTGCCCATTTCGTGCTGGAAAGCGCCAGGCCGTCTGTTCACGCGCTGGTCAACATGGCGTTGATGCAGCTGGAGTTGGCGGGCTTGCTGGACCCGGCTCGGGTGGTGTCCACCGTCGGCGCCGAGCCGCAGTGAGGGCGGCAAGCGCAGAGCCAGCGGCAGGGCGGCCCGTACACTCGGTGCATGCCAGTTTCTGACACCGTTCACATCCAACTGCCCGGCGACCGACGCTACGAAATCCGAATCGGTGCGGGCCTGTTGGACAGCGCCGATACCTGGCTTGGCCTGCCTCGGGCCGCAGCAGCGGTCATCGTCAGCAATGAGACGGTGGCGCCGCTGTATGCCGAGCGACTGCGCGCGCGTTTGCAGCAGGTCTACGGGCGTGTGGACCTGGTGGTGCTGCCGGATGGCGAGCAGCACAAGGGCTGGGAGAGCCTGAACCGCATCTGCGACCACCTGCTGGGGGCGGCGCTGGACCGCAAGACGGTGCTGTTCGCACTGGGCGGCGGTGTCATCGGCGACATGACGGGCTTCGCGGCGGCCATCTACATGCGCGGCGTACCCTTTGTGCAGGTGCCGACGACATTGCTGGCCCAAGTTGATTCCTCCGTGGGCGGCAAGACGGCCATCAATCATCCGCTGGGCAAGAACATGCTGGGCGCGTTCTACCAGCCTGAGCGAGTCATCGCCGACCTGGACACGCTCGATACGCTGCCTGACCGCGAATTGCGGGCTGGGCTCGCGGAGGTCATCAAGTACGGGCCCATTGCGGACGCGTCCTTTCTGGATTGGATCGAGGCCAATCTCGACGCGCTGCTGGCTCGCGATAAGGCGGCGCTGGCCCATGCCGTGCGGCGCAGTTGCGAGATCAAGGCGGCCGTGGTCGGCCAGGATGAGCGGGAGCAGGGGCTGCGTGCCATCCTGAATTTCGGCCACACCATCGGCCACGCCATCGAGGCCGGGTTGGGCTACGGGGCCTGGCTGCATGGCGAAGCAGTTGCTTGCGGCATGGTGCTCGCGGCAGATCTGTCGCATCGGCTCGGGCTGGTCCCGCCGGACATGGTGACGCGGTTGCGCACGTTGATCGAACGGGCCGGTCTGCCCGTGCAGCCGCCCGCACTGGGTGTCGATCGCTATCTGCAGTTGATGCGGGTGGACAAGAAGGCCGAGGCAGGCGCTATCCGATTCGTGCTGCTCGAGGCGGTGGGGAAAGCCGGCTTGCATGCCGTGCCGGACGCCGTCATCGCCGAGGTGCTTCAGGCCCACGGGGCAGCTTGATGGCGTCGGCGGTGCGGCCGGCTTATGCGGCGGACCCCGCACGCAGCCGTGGTCGACGCCTGGCCGAGCCCGCAGCGCCCACACGCAGCGATTTCCAGCGGGACCGCGATCGCATCATCCACAGCACGGCATTTCGGCGGCTCGTCTACAAGACGCAAGTCTTCCTGAATCACGAGGGTGACCTTTTCCGGACGAGGCTGACGCATTCGCTGGAGGTCGCCCAACTCGGGCGTTCCATTGCACGCAGCCTGGCGCTCGATGAGGATCTGGTGGAAGCCGTGGCGCTGGCACACGACCTGGGCCATACGCCGTTCGGCCATGCCGGGCAGGATGTGTTGGACGACTGCATGCGCGACCACGGCGGGTTCGAGCACAACCTGCAGTCACTGCGGGTCGTGGACAGCCTGGAGCAGCGCTACGCGGCCTTCGACGGCTTGAACCTGTGCTTCGAAACGCGCGAAGGCATCCTCAAGCACTGCTCACGACGCAACGCCGAGTTGATCGAGGCGTCGGAGCCAGGTGGTATCGCGACGCGCTTCCTGCATGGGGGCCAGCCCAGCCTGGAGGCGCAGCTCTGCAATCTGGCCGACGAAGTGGCCTACAACGCACATGACGTGGACGACGGTGTGCGTTCGGGCCTCATCGAACTGGAGCAGTTGCTGGAGGTGGACCTCGTTCGCGAGCACTGGCGCGATGCGCTGGCAGCCTACCCGCAGCTGAAAGGCAAACGCCTGCTGTTCGAGACCATTCGGCGAATGCTGTCAGCGCAGGTGTACGACATCATCGACACGACGCGCGGCGTGCTTGCAGAGGCTGCGCCCGGGGATATCCAGGCGGTTCGTGCGCTGGACAAACCACTGCTGCGCTTCAGTGCCGACATGCGGGCCCGCAGCACGGCGTTGAAGCGCTTCCTGTTCGCCAACCTGTACCGGCATCCGCAGGTGCAGGCCACCCGGGCGCGCGCCGAAGAGGTGCTTCGAGACATCTTCGCGGCGTATGCGGGTGACCCGGCTCAGCTGCCTGCAGACTTTGCCGAGCGCCCCGACCGGGCGCGCGCCTGCGCGGACTACATCGCCGGCATGACGGACCGCTTCGCCCTGCGTGAGCACCAGCGACTCACCGGAAAGTCTCTGTTCTGAAATTGGGGTCGGAGTCGGATATGCTGGGCTAGGCCGCCAACGGCGGCACAGAGGACAAGCATGGCTCGACTGCCCCGACTGATTCTTCCCGGTCATCCCCATCATGTGATCCTGCGTGGCAACAACCGGCAGGCCATCTTCTTCAGCGACCTTGATCGCGAACACCTGTTGGCCACGCTGGCCGAGGCGGTGGTCCAGTATCGCGTGGCACTGCACGCTTATGTGCTGATGGACAACCATCTGCACCTCTTGCTGACGCCCCCAAGCTCGGACGCGCTGAGCCGGATGATGCAGTCGCTGGGTCGCCGGTACGTCGGTTGGTTCAACGCCCGGCACGGCCGGACGGGCACGCTCTGGGAGGGGCGCTTCCGTGCAGGCTTGATCGAGGGCGAGCGCCACCTGCTGGCCTGCATGCGCTACATCGAACTGAACCCGGTCCGCGCTGCCTTGTGCGTCGAGCCGGCGCAATGGCCGTGGTCCAGCGCGGCGCATCACCTCGGGCTGGC
>JACCDQ011186708.1_pt1 | contig 11473 bp, 13 predicted proteins | sample 7446031 | NCBI WGS metagenome assembly JACCDQ01 (sample SAMN15323442, study PRJNA562643) | freshwater metagenome | isolation source: river surface water | place: USA:Blue River Watershed | collected 2017-08-17
AAAAACAATTTGCCCATTTTCATGAGAGTGCAAAATGACTTCTTGAAAACCATTTGCTACTATGTTTTTAAGAAAGTTTAACTCATAGATATTATCAAACCAATTCTTTAATCTTTGAATTTCTCTTTGGTCATAACTCTCAATTTGTAGGTTTGAAAGTGTTTTTTGTAGTATTATATTAAATACAATCTCATGATTGTTTTTCAAGGCAAACTTAAACAATTCAATAAAATGATTTTTGATAGTATTCGTTATATTAGATTGCATATTCTGATACCTCGACTATTGCATAAAGTGATTTCATGTTTTGATTTTTATTTTGTGATTTAAATAAATTTCCAATGATAGGAATTTTCCCAAGAAAAGGCATTGATCCTTGATCGATAGAATTATTTTTCATTGAGATTTGAAAAAGCATAATAGGAGATTTTAAGTTTAATTTAACTTGCGATTTTCCCTTACTGCCATTGATGCTTTGATCACTTCCAGGACTCGTTAACTCGCTTTGGTACTCAAGATAAAATTGCTCATTATACTTTTGTAATTTAAATTCAATTTTTAATCCAGAAAATTTCCATTCAATTTTAGCTCTCTGGCTTTCAGACGTTTTATAGGGATTTTCGTTACCTAATTGAAACTCACTTTTTTCATTTAATTGGCAAATAATTTCTGGTTCGGCCAGAGTTGAAAGTTGGACATTGGCATTTTTCAACTTGATGGAGTTTTTTGAAATAATATCAGTGAGGGGGCTATTAAGGATTTCTTTTAAATTGGTGTCAAGTTGATTTAAACCTAAAGATAATTCCTCAGACTTTAGATTTTCAATCTGAATTATTTTTATTTTAAAGCGAAAGTTTTGTCGATTTGATAGATCATGATTAATTTCAAAGCGAGCGATGAAATTTTTATTTAAATGATTTATATCAATAGCTTCCTTTAGGTCAGATTGATTAATTTTGCACACAACTTCAATGCGATCGAAAAAGCAATTGGCACTATATAAATTATGCAAAAACACTTGTTGATAAACTTTTGCTATAATTTCTTTTTTAAGCACATCGGAATAGCTTAATTCGCTTAAGATTAATTTCTGTGAAAAAGATTTAATGTATTGATTTATTTTTTCAAACTCATCATATTCAGTGACTTCACCTGTTAAAGCGATTTTGTCTCCAATGATTCTTACTTTTACCGATAGATCTTGTAATTCTTCGAGAATCTTTTCGCTCTCGAGCCTTGCGTCAATTATCTTAATGAAGTATTTTTTGAAAATAGCGCCATGATCGTAGATATGTAAAACGGTATTGCCAGGTTTTAATGCCAGTAATGATAATTCCTGCTGCTTTGCGCTTTCTTTAATCTTTAAAATGCCCTTATTGCCATTAAAATACCGCTGTTTTGCTTCGATTTTAATGACTTTTATTTCACCAGCTCTTAAATTCACTGTCTCATTTGAACTTTCTTTGGCCCCGATGGAGTATTCTAGAAGTAAAAATTGTGAAAATATGACAAAAAAACTTTTGACACTTCTACCCGATATAGGTAAAAAATACCTTCTAAGTTTTGAATAACAGACATTTTTATGTTGAGAAGATAGGAGTTGAAAAATGGTTTCTAGAACAAGAGTTACAAAAAATAAAAGAGCTGCTAAAAAGAAAAGTTCAGGTGCAAAAAGAAAAGCTGCAAACAGAAATAAAGGAACAACTCCAAAGTTTGCTATCCACGCTAAATAATTTAATTTAATAAAACCACTTATTTTTAAAAGTCGTACTTTTGATAATAAGTGGTTTTTTTTTGTCTGATTTATATTTTTCATTTTTAATCCCTTTTTAAATTGATCTGATTTCGAAAAAAAATTTCTTTAATAACATCTCATCCATACTTTTTATTTCAATTTTTCCACTTTGATTCTCGCACAGATCTAAAATTGCTTTCGCTGATTTGGGACAAGACTCATCTTCGCTTAATTGGTAATATTTAAATACCGATTGAGGAAAAAGAAATTTTTTATTCAACACCTTTGTCATCAGTTCTTTTTGTTCAACAGTTCTATATTGAAGCAAGATTAATTCTCCGGCATGTGCATAATTGATGAAGCTTAAAGCTAAAAGTAATTTAAAAAACAATTTCATTGCTTGATCCTTTTTTGATTTTCTTTGTTGGGCCTTGAAAAAACTCTAATAAGTAATATTTTTCTTCTGGTAAAAAATGAAAAAGACTTCCTTGGTTTTTTTCAACGGTAAAGGTAACTAATTTTTGCTCATCCGTTAGTTTCTCAATTTTGGCAATTTTTATATTTTCAAATATTCTTTTTTGATGCTGATTTAAAATCATATATTGATTGTTTCGAAAATCATCATCATTGATAAGAGATATGACAGGAATTTTTAAAGTGATCAGGTTAGGATTTTTATTAATTTCTTCTAATGTATTCGATTTATTTTCATTATCACCACTATTGATTAAGATAAAACTTAATATGAGTATAAAAATGAGAAGGATGTACTTAACATGAAGATATTTCATTTCTTTTTTATAGTCTTTTAGTTGAATTTGAATATTTTCTGTGGCCATTGATTTCATTTATGACCTCTTCACTTTGAGAAACTGATTTTTAATTTCTTCTTGAACCGTTTTACTGGTTTTATAAAAGCTAAAATATTGGACCAGGGAATAAAAAATAATGGCTATCCAGAGAATAATTTCTAGATCAGCAAATCCGAGGTTTTTTCTTCTTTGGCATTGATTTTTAGAGTGCTTTCGAACTTTAAATCCAGTTTGATTTGAAACAATGATTTTCTTCGAACTCCCCTGACAACTTTTGAAATGTAAATGTTCCATGTCTCTTCCTTTTTAATCGTTGAATGATCTAAATTTTCTTTCAGTAAGAAAAATTCATTTAATTCATATGGCCATTTATGTCCAAATTGGGTCTTTACGTGAAGGGCGCATGGCTTATTTAAAGCGAGTTTTTTCATAATTGAAACATGATATATTTGTCGGGCGATGATGGCCGATTTAAGGGCCAATTCAGTCTGGGGGGTCTTCGTTAAAATGTTCGCAATATTAAGGACAGTGATCGCGGCATTACTTTTTTCAATATTTTCTACATAGTCCGTGATAGTGTCTGTATATTCAAAAAAGCATTGGTAGATTTCATTTCTATTTTTCATTTCCTTAATTTTAGTTTTAATGATGAGACCGAAAAAGATAAAATTCAAAATTAGAACAAAGGCAAGCATCAAAAAACCTATACTTGCTTGCCCTTTGGAATTATTGGTATTTTTTAAGTGATTCTTTGGTAATTTTTTCATGTTCTTCATAACGAAAATTAAAATTTTTTAAAGACTGATTAAAAATATTAAAACTTTGAGCAATGACGATAAAAACAATGCTAAAAGAAATGATAAATTTTATTAAATTCATTGATTTTTTATTTCTCTAGTTAAGCTTTCTTTCATGTCATCTATTCTTTCTTTAATAACTTTTCCATACGATTTAACCGCTGTGATGCAGATGATGCCAACTAGGCTTGAGATGATGACATATTCCATAACTCCTTGGCCCTTTTGGTTTTTTAAAATTCTTTGACTTGTTTTCATTTTTCCTCCATTTTTTTGTTGTAGGGGCAGAATGCAGGACTGAAGCCAAGTTTTTTTATAGGATAAATAGGTCATTTTTTGATGAATTTAAAAAAAACTGGTTTAAAATATTTATCACTGGTAAAAAATTTGTAGCACAATTTTAGACATAGGATTAAAATAGACCCATGGATTCAAAAACAAGATTGTATGTATTTGCTAAGAAAGAAGTTGCATTAATATTCGTATTCATGATTTTGATTGCGATTACTTCCTTTGTTTTAGGTGTAAAAATTGGAAAAAACTACACTTTAGGGATAGCGGGAGTTACAGTTGAAGATCAGAAGAAAGTTGTGGATATGCTTTCGGGTAATGAAGAAGAATTAAAAAGCATAAAAGAAAATCAAGATACTCATAAGTTAGATAATTCAGAAGTTGAGAAAAAACTTCAGGAAAAAATTTCTTCAGAATTTGGTGCTCCTCTTGACCATGGAACGGAAGCTCAGGGAGATCATACCGGAGTGAAACAATCGGTTTCAGCAGCTTCAAAAAACATGTCTTCTGAAGAAGATAATTTAAGTGGGAAGCTGACAATTCAATTAGGTAGTCATCGTTCTTTAAAAGAAGCTGAGGATTTTGCAGAAGGTTTTAAAGCGCGCGGTTATGATCCCATCATCAATCAAATCGAAATTAAAGGTAAAGGGACTTGGTATAGAGTCAGTTTAGGTGCTTTTAGTACTAATGATGAAGCAAAAGCTTTTATCGCAAAAGAAAAGACTCTCTTTATCGGTCAAGATTACAACATCGTAAAAATGCCATAAGGAATTTATCATGACAGAAAAAAATTTTTATTGCCTCATCATGGCCGGAGGTAAGGGCACTCGATTTTGGCCAGAATCTACTGAAAAAAAGCCTAAGCAATATTTAACATTGTTTGGTGATAAAACTTTACTAAATGAAACTTGCGAAAGATTTAACGGATTAATAGATAAAGAAAATCGCTTTGTCGTTACAGTAAAAAATCAAGAAGAGCTTTGTATTCAAGCTTCTTCTGGTTCAATTAGAAAAGATAAAGGGATTATTTTTGAACCATCTGGAAGAAATACTGCTCCTTGTATTTTGTTGTCGATTGCTCATTTATATAAAATGGGAATTGATGAGAATGCAGTCGTGGCAATTGTTCCATCAGATCATGTCATTTTAAATGCAGCTGGTTTTAGAGAAACATTAAAGCGTGCGCATGATTTTTCATTGCAAGAACAAAGTATCGTCACAATTGGGATCACACCAAATTTCCCTCATACTGGTTTCGGTTATATCGAGAAAGGTGTAATGGTTAATGGAGATGCCTTTAAAGTTTCACGTTTTAAAGAAAAACCACATTTTGAACTCGCCAAAGAATATGTGAGTTCAGGAAATTATCTTTGGAATGCGGGAATGTTTGTGGCCCCATTAAAAGTTTTATTAAATGAATTTAAACTGCATGCTCCAGAAGTGCATAAACATTTTGATGAACTTAAAGCTTCAATAGGTGATGAGGCCAAATTAAAAATGGCCTATGAGAAAATTCCATCTGATTCAATTGATTATGCCATCATGGAAAAATCGTCGAATGTTTTAGTTGTACCTGCTACCTTTGATTGGAATGATCTTGGATCTTGGGATGCTCTTAAAAGTGTTATTCCTGAGAAACGGGCCAATACTGTGGTGAAGTCTGACGGTGAATGCTTTATCAATTCAACCCATAATATTATTTATGCTCCTAAGCACTTTGTAGGTTTAATTAATATGAATGATCATATTGTTGTCGTAAATGACAATGTGGTATTAGTTGCACCAGTGAGTGATAGTCAGGAAGTAAAAAAGATTGTTGAAAAAATAAAACTATATCGAACTGATTTATTGTAAAAATTCTTTTTTAACTCTTTCAAACAATCTAGGAACTCCACTTAGATAAATCTTTCTAATCTCATCAGGAGTTATTTCTGGTAAATCAATCTCATGACCTTGAGTTTTTAATTCTTTGATCAGTTCTTGTCTAAAAGCTTTTGGACTCTTTCTCGCTTCTTCATTGAAGGATACTTTTTGAACGGTGGCATATAAATCTTCTCTGGAAATCGCAGAAATTTTATCGATACATTGGTGAAGATAAAAACTTGATAGGTAATGTCCCATGTTCATCACTTTATTTTCCATGTGAGTGACATTAACTTCTAAGTTTTTGATGGTGGTTTTAAAACGCTCAAAAATATAAACTAAAATTCCAAAGTGATCAGGTAGATAAAGTCTTTCTGCAGACGAATGAGAAATATCTCTTTCATGCCACAAAATCGAATTTTCTAAGGCCATATTTAAATGACTTCTTAAATATCTAGAAAGTCCTGTAATGTTTTCACCACTGATTGGATTTTTTTTATGAGGCATAGTCGAAGAGCCTTTTTGGCCTTTTTGAAATCCTTCAGCTATTTCATTGATGTCAGAATGATGCAAATGGCGAAGTTCAACTGCTAATCGCTCAAAGGCATTGGCGATTAGGCTAGTGATGGAAATTAGTTTTGCAATACGGTCTCGAGGAATAATTTGGGTTGATATCGTTTCAACTTTTAAATCTAAATTTTTGGCAACGATTTCTTCGATTTCAGGTTTTATAATAGTGTAATTTCCAACCGCCCCAGATAGTTGCAAAGTTAGTTCATTTTGGTAAAAATTCACCAGATCTATTTTTCTTCTCGCAAACTCAACATAGTGGCCCATCAGTTTTTGACCAAAGCTCATTGGTTCGGCAAAAATTCCATGACTTCTTCCCATGCAAATGGTGTTTTGATGGGCAATCGCCAATTGGTATAGTTCATTATTAAATTTCTCAAAAGAATCTAAGCTCAGTTTAAGCGACTCTTTTATTTGTAGGGTTAAGGCACTGTCAATGATGTCAGAACTGGTTACCCCAAAGTGGAAATATTTTCCAATTTCTAAAGGTAACTGCTCCGTAATTGAAGTACAAAATGCGATGACGTCATGGCGAGTGGTTAATTCAATTTCATTGATTCGATCTGGTCTTATTTCAGCAGATTTTCTAATCGTTTCACTGATTCCACTAGGGATTTTATTTTTTGATTCTAGGGCCGCTAAAAGTTGTAGCTCTACTTCTAAAAAGCATTTAAATTTATTGTGGTCATTCCAAATTTGGGATACTTCTTTTACTTCGTAGCGTGGAATCATGAAAAACTCCTCGAGAAAATTACAAATAAAAATTTACATCAAAACCAATCGATAAATAGGAGATGGTTAAAGATCTTGAAGATGAAGTTTCTGTATCAACATCTTGAGCGCGTTTAACTACGGCGAGATTATAAATAAAATTTCCACCGATGGAAACATAATCATTCATTTTTTTATGAATGCTGTATTTCGCTAAGATTCCAGGACCATTAAAAACTTTATTTCCATCAGTAAATTTAAAAAGGTTATAGGTTAGGGCGGCCGAACTTATTTCATACACATTGTTAAAAGGAAATAATTCTCCGAAAAATTCGCTATGTACTGAAAGTCCAACTCCAAACATGACATGGGAAGCTTTGGCATCTGCTAACTCTAGGTCGGTAAGCTTGGTTGCTGAAGCATTATTTTTAGATACAGCATTAAATTGATTTTGAAAAATAGCCCCTTGGTAGTTGAGCCAATAATTGTTACTAAATTTAGATGAATAACTGCCATCTAAACCTAAGACTTGATTGGTTTTGGTCATACTCGGATTAAAAGTAAAACCAACATTATATCTTTGATCAAATTTGGGAATAAAACCAACTTCGTCATTAAGTTTAAATTCTTCTTGAGCATATAAATTAAGGCTACTGAAAATTAATAATAAAAAAATTAAATGAGTTTTCATTTTGTCTCCTTAGCTCTTGAAGCTAAATGTTCAAAGTTTTCACCAGAGAAATCCTCAACACCCATAAGTTTTGCTAATTTAATTTTTTCTTTTAAGTGCTCTATTTTTGTTGATTCGACTAACATTTTTGTGTTGGTGAGATCTTCAAGTGCTAGACTAAATTCATAATATCTCACACGGTTATTGAGATAATTATCTAGGACTGTATCGAAAGCTTTTTGGACACTTGGCAGCCGTGCATCTAAAATGAGCATTTGATTTTGCAACGATAAAATATTTTTATAAGTTTCTCTAACTGTTGCATTTAAATATGCAAAGTTTTTCTCTTTTTCAAATTGAGAGATTTCTTTATTCATTCTAGCAATTGCCGTTTTTCTAGAATTAAATAAACCGTCTTCGCCAATCAAATCCCAAGTTGCGTTTACGGTTGCCACTAAATCTATTTTTCCGCTGCCTCCATAAGTTTCATAAATTGTTCGGTTGGAGCTTGGCCCAAAACTTTTGTTATAAGCACCTAAGTTCATACTAAACTTTGGGAGAGGCAAATTTTCTTTGAGGGCCACATCATAGCTGCGTTGATAATTTTCTAGTGCTAGCTTGTTATCGATTAAAGTTGGATTATAACTTTGAGCTGAGTTGATGGCATCTTCAAGCGAAATTTTAATTCTTTTGTATTCTAATTTTTCAATTAATTGATATTTAATTTGTGGTGGATCAGCAATCAAATAAGTCATTTCGGAATCAGCGGCATCGGATTCAATTTTAGCTTGATGATAGCTGTTTTGGGCCTCTAAGTAAGAACTTCGCGCTTGGTAGTAATCTTGTTTAGATGTTTTTCCGATAGAGATTTTCTCTTTGTTTAATCGATAGACAAAAGATACTTGTCGAAGTTTTTCTTGCTGGATTTTTTCTAAGCTTTTTTTATTCATCAACTCAAAGAATGATTGGATAATAGAAAGTTTTAGCTCTCTTTTTTCTTCATCTCGTTTAGATTGCTCTCTTTCAAATGATTTTTTTGAATTTAAATATAAGGCAAAATCTTTTCCCCAATTAAAAACAGTATAATCGCCTAAACTTAAACCAAATGTTCCGCTGGGAACTTTAGCATAGCTTGTAGTCGCCGCTCGATCTGAACTTCGAATAGTGCTTATTTTTTGACTTGTAGTAGAGAGTTGTAATTTGACATTTGGGTACCAAAAGGCATCGCGGACGCCTTCAAATTGAAGCTTGGCCAGTTCAAATTTTTTATTGGATAATTCGTAACCGTAATTTTTTCGAAGACCTTGTTCAATAACATCATTTAGTTTTAAGGTTTTGTAATTCTCATCAATTCGGTATTTTTCTGCATCTTGAATATAAATATCGGATTCAGATATCTTGTCTGATTTTACAACTTCAGTTTTCTTTTTCTCAACTTTTAGTAGGTCTTCTTCAGAAAGAACCTTCGCATTTTTTTTAAAAGTAGAATCAACTTCCGCTTCGGTGTTATTAACTTTTGATGGAAGTTCTGTTGAGGGTTCAGTGATGGGTGCGTCGAGCACTTGAGTATCATCTGAAAGCCCGGGAGTGGGTTCTGCCTCTTCTGCAATGACAGTGACACTTAATCCAATTGCGAAGAAACATAAAATGAATAATTGAAATATCCTTCTTTCCATTTTCATCCTTAAATATTTGATTTTGTAATATGATAAAAAGGAAATAGTGGACTGAAAAGATAATTCTTATAAAGTTATGCCGGGACAGCCTTTTCTGATGATATTTTCTTCGTGAAATTGAATTTGGGTTTGAGTTAAGGTCAATTCATGCTCTAGGTGACCTAAATTAAGCTCCAACTTTCTTTTAATAGATTTTTTATTTTCAGGACAGACTTTTTGGAGGTGTCTATTTCTTTCAATAAGCGCCATAAGTTTTTGTTTATGAAATAATTTTTCATTTCTCTTATCTACTAATAACTCACAGCGACGACTGATTGCTGGATCATTGATGACGGTTCGAGTATAGTCTTCTGCGCCATGCATTCCTTGTCCGATCACAATGCTCAAGAAAGAGATTAAAACAATACGGGCCATTTCTTTTTAACTCCTCTATAATGTATTTTTAATTATAGCCCTGATTAGGAGTTTTTTAAAAGTGAGTAAAAAAAGCATACTCATCTTAATTCCTGCCCGTTTTCAGTCCTCAAGATTTCAAGGAAAGCCTCTTTGTCCCCTGATGGGAAAATCGATGATACATCGGGTGTTAAATAATATGCAATTTCAGTCAAGTGAATTTGATATTGAAAGTTATGTTGTGACCGATGACGATCGCATTGAAAATCATGTTAAAGAAATTTCTCCTAATATTGTAAGAGTCGATGATGATGTTAATTCGGGAACTTTGAGAATTGAGCTAGCTTACAAGCGTTTTTTTAGTCATAAAAAAAATTATGATTTGATTATCAATGTTCAAGGCGATGAACCTTTGTTAACCGCTAATGATGTCCTACCTTTGATTCACTATCATCTCAATTCAAAAGTAGATATGGCGACCCTGGTAAAGAAATATCTTGGTTTCAATGGAGATTTTTTTGATCATAATAAAGTAAAAGTTGTGATGAATGAATCAAATGGTGAAGTCTATTATTTCTCTCGAGCACCAATTCCATATAAGCGAGATGTTAAAGATCAAAAATTTGAAGATTATTGGTTACACCATATAGGGGTTTATTCCTATCGACCAAAAGCACTTATGGACTTTGCAACTTTGGGTGAATCTCGATTAGAAAATTTAGAAAAACTAGAGCAGTTAAGAGCTTTAGAGAATGGAATTAAAATTGGAGCTATTTTAACCGAAGCCACACTTCTAGGCGTTGATACACCAGAAGACGTGATTAAAGTTGAAGAATTGTTAAAGAAAAAAAATTAGGAAAAATTTATGGTAGATACTAAAAAACATAAAAAATTTATTTTTATTACTGGTGGCGTGGCCAGCTCTTTAGGAAAAGGATTAGCTGCAGCTAGTTTAGCGAGCTTACTTGAAAGAAGAGGAATAAAAATTGCCATGCTTAAAATGGATCCATATATCAATGTCGATCCAGGTACCATGAGTCCCACTCAGCATGGAGAAGTTTTTGTCACCGACGATGGAGCTGAGACGGATTTAGATTTGGGCCACTATGAAAGATTTACTTCCTTAACTTTATCGCGATCAAGTAACTTCACCACAGGTCAAGTCTACTTACAAGTTATCGAAAATGAGCGCGATGGAAAATATTTAGGTAAAACGGTACAGGTTGTTCCTCATATTACTGATGAAATTAAAAGAAGAATTTATAAAGCGGCCGAAGGCGCCGACTTACTTATTGGTGAAATCGGTGGAACGGTCGGAGATATTGAGTCACTTCCATTTATTGAATCAATCAGACAAGTTTATCATGATGAAGGACCTGAAAATGTTTTATTTGTTCACTTGGTGCTTTTACCTTACATTGCTGCTGCTGGAGAGTTAAAGTCTAAACCTGCTCAGCACTCGGTTAAAGAATTGATGAGCCAAGGAATTTCACCGCAAATTATAATTTGTAGATCTGATCGCGCCGTTGATAGTGAGACTTTAGAAAAAATTTCTCGCTTTTGTAATGTGAGTTCAAAAAATGTTTTTACTTCAATCGATTTAGATTCTATTTATAAAGTTCCACTTTCATTTCATGATCAAGGTTTAGATGAAAGAGTCGCCAGTCTTCTAGGAATTTGGGCCCCTGAACCAAAAATTGAGGATCTATTACAAGTTGTCTATAATTTTACACATCCTTTGCGTGAAGTACGAATTGGTATTGTTGGAAAATACACTGATCTAGTCGAATCATATAAATCTTTAGACGAAGCTTTAAATCATGCGGCCATTTCATTACAGTTAAAATTTATTCCTGAATACATCGATTCTGAACAATTAGAAAGTAAAACGGATCTAAAAGAAGTTTTTAAAAATGTTCAGGGAATTTTAGTTCCAGGTGGTTTTGGTTCACGAG
>JACCDQ010580240.1_pt1 | contig 11470 bp, 7 predicted proteins | sample 7446031 | NCBI WGS metagenome assembly JACCDQ01 (sample SAMN15323442, study PRJNA562643) | freshwater metagenome | isolation source: river surface water | place: USA:Blue River Watershed | collected 2017-08-17
CACGGGGCAAATGTTGTGAGATTATGTTGCTTTCAATTTCTCCTTTGAGTTTAAGGTAAGAATTGGAAGAATGTTTATCTGCTCCAATGGCTGAGATAAATATGAAATGTGTGCAGTGTTTTTGGTGTGCATATGTCGCAGCATTCACGGTAATGTCGAAATCTATTTTTCGATATTGATGATGATCGCCATTTACCTTTTTTGCAGTGGTTCCAATACAACTGAACACAACGCTGCCTTCAAGTAAAGACGATTGATAAGCATTTTCGTCTTGAAAGTCAATTATGCATTCATTGAGTTTGGGATGTTTGATACCCAAAGAACTACGCACCAATATTCTAACCTCTTGGAAGTTGTTGTCTTCCAAAAGTAGTTTTAGAATTTCACTTCCGACAAGGCCGGAAGCCCCAATTAACGTTGCTTTCATGAAGCAAAGGTAGCATCAGGATTTGGAAATTGAACTTGATGTAGGAATATTATTGTTTTATCTTTCGGACGTGAATTCTAGAATCTTTTATTTGTTTTTTTTGGTCATCTCTTTGATCTCATGCAATGAGAGTGCAGAAAAAACTTCTGAAACTCAAGTTTCTCGAGATGGAGATGTTGTTATTTCTGCAGTTAAAAGTGATAGCATAGTCCCTCCTCAAAAGATTGTAATTAAACATTCCGAGGCAAAACGAATTGCTCTTTTGCCGACAAACAAGGTTTTGAATCAAAGTAATTCACGTCTATTGGGCAATGGAACTTTTGAGAATTTGGACAGTAATTACAGGATTAAGCACATACCAGGTGAAGGAAATTTGAAGTTGCCGGAAAAGTTGAATTTACATGCAAGAACAGTTCCTGCCATTCAAACAGAATCGATTAATGTCGGTGCTTTTCATCAGAATGAAAACTCATCCGGAAGTATTCAATTTTTGGATTTGTCAAATGGTCTTACGAGTAACACATTAATGAGTATCAATCAAGATCATTTGGGTAACATTTGGCTGGGTTCTGCCTTTGGTGTTAGCAAGTTTGATGGGCAAACCTTAAGAAATTTTACCACTTCAGAGGGTCTTAGTAACGGAGATGTTTGGTGTTGTTTTGAGGATTCCGATGGAAATATTTGGATAGGCACTGAGAAAGGTTTAATCAAATACGATGGAAGAGCTTTTTTAATTTTTGATCCCAAGGCTGGATTTCCTGATGGCGCTGTGTATGATATGGTTCACGACGTCAACGGCAATATCTGGTTTGCGATTGAAGGTTCAGGCGTCTGCAAATTTGATGGCAAAGACTTTTTGTTATATGCTGTTGAACAAGGATTAAGTTCATACGATGTGATGAATATTCTGAAGGATTCCAAAGGCAATATTTGGATATTAACGGATGACGCAGTTTTAAACAAATTTGATGAAGTAGCATTTCAGCATTTTAAAATAAAAGATAGAGAGTACATGACGTATTCTTTTGACGAGGACAATGAAGGGAATCTATGGATTGGTTTATTTGGAGGAGGTCTTTGCAAATTTGATGGAGAGAAATTTCAAATATTTACGACACAGGATGGTTTGAGCGATAATGATGTGATCAAGGTTTTTAGAGATAGAAACGACGAGCTTTGGTTAGGCACTTATAAGGGCGGTGCTATGCATATTCAAGAAAATACAGTAGAGTATTTTAATCCTCAAAATGGGTTGAGTAGTAATCGTGTACTTACGATAGCAGAAGATAATGTTGGGAATATATGGTTTGGAACATCAGGAGGTGGTTTATGTCGATTGCAGAATCATGGATTTCAGAAACTAAATGAAAAAGATGGTTTGAGAAATGATCGCATCATGTCCATTTTTGAAGATTCTAAACAGAATATTTGGATGGGAACTTCGGGCAAAGGATTATGCAAATATGATGGGGTGAGTTTTACATATTTTCAAGAAGGAAATGATACAGAGACCAATCGCTTCTTGTCAATTGAGGAGGATTCAATTGGAAACCTATGGTTAGGAACTGATTTAGGTTTGTATAAGTTTAACGGCGAAGCTTTTTTTGAATATTCAAGTATTATTGAAGGATCAATGAGTTCTATCAATGATATTCTCATAGACTCGCATGGTTCAATTTGGTTTGGGAGTATGAGTGGAGTCTACAAAATTGATAGAGACACAGCTTACCATTGGGAATTAACGCAAGGATTAGTTGGAGAATATGTTCAAAGTTTATTGGAAGACGATAAAGGAACAATTTGGATGGGATTTGAGGATGGGGGATTAATGAAGTGGGATGGGAAATTACTCCAGGAAGTCAATTTTTCAGGTTTTAAAAATGGAGTTGATGTATCGTCTTTGTGTAAAGATAGAAAAGGAAGAGTTTGGGTTGGCACTACAGACCATGGTGTATTGTTAATTGATGGAAGTACATACAAGTGTGTAGATAGGATCTCTGGTTTGAGTCATGATGGAGTTGTTTCCATTGTTGATGATGTATTAGAAGGAGTGTGGGTAGCAACTCAGAGAGGATTGAATTATTTGACTTTGCTGAATGATAAAATTGAGATTACTAATTTTTATACTTCTGATGGTTTGATTTCAGAATCTTTTCTACCCAATTCTGCTTATCGGGATTCAAAGAATCGATTTTGGTGGGGTTCATACAAAGGAGTGGTCAGTTTTAATCAATCACTCTATCGTTATCAAACGTCAGCTCCCAGGGTACTTTTAAATGATATTTATCTACAAGACAAGTTCATTGATTTCACATCTAAGCGGTTCATTAAGTCTCAAACTGACGGTGAAAATGATTGGTTTTCTGATGGGAATATTGGTTTTTCAAGAGTTGCTCGCTTTTTTAATTACCCTATTGATTTGATGCTTCCTCATGATGTTAATCACGTCACATTTCATTTTTCGGCAATTGATTGGTACGATCCCAGTAAAATCAGGTTTCAGTTTATTTTGGAAGGTTTAGAAAGTGAATGGAACAATATTACCACCAATAATAATGCAGATTATAGAAATATCCCAGAAGGTGATTACATTTTTAAAATTAAGGCTATTGGAATTGGCGATTCTTGGAGTGAGGTTTTGGAGTATCCGTTTGTTGTGCTTCCACCGTGGTACAAAACGTGGTGGGCATATGGGTTGTTTTCAATTTTATTTTTGATTATTTTGTATTGTTTTGTGAAGTGGCGAGAAAGGTCATTGCATCTCAGACAAAAAGAACTTGAATTAAAAGTAGATGAGGCAACCATCGAAATTAAAGAGCAAAAGCAACTTATTGAGGAAAAGCATGGTGAAATACAAGATAGTATCTTATACGCTGAACGCATTCAGCGAGCTCTATTAGCAAGTAATCATATGCTCAGTGAATACTTGAGTGAGTATTTTATATTTTTTAAACCCAAAGACGTTGTAAGTGGTGATTTCTATTGGGCAACGGAAATCAGTAGAAAATTTATTTTAGTTACTGCAGACAGCACAGGTCATGGAGTGCCAGGTGCAATAATGAGCACGTTGAATATTTCTTGTCTCAAGGAGGCCATTCAAAAAGGCAATGATTCACCTGATCAAATCCTTGATGAAACAAGAAGATTGGTGATAGAAAATCTAAAGACGGATAGTGATGAAGAGGGTGGGAAAGATGGTATGGATTGCAGTTTGATTGAAATCGATTTTGAATCTTTGATCTTAAGGTGTGCCAATGCTAATAATCCTTTATGGATATTACGAGAAAGTGAATGGATTGAGATTAAAGCCGATAGGTTACCTATTGGCCGCCACGTAAAGGATTCAGAGCCTTTCACATTACATACCATTCAATTAATGAAGGGTGATTTGATTTATACGTTTACAGATGGTTTTGCCGATCAATTTGGTGGTGAAAATGGAAAGAAGCTCAAAGCAAAACATTTGCAAAAGCATCTTCTTTCAATTTCTGAACTGACAATGTCTGAGCAAAAAAATAATTTGAGTGATTTTTTTAATAGTTGGAAAGGGGAGTTAGAGCAAATCGATGACGTGACAATTATTGGAATTAAAATTTAGTAAAGCAATCCAATTTTTGATTTGTTCCTCCAACCTGCTTGGCTTTCATAATCAACGAAGAAAATTTTCAAGTCCGCCTGACTTTCATATTTCACGAAGTAAATACTCTTCTTGGATTGGCTTTCATATTGGGTAAAAAACCATTTGCCATCATTGCCGGTTGCCTGGCTCTCGTACTTTACTTTGTACACTTTTAAATCGGCTTGACTTTCATACTGGACAACAAAAACTTTGATATCCGCTTGGCTCTCATAATCAACGGAAAATAATTTTTGTCCTTTTGCAAAACCGAAGCTACATAGGAGCATCATTATTGAAATTGTTTTCTTCATGTCAATAAGTATTGTTGACCAAATATCGTGGATTCTTTTTACAATCAAAAAAAAAAGGTTGCCATTGCTGACAACCTTTTTTGATTAGTAGGTTTAATTAACCCAAATATGATTTTAACATTCTGCTTCGGCTAGTATGTTTCAAACGGCGAATCGCTTTTTCTTTGATTTGGCGAACACGCTCACGGGTCAAGTCAAATCTTTCACCGATTTCCTCTAATGTTAGTGGATGCTCACCATTCAATCCAAAGTATAGTCTAACGACATCGGCTTCACGTGTAGTCAAAGTTTTCAATGAACGCTCAATTTCCTTGCGCAATGATTCGTGCAACAAATCATTGTCAGGAGAAGGTGTGTCATTGGTTTGCAATACGTCGTACATCGTTGAGCTACTCTCATCTCCGTCTTTCAAAGGAGCATCCATAGATACGTGACGACCGCTATTGCGCAAACTTTGTTTTACTTCATCCAAAGTCATTTCTAAAACCTCAGCCAATTCGGCAGGTGTGGGGGGACGTTCAAACTCTTGTTCCAACTTGGCAAATGCCTTGTTGATTTTGTTGATTGAACCAATTTTATTCAAAGGCAAACGAACAATACGAGACTGCTCAGCCAATGCCTGAAGAATAGATTGACGAATCCACCATACCGCATACGAGATGAATTTGAAACCACGGGTTTCGTCAAAACGTTGTGCAGCTTTGATCAATCCTAAGTTTCCTTCGTTGATCAAATCCGGAAGAGAGAGCCCTTGATTTTGGTACTGCTTAGATACAGATACTACGAAACGAAGGTTGGCTTTGGTGAGCTTTTCTAAGGCCATTTGATCGCCTTGTTTGATGCGTCTCGCCAATTCTACTTCTTCTTCCGCAGTGATCAAATCCACGCGACCAATCTCTTGCAAATACTTGTCAAGAGAGGCAGTCTCACGGTTGGTTACTTGTTTGGTTATCTTTAACTGTCTCATTCTAGGATGAAAAGTTTATTAAGTGTTTAACTCCTTTTACGCTTCTGAAGGGGCTTCAGGTTTCGTTTCTGCTGCTTTTTCTGGTTTAGGCAACAAAACTTTTCTAGATAACTTCAACTTGTTGTTTTTAGGATCACGTCCCAAAACTTTAAATTTAACGATATCTCCTACTTTCAAAACCTTACTTACATCGTCAACGCGATTCCATTCCAACTCACTAACGTGAATCAATCCGTCAACACCAGGAAGAATTTCAACAAAAGCTCCAAATGGTTGAATCGTTTTAACAGGACCTTCATAGATCTCGCCAATTTCAACTTGTGGAGGCCATACGATACTCTTCACACGGTTCACTGCAGCATCCAAACTCGCTTTGTCTGCAGAGGCAATTTCAACTACACCTTTGCCATCCTTCTCATCGATAGAAATGGTAGCGCCAGTAGTTTTTTGGATTTCTTGAATCACTTTACCACCTGGACCGATTACTGGACCGATCATGTCTGAAGGAATTTCGAAGCTAACAATGCGTGGAGCATGCGGCTTGTAATCTTCACGTGGTTCAGCCAATGTTTTGGTAATTTCTCCAAGAATGTGCAAACGACCTTCTTTGGCTTGATCCAAAGCTTCAGTCAATACCTGCATAGAAAGACCTTTGATCTTGATGTCCATTTGGCAAGCTGTAATTCCCTTTGAAGTACCAGTTACCTTGAAGTCCATATCGCCCAAGTGATCCTCGTCTCCAAGGATATCACTCAAAACTGCATATTTACCTGTAGATTCATCTGTGATCAATCCCATAGCAATTCCTGATACAGGTGCAGTGATAGGAACACCACCATCCATCAATGCCAATGTACCCGCGCAAACGGTAGCCATTGATGATGATCCGTTGGATTCTAAAATATCAGAAACAATACGGATAGAGTAGGGACAAACTTCTGATTTAGGGAGAACAGGCTTCAATGCGCGCAATGCCAAATTACCATGTCCAATTTCACGACGTCCTGTACTACGGATAGGGCGTGCCTCTCCAGTAGAGAATGGTGGAAAATTGTAATGCAATAAGAATTTGTCATAACGAACTTCAGATACGCCATCAATCAATTGCTCGTCTAATTTTGTACCCAAAGTCAACGTTGTCAATGATTGTGTTTCTCCACGAGTGAAAATTGCAGAACCATGCGTTCCTGGCAAATAATCAACCTCGCTCCAAATTGGACGAATGGTGCGTGTATCGCGACCATCCAAACGGACAGCATCAATTAAAATCATGTTGCGCATGGCGTCCTTCAAACAATCATGCGTATATTTTTTCAAAAGGAAAGCCTTTTCTTTTTTCTCTTCATCTGAGAACTGAGCAATGAAGTCAACTTCAATTTGGTGGAAAGTCTCGCTACGCTCGTGTTTTTCAGATGGCTTTTTAGCGGCATCATAAAACTTCTGGTAACACTCATTCCACACTCGAGCTTTCAACTCTTCGTCTTTTGGCTCGTGGCAATATTCACGCTTAGGACCATTTTTGCCAACCTTGGCAGCCAAATCCATTTGCGCTTGACATTGCATTTTGATAGCAGCATGCGCAACTTCAATGGCAGCAACCATTTCAGCTTCGCTTACTTCTTTCATCTCACCTTCTACCATGACAATACTGTCAGCGCTTCCAGCAATAATCAAATCGATATCAGCATGTGCTAGCGCACTGCGGGTAGGATTCACAATCAACTCACCATGAATGCGAGCAACACGAACCTCTGAAATAGGACCGTTAAATGGTATGTCAGAAACAGCAAGCGCTGCAGATGCAGCCAAACCAGCCAAACTATCTGACATGTTTTCTTTGTCTACAGAAATCAAACTAACCACCACTTGGGTGTCACTGTGATAATCTTCTGGGAACATGGGGCGCAAAGCGCGGTCAATCAAACGAGAAACCAAAATTTCATCGTCATATGGACGAGCCTCACGTTTGAAATATCCACCTGGGAATCTTCCTGCAGCGGCATATTTCTCGCGGTATTCAACCGTCAATGGAAGGAAATCCATCCCTTCTTTTGCATCGTAGTTCGAAACCACGGTGGCTAGGAGCATCGTATCTCCTTGTCTCACAACAACAGATCCATGTGCTTGCTTCGCCAATTTACCCGTTTCAATGGTAATTGGACGATTGTCTCCATGGTCGATTGTCATGGTAATTGCTTCTACTTTCATCTTATTTTTCGTCTTAAATATAATTCTTCAAAAAACGACAAAAGGCAATATGAAATTGCCCTTTGCCAAATAGGATATGGAAAGGTCTCGATTTATCTACGTAAATCAAGTTCCTTTACAATCGCACGGTAACGTGTAATGTCAGTCTTGTGCAAATAGTCCAAAAGACTTCTGCGCTTACCAACCATTTTGATCAATGCACGTTGTGTGTTAAAGTCTTTTTTGTTTCTTTTCAAATGCTCAGTTAAGTGACTGATGCGGAAAGAGAAAAGGGCAATTTGACCCTCTGAGCTACCAGTGTCAGTAGCAGATTTGCCATGCTTGGCAAAAAATTCTTGTTTTTTTTCTGTAGTCAAGTACATGCTAATACTTTTTAGTAATTGTTATGTAATAATTGAATTGATGCAAATATAGGCTTTTTCTAAGTTTGATTTTCAATTGTTTTTATCGTTTATTTTGAGCTTAAATACTTTTTGAGCTTGTTAAAGTCGGAATTATGTTAGGAATGTCGAAAGAACTGATGTAATTTTGAGCTTTAAATAGGTTGGAGGTCGTTATGGCAAGAAAGAACATTCCCATTGAAAGTGAGATTATTGAAATTCTGAAACATCAAAATGGAGCATCCTCCAAAGATGTTCATCTACAGTTAAAGACACCTGTGGCCTACGCAACATTGAAACGCACATTGGTTTCAATGGTCAAAGAGGATCAAGTTATCAAATACGGTCGTGGCAGAGCTACTCTATATGCATTGAATCCTTCTTTTGACTTGTTAAGTACAATTGATTTGGCGGCATATTATGAAGTTCCAGATGACAAGCGTGAGATTATTCCGCAATTTAATTTTGATCTGTTGGACGCACTTTTGGCGGAAGATCATTTGTTCACAGCTGATGAAAACAAATTGCTTCAAGAAAAACATGAACTTTTTTTAAGCCGAATTCAGTCCATAGAAACGCAAGAGTACAAAACGGAGTTTGAGAGATTGGCCATTGATTTAAGTTGGAAATCTTCTCAAATAGAGGGGAACACCTATTCTTTATTGGAAACGGAGTTACTTCTTAAGCAGCAACTGACGGCAGCCGGTAAAACGAAAGATGAAGCTGTGATGTTATTGAATCACAAGAATGCGTTGGATTTCTTATTGGCGCACCCCTATTATATACATCCATTACGGGTAATGGCCATAGAAGAAGTTCATGGTCTTTTGGTGCATGAGCTAAATGTCAAACGGAACATTAGAAATAGAAGGGTAGGGATTTCCGGAACATTGTATCGCCCGCTTGACAATGAGTACCAAATAAGAGAAGCTTTACAACGGATGTGTGATTTAATTAATCAGAAACAAAATGTTTGGGAAAAAGGACTCTTGGCTTTGTTACTCATCTCATATATTCAACCATTTGATGATGGTAACAAACGCACTGCGCGGATTGTTAGTAATGCATTGATGATGTACAACCATTATTGCCCATTGTCTTTCAGAACAATTGATCCCATGGAATACAAAAAGGCATTGCTTCTATTTTATGAAAGAAATAACATTAGTGCTTTTAAGAGAATATTCATTGAGCAATATGTATATGCAGTGGATCATTACTTCTAATAAAAAAGCCCTTGAAATCTCAAGGGCTTTTTTAAGGGTTTATCCGATAAATGGGTATCGATAATCTTTGGGAGTAACAAAAGTTTCTTTGATGGTTCTTGGACTTACCCAACGAATCAAGTTCAGGTAACTTCCTGCCTTGTCGTTGGTTCCACTTCCACGAGCTCCGCCGAATGGCTGCTGACCTACAACGGCTCCGGTAGGTTTGTCATTGATATAAAAATTACCCGCAGCATTTTCTAATGCTTGGCATGCTTCATCAATGGCATAACGCTCACGGGCAAAAATGGCTCCTGTAAGTGCATATTCCCCTGTTTCATCAACCAACTTTAATACCGACTTCCAATCTTTGTCTTCATAAACGTATATGGTGATTACTGGACCAAATATTTCCTCACACATGGTTCGGAATTTTGGATTGGTAGTAACGACAACCGTTGGCTCAATGAAATACCCCTTCGACCCATCATAATTACCTCCTGCAATAATTTCCGCATCGGGTTGTGTTTTGATGTAATCAATATAGCCGGAAATTTTATCAAAAGCACGCTTATCAATGACAGCATTGATGAAGTTGGATGTGTCTTCAGGGCTTCCCATTTTAAAGTTATTGACATCAGATACAATCTTCTCTTTAACAGAAGGCCACAACGATGCAGGCACATAAGCTCTTGAAGCTGCACTACATTTTTGACCCTGAAATTCAAAAGCTCCTCTCGAAATACCAGTAGCAACTTCCAAAGGATTTGCGGATGGATGTGCCACGATGAAATCCTTTCCACCAGTTTCTCCAACGATTCTTGGATAGCTTCGATAATTATCTAAATTGCTTCCAATCTCTTTCCATAAATGTTTAAATACAGCTGTTGAGCCCGTAAAATGAAGACCTGAGAAATCTTTATGCTTAAAAATTATGTCACCTGCAGTTGGGCCATCGACGCATATCATGTTAATAACACCATCAGGCAAACCAGCTTCATGGAAAAGTTCCATGATAACTTGAGCACTGTACATTTGACTTTCAGCGGGTTTCCAAATTACTACATTCCCCATCATTGCAGGAGCGGCAGGTAAATTGGCTGCGATACTGGTGAAGTTAAAAGGGGTTACCGCAAATACAAATCCTTCCAATGGACGATATTCAAGTCGGTTCCACATTCCAGGAAGTGAGCCTGGTTGATCAGCATAAATCTGCTGCATGTATGCTGCGTTGAATCTGAAAAAATCAATCAACTCACATGCTGCATCGATTTCCGCTTGCATGACATTCTTACTTTGTGCCAACATAGTGGCAGCATTCATTCGGTCTCTATATGGCCCTGCCAATAATTCTGCAGCTCGCAAGAAGATCGCTGCGCGATGCTCCCATGGCAATTGTGCCCATTTTTGTTTTGCAGCTAATGCAGCATCAATGGCTTGGTGGACATGCTGAGCGTCACCAACATATGCGACTCCAATTTCTTTGGCGTGTTCATGCGGAAGTCGAAGAGAAATTTTCTTGTCTGTCTTTATTTTTTCGCCACCTATATACAACGGCACCTCCAAATGTGAATTGTACATTTCACGATAAGTATCGATCAGTCTGTTCGTTTCTGTTTGACCAGGTGCGTATGCTTTTACAGGCTCATTGATTGGCGTTGGGATACGATAAATTCCTTTCGGCATATGATTATTTTTTTACAAAGTTAAGCGCAAATACCTGCATTGGAAGCGAGCTTAATCACTTTCCAATACACATTTTTATATGGTGAAAATTGTAATGTGTCATTGTGCCAGAGGACGCAGTATATGCCTCCATGGCTTTTGACAAGATCTAAATATTGAGAAAACTGATTTAATACCTTTTCGGGTTCTGTGATGTTCATGTACCTGGAAGTTATTACGGTCACATCCATGACGCACAATGGAATTTCCTTGATTTTTGTAGTCCTTTTGTTTTTAACATCAAAAAGAAAATAGGGCAAGGAACATGATGCTCTGAAACCAGTGCGATCTGCCCAACCATAGCTGCTGTCTTCATTTACTTGTGCTAGCTGCAGTTGTTCTGGGAAATTCAGTGGGTCAAATTTTAAAAAGTGTTGTCTGTTTCTCTTGATTTCATTATTTGAATAGGACTTTTGAAATTCCTCCCAATTGTTATTAATTCCTTCAAGTGTTTCGCTGCTATTGTAATTGGGATGACATCCTATCAATGCATGGGCACTTATTAATTGGTCAAAGATGATTTGAATTTTCTTGTCATTCAACTGATAAAGAGAATCAAACTCTGCGTGAGCCTGTATCGGAATCCAATAAAATAGGGGAGTGCTTCCGAAGTTATTGTTTTCTCTTA
>JACCDQ012237366.1_pt1 | contig 11470 bp, 12 predicted proteins | sample 7446031 | NCBI WGS metagenome assembly JACCDQ01 (sample SAMN15323442, study PRJNA562643) | freshwater metagenome | isolation source: river surface water | place: USA:Blue River Watershed | collected 2017-08-17
CTACACAAACGTTAGGTGTAACAGGTGCCTTTACAGCTAGCAGCACAACAACTCTAGTTGGCACAGCTACCTTACAGTCTAATTTATTCCCAGCAGTAGATAGCACCAGCACCATTGGTAATGTTTCATTACGCTTTGGTAATGTTCATGCAATATACATGAATGGCACACTCAGAGGCAATGTTGAAGCATCAGCAGTTACAGTAGGGAATGTATCAATTGGTATTGATACTATGACACTAGGTGGTGCTAACATAGCTACTCAATCTTACGTAGCATCATATGTAAACACTCAAGGAAAAAATAGCCAGGGCACAAAATATATCAGCACAGGAACTCCTAGCGTAGCTGGAGTTAATGGGGATATTTGGTATCAAGTTTAAAAAATGACTATTAGCGTATATGATAATACTCAATGGAAGATCCCTAAGGCAATTTATGTATACAATGCCAACGCTAACGCATGGGTTGAAACGGTATCAGTAAGCATCTGCACTACTGGAAATACTTGGAACGTTGTTCACAACACCGCAGTAATTACATCAAACGTTACTAATGCAAATCTATACACTATAATGGGTAGTCCAACGGTACCATTAAATGTAAAAGTTACAGTAAATGTTGGGGTATATGTTACTTCAGTAAATGCCAACGTGGCTAGTTTTAGTATCGGTGGGTTCCCATCAGGTAGCAGAATTTATCTTGTAAATAATGGCACTATACAAGGCGCTACAGGTAATGCTGCATGGCCGGGTGGTAATGCAATTTCTACCGCAACATCTTTGATTATTAACAATACTGGAACTATTGCAGGCGGAGCCGCAAACGCAATCGTCGCTAATGGCATAGGGTATTATTTGAGTGGTAATACATTAACGTCATTTGAAACCGGCGGATCATTGTTAGGATTAGTGGGTTAATCAAGATAAATAAGTATATTATTAAATAGGTTAGAATTATGACATATACAGTCACTACAACAGCAGGCGCAACGATAGCAACAATCGCTGACGGCACTGTTAATACTACAGCAACTAGTCTTACCCTTATTGGTAAAAACTATGCAGGTTACGGTATTTTCTTAAATGAGAATTATGTTCAAATATTAGAAAATTTTAGTAACAGCACACCACCAAGTGCCCCGCTAACAGGACAACTTTGGTATGACAACGTTAACGACATCTTAAAAGTCTATAATGGTGACACTAATATTTGGAAACCTATTTCAAGTTCGATATCACAGGCAACAGCACCAAGCAGTTCTACATCAGTAACTGGGGATATTTGGTGGGATACAACCAATGCACAACTAAAAGTATGGTCTGGCTCAGCTTGGATCACCATTGGTCCAGCATATACTAGCACTGCGGGAACATCTGGACCAGTTACTGAAAGTATTTTAGATACTGGTTCAGCTAGTCACGTAGTAGTTAAATTTTATATTTCTAGCAGTGTTATTGCTATATTAAGTAATTCTGCAGAATTCACTCCTCAAACAGCAATTCCTGGTTTTACTACAATTATTCCTGGATTAAACTTAATCAGCGCATCAACACTAACAGGCGCACAATTTACAGGTGCAACTACAGGTGCAAGCACGTTGGGTGGATTAAGTGCTAGCCAATTCTTACGCAGTGATATTAGCCAAACAACTAACTATGCGTTCGGTGCAGCAGGCGGGTTAACTGTAGGTAGTGACCTATCATTTGATGCTAGTTCACCTACTGTGGCTGTTATCAGCGAAACAACAAATAATAAAAACATTCGAGTTGATATAAACAAGAGTGGTGTTACTACAGCAGCTCTAACTATTGCGGCTTCTACAAATACAGCAACATTTGGTAATGCTATTGCTGTTACGGGCCCTGCTACTGTAGCAGGAACATTAACAACAGGCACAGTATTACCGAGCGGAAACGCTACAGTAAATATTGGTAGCACAACTTTAAGATATGCAAACGTCTACGCACAATACCTAGTGGGTGCTGCAATTACATCACAATATGCTGACTTGGCAGAACGATTTGCTGCAGATGCTGTTTACCCAGCAGGTACTGTAGTTGCTCTTGGTGGTGTAAAAGAAATTACAGCGGCAGCTGAGGAACTAACAGAAGATGTATTCGGAGTTATCAGCACACGTGCTGGTTTCTTAATGAATGGTGATGCAGGCACAAACGAAACGCACCCAGCAATCGCAGTAAATGGTCGTGTTCCTGTTCGTGTTGTAGGCCGTATAAACAAAGGTGATCGATTAGTTAGCGCAGGCAATGGGCTAGCAAGATCAGCATCGCGAGATGAAATCACAGCATTTAATGTTATTGGTCGCGCACTTGAAAGCAAAGACACATTGACAGAAGACACTATAGAAGCTATAGTTAAGCTAAATAGTTAAAAGGTTAGAGAAACATGTCATACACGTCTGGCGGAACCATACAAGCAAATGATTATAACAACCTAGCCTGGGGCGGAAACACCACCAATGTATATAATAGCACTATTACTAACTTGGCACAGGTTATGGGGGTTGGTTATGGTTACCGAGGCTACGGACAAACAGTTACAGCTATCAATGCAGTTGCTGCAGGAACAGATCTAGTAACAGGCACACAATGGGCTGGTTTAATTTACTTACTTAATAGAGCACTAGGGCACCAAGGTGGTTCTGGATCTCAATTAGGGTCCGGTGGTAACTTAGGCACTACAGCAGGTAGCACAATCACTGCGTATGCTAACGTAGCTACAGCGGTTGGCACAGTCAATACAAATGCTAACTCATATGCTGCTAGCGGTAGCACTACAACAGGTAGTAACTTTACTAACGGTTTAACAGGCGGCAGCGGAACAGTTTCAGGATCATTTACAAGAACTCTAACCTGGTCAAGTGCTGATGCTTGTCGTTATTTCTTTAACTGTGGCGGATATATCAATTGGGTTATTTCTGCTACAAATAACAACGGCACTTTACGTAGCGCAGACCTAGTAACACAATTTGCTACATATCAAGCAGGTGGCAGCCTTAAGAACTCAACTGGTACTCCTCGCACAGGATCTGGCGGCACAGTAAATACGTCAACAGCATTGGGATATTGGGCATTAACTTCCTCTGCGCAAACAACTTCAAAAGTTACATCAGCAAACTATCGTTACGAGTATAATCAAGATTACACAGAAATTAAACTTCGCACAAACGGTGTACAAGGATCAAACGGTGACGTAGGTTCTGTGGTTTATATTGATTTTGCCTGGTATATGTTCTCAACCTATGCTGGATATAATGATGACATTAATGTTACTGTTACCACACGTATCGATACAATAGCACCAGAAAGCACATACCTACAACAAAGTTGGGGACTCCCAACAATCTCTTAGAGGTTGTTTTTTTCTTACCAGTCTGCTATAATAGATACATACTATTATGAGCGACTTAAATCAATTAATCCAAGAAATACGTTTAGCCACTGACTATCAGGTCAATAAACGTATCTTACGAGAAAAAATTCAATCAGACCTGCAGGTAGCACACGCTGGCGGCTTATTCAAAGTCACACCAGAGTTAATAGCATTTCTTAATGCCTGGGACAGTGATGAACTGTTCTTAGAAGATACCTACCAAAATCCAATCAAAGTTAATCGTAGTGAGTTTCTAGAACTGTGTAAACAACATTATCAAATGGTAATGAACACATGGCATATTCAACATGAAGAAATCCGTCGTGCCCGCAAAGTCTAGAGGTGTGCTGCTATTTGCCTTTAATACTGAAAAAACTGACTATGTTCGTATAGCAGAGCAAGCAGCACGTCTTGTGCATCACACATTAAATCTTCCAGTTACTCTAGTTACAGAAGCAGGTGTAGTATCAGAACACTTTGATACTACCGTTTATGTGGATAATACTCTTAAAAACTTTAAAGTTGGAGAAACTGGTGGATGGCGAAATGGTGATCGATGGAGAGCCTATGAACTTAGCCCATATGATGAAACACTGTTAATCGACACAGATTACCTAATGCTTGATAAAAGTTTGCTTAAACTTTTTGAACAAGACTTTGACTATCGCATTATGAGTTGGAACAACAAGCCTGCACAGTCCTGGGGATTAAAGATGGGTATGTTCAGTCACGAATATCTGTGGGCTACCGCTGTGCTATTTCGTAAAACACCCAAAGCACAAATGCTGTTTGAATTAGTTGGCCGCATACAGCGTAATTACTTATACTATATGCGGTTATACCATATGCGTGAAGGTAACTTCCGCAATGACTATGCTTTTACTATCGCTAACAATATCTTAAATGGATATGATTTAAATTTTGATCAAGGTATTGTTACGCCTATGCTGACTTTTGCTGATGTTACTACTAGTATCACAGTAAAAGGTGATATGCTAGTAGTTAAAGAACGTGACAAAGGCTACGTAATACCTCGTCAGAACATACACGTTATGGACAAAGGCTACTTATTAAGTGATAATTTTAATGAATTTGTAAACACCGTATGCGCAGAGTAGATCAATATAAAGCACAGCAGGGGTTCTTCACTATTGCACAGAATACCGCAGAAGTCGATTACCTACGACTAGCATATTTGCAAGCGTTGAGTATTAAGATAACTATGCCAGGTAGTTTATACGCGGTAGCAGTTGACAAAAATACACTAGAAAGTGTAACAGAAGAACACCGCAAGGTGTTTGACTATGTTATTACTATTGACAATGACGAAGCGGCTAATGACGATTGGAAACTACGCAACGAATGGCAGGCATTTTTCTTAACACCGTTTAAGGAAACGATCAAACTTGAAAGTGATATTGTGTTTACTCGCAGTATCGATCATTGGTGGCATACATTTAGATTTAAAAATATTGTGCTTAGTCAGGGGTGCAGAGACTATCGTGGTAATTTAAGTTCAGATAGGACTTATCGTAAATTGTTTGATGACAACGAACTGCCAGATGTCTACAACGGATTGATGTATTTCCGCTATAGCCCCGAAGCTGCTGAATTTTTTTGGTATGCTAGATTGATATTTCAAAATTGGGCAGAAGTTAAAGACACATTAATCAAATGCTATGACAATGAGCCTACCACAGATGTTGTTTATGCTATTGCGGCTAAAATTGTAGGCGCAGAAGCCTGCACTATACCTGGTGTGGATTTTATTAACTTTACACACATGAAGCCTGCTATTAACAAATTTAGCAACGTAGTAGATTGGAACAATTTAGTAGTTCACGAAGTTGACGCACCGATGATTAGAATTAACAATATTAACCAATATCATCCTCTGCACTATCAAAACAAAGAGTGGGTGACTGATGAATTAATTAGGGAATACGAGGATGAATTGGCAAGAAGAATTTGAACTAGCATTAAAAACGTTTGGAACGATTGTTGAAGAAACTATAGAGTATCGCTTGCATTATGATCTAGGCGGTAATATTATTATGTGCTCGATGCAAAATCATCCAACTAACACAGAATATATTGTTGTTGATAAAGAAATATATGAAAATTATACCAAATATCGTATTGATATTATTAAAAAACAACCAATAAAGATTGACACAAACTTGGGTGTGAGTGTACAATTAAAACGTAGTAGTCAAGGTTATGCTGTGGTTAAAAACCACGCAGGCCTTCTGTTGGAAAACGGTGAACAATATCCTAACGTAGAGTATTATGAAGCAAATAGTTGATATAGCAGATTTAGATGTAATATATTTGAGTTACGATGAACCCAAAAAAGAAGAGTTTTGGATTAAGATTCAAAACATGGTGCCTTGGGCTCGTCGTGTTGATGGAGTAAAAGGATCAGATGCCGCACATAAAGCAGCCGCAACAGCAAGTGAAACAGATAGGTTCATACTCATTGACGGCGATAATATCCCGGATAGTGAATTTTTTAACCTTCAACTTGATCTTGATGATAGCAACTATAACAAAGTGTTTCGTTGGCGTGCAAGGAATACGATTAACGGACTCCAATACGGCAACGGAGGACTCAGTTGCTGGACAAAAGAATTCGTCTACAACATGCGCACCCACGAAGCCTCGGACGGTGATGCGAAAAACGATGTAGAGTTTTGCTTTTACAGTGATTATTGGCCAATGGCAGATTGCTACAGCACTACATATCCTAACCAAAGTCCTTTCCAAGCGTGGCGTGCAGGATTCCGTGAAGGTGTTAAGATGTGCCTAGACCGCGGAGCAAAACCTACACTGCAAGAATTTGAAAAGAGGGTGCATTCACGCAATTATGATCATTTGTGTATATGGCAAACTGTTGGTGCAGATGCGGAGAATGGCTTTTGGGCTATATATGGCGCACGACTAGGCACATACTTAACCATGTTGTGTGATTGGGAATATCGTTGGGTGCAAGACTTTGATACACTTGAAGATGTATGGGCAGAATATAACGATGAAGATATTGCATTAGATCACTGCAAGGTAATAGGTGACACATTACGTCAACGTTTGGGTTTGCCTATAGTAGACATGGACCCAGAGGAAAGCAAGTTTTTTAAACATCACTATAAGAGTAATTTCCGCAATCGCGGAATAATGGAACGCGAATGAAGATCGGAATAATTGGATTAGGTGTAGTTGGAGCCGCAATAAAAGAAGGGCTAGAACAAATAGGCCAAGATGTTAGTTTTTATGACACTAAATTTACAGAATCAGCGATCAGCGATGTGTTAAACACTAGCGTGATATTTATATGTGTTCCTACCAATTCAACTGTTGACGGGCATTGTGATACTAGTATTGTAGAAATGGTAGTTGACCAGCTACACACTTGTAATTATAATGGCGTAATCGCAATTAAATCTACAGTTATTCCTGGAACAACAGAAAAACTTATAGCCCAACATTCTAACACACGAATATGTTTTGTTCCTGAGTTTCTTAGACAAAAAAGCGCACTCAGTGATTTTCAGGATCTGCATGATGTATTAGTTGTTGGCACTACCCGCAGTGAAGTATTTGAGATTATTAAAGACACTCACGGGTCAATACCACAACAAATAGTTAAAGTGTCTCCAACAGAAGCAGAAATCGTAAAATATTTTAATAACGTGCATAATGCTATGGAAATTGTTTTTGCTAATGCTGTGCATGAAATAACTACTAAACTTGGTGCAAATTATCAAAATGTATACAATGCAATAATCAAACGAAATAATATTAATCCTAGTTATTTAAGATGTTCTAAATACTATAGAGGTTTTAGCGGAGCATGTTTGCCTAAAGACACAGAAGCATGGGCAGTATTAGCTAAAGAATTGGGTGTTGATGTTAAGTTGTTTGATACCATAGTAGAAGATAATAAGAGATACCTATGAGAATTTTAATTACAGGCAGTGAAGGAAGTTTAATGCAAGAACTTATTCCTAAGTTACTTGCGCAAGGACACAAAATTGTTGGAGTTGACAACTTATACCGATACAACGCACTTAGCGAACTTGCAAATAAACAATATCAATTTATTCAGCAGGACTTAATAGATGCTGAACAAGTATCCAACATTGTTAAAGATGTGGATGTAGTAATTCATGCAGCAGCTCGTGTATACGGTGTTTTAGGGTTAGTGCATTATCGAGCAGATATTCTTGGCGACGAAGTCACAATGGCTAGAAATATATTAAATGCCTGTGTTAAAAATAATATTAAACACGTGGTCTATATGAGTTCAAGCATGGTTTACGATGCTTGTATACAAGACGTTGATGTTCCTGTAACAGAAAATATGCCATTTGAATCATTATATCCAAATACTGACTACGGATTGGGTAAGCTAGTCTGCGAAAGATTATGCAAAGCATACTATCACCAGTATGGTATAAACTATACAATATGGCGACCATTTAACATTGTTAGTCCACACGAAATTTCAATGAAAGATCAAGGATTTAGTCACGTTATTCCGGACTTTATTGAAAACATTGTAAACAAAAAATTAAACCCTGTGCCAGTGATTGGTGACGGTAATCAAATCAGATGTTTTACGTGGATTGGGGATATTGTAGATATTATGTCTAAATATAGCTTTGATGCTAAAGCAAAAAACGAAATATTTAATGTGTGTAATGTTGAACCAATTACAATGAAAGAATTGGCTAGTTTGATTTACACTACAAAATTTGGCAGCGAAACCAAGTTAGCATTTACGACCACTAAAGATTATAAACACGATGTTAAAGTTAGAATCCCGTCAATTAATAAGCTAACATCAACATTTGGTGAGATAACATTTACCCCAGTGGCGGAAAGTATTAGGCAATGTCTGCAATAACAATTCAAATAGGCACAGGTGATGCAAGAATTTGGCACAGTGAAAAAGCTGTAGCAGAAATAGCTTATGCTATGTCTATAGATTCTGATATAACAGTTGACATGTTAAACGAAGGTCCATGTTTAACTGCACTAGGTTTATATAATATCTTAGATCTGTTATGTAAGCAGTTTAGTTATGATAAGAAAAGAATTACAATTAACTTAGGTAACCAACTTGAATCTCATAACGAATATAATGTAATTGTTAGTCCAACAGTTAAGTGGATCGATGTATATCAGGAACAATTAAAAAAAGAACCTGCGGTCTATAAAGAATTCAGTGAAGAAACTAAACACTTTGGACATTTTATCAGTCATGGGACTAGGAATCGATTATTAATTGGTAGTACACTATATGCAAAGTATTATGAAAAAACTATACAAACATATCATTGTAACATAACTGATAATTATCACAAGGCTTCTATTTTTCTTGACGATTTAATGTTTTCGGGTGCGCCACAAGATAGGTTAGATGATGCATATACTTTCCTAACAAGACATACACCCATTAAATTAGATATAGACAAAATTGAAACATACCCTATACGTGATCACACTATGTTTGGGATTGCAGTGGTTTATCCTAAATTTTTTGTAGATATTGTTAGTCAAACATATTGCCAAGGTGCTACATTTTATATAGACGAAAAAATGTGGAGACCTATAATGACTAAGACTCCCTTTATTATCCAAGGTCCGCAAAATTTTATAACAAATTTGCACAAGTTAGGGTTTAAGTCATTTAATCGTTGGTGGGACGAATCTTACAGTTACGCACCATGGAATACCCAACCTTATGATATATTGAAAATAATTGATAATCTATCTAATTTATCAATTGAACAATTGGCTAATATATACGAGGAAATGAAGTTAGTGCTAGATTATAATTATGAAAAGTTTATTAATTTAACAGGCAAAGATTTTGAAAATTTTAGGATCTAATATATGACCAAAAGTAAATTTATGACAGCAGCAGAGGAGATGAAGGATAAATTGGGTCCTAGTCTTTGCTTGGCTAAGTGGCAACAGGTAAGCCTGCACTTACCAACAGGACTTAACAATAGCTGTTATCACCCACCATTACATGAAATGGATGCACAGGTAGTTGAATTCCATCCCAGTGCTATTCATAACACGCAGTATAAAAAAGAACAACGTCGGAAGATGCTTGAGGGCGAACGTCCTAAAGAGTGTAACTACTGTTGGACTATGGAAGATGCTGGTCATTTAAGTGATCGTCATTATCGTTCGGGTGAACCATGGGCCTCAGAACACTATGATGCTATTAAGAATATGCCCTGGGACGCAGATGTTACTCCTAGTTATGTAGAAGTAAACTTTAGCCATGCTTGTAATTTAGCTTGCTCTTACTGTAGCCCTCAGTTCTCAACAGAGTGGGGTAAGGATATTGAGCGTTGGGGTGCATATCCTACTAAGACGCCGCACAACGACCCGATGCACTTTAAAGGTCGTCGTCAACCTATCCCTGTGCGAGAAAACAATCCTTATGTAGAAGCATTTTGGCGTTGGTGGCCTGAACTATATGGTAGCCTAAAACACTTCCGTATGACAGGCGGCGAGCCCTTAATGGATAAGAACACAAATCGAGTATTTGATTATATTCTTGCGGCACCTAAAGCAGATTTGCACGTTGATGTTACAAGTAACTTTAGTGTAGAATCAAAACTATTTGACAGCTACCTAGACAAAGTTAAAGAATTATGCAAAGATGAACGCATTGAACACTTTATGCAGTATGTAAGTTTAGACACAGGTATTGCAGAACACGCTGAGTATATTCGCGGTGGCTTAAACTTCCAACGTAATCAAGCATACGTGCATCGTTATCTAACAGAAGTGCCTAATCGTAATAGCCTTACATATATTATTACAATGAACAATCTAAGTATATTGGGATTAAAACAGCTATTAGCACATATCTTAGAAATGCGCAAGCTATATAGTACAACCTATCAACGCATTTGGTTTGATACTCCTGTATTACGCACACCACAGTGGCAAAGCCTACAGATCTTGCCTGAAAGTTATGTAGCTATCTTAGAAGATGTTGCCAAGTGGATGGAGCAACACAAACTGGAAGAAGGCAGTAATCGCTTTGATGGATTCAAAGACTACGAGATTCAGCGTATGCGTCGAGATATTGACTGGATGAAGAAAGGTAAGAAGTTAAGTGACAACTATCTTAAAGAACAACGCAGTGACTTTTACAAGTTCTTCAGCGAATATGACAAGCGTCGCGGATTAGACTTCCTTAAAACATTCCCACAAATGAAAGAATTTTGGATGGAGTGCAAATACCATGCCGAAAATTAATCTTCACGCATTGGCCGACCACGATTTGCAGTTTCTAGATATTTGTTACAGCCAAGTGAATGTAATAATCCACGATAAAATAGTTGATGTGTTATCATGCAGTGACCAGTTTAATTACCCCTTACTCAATTATGCGACCTTGTCAGGGCATATCAAAGAAGTTAATGATTATCTGTCATACAGCAAGAATAATAAATTAATCTTATTAGATTTTACCAATGGCGGTATTAGAACCATCTATACACTAGAATCTCTTGGTATTTCCCAAAATTATATTAAAACTAATCAAATAATGATTATCTCGTCCGCAGACTTTAATGAAGGAATCTATGTAAACGTGGATTTTTATTTAGGTATGACTGGTGGTATTTACAATCAAACAATCGCAATAAATTACTTTGACAAAATTTATAATCAACCTGTTAAACCTTATAAATTTTTATTTCTGAATAAGGAAAAAAGAGATCACCGCACTGAACTAATCAACTCTCTGAGATCGTTAAATCTATTAGAAGACGCCCTATGGAGTGATTTGTCGTCAGGTATTTCTTTACCAAATAAGTATGACGACTATTTTAACAATCCAAATAAAAAAACGTTAATTAACCAAACTGTTCATGACGATTCTGCTCCGGGGAGTTTGATAATTCCTGAATTGTATGTTGACACATATTTTTCTTTAGTAACTGAAACTAATTTTGTTTATCCTGCTAACAGCAGAACTGAAAAAATATACAAACCTATATTAATAGGTCACCCATTTATTGCTGTCGCTAATTACCATCACTAC
>JACCDQ010223971.1_pt1 | contig 11463 bp, 6 predicted proteins | sample 7446031 | NCBI WGS metagenome assembly JACCDQ01 (sample SAMN15323442, study PRJNA562643) | freshwater metagenome | isolation source: river surface water | place: USA:Blue River Watershed | collected 2017-08-17
AAGAAAAGTTTGGCGTCTTGTGGCTTGTAATGATGGGCGATGCGTTCATCTGCAAACAAGGACGGATCTTGCCAGCACGCTTGGCCATCCGTACGCCAATAAATGCTCAGCGCCCATCGGGGCAGTTGCTCGCCTGGATACCACTTGCCCTGACCAAAATGTAAAAAGCCGCCTTGCCCATATTGATGGCGAAGTTTGTGAACCAACTCGGTGGCCATTCCGCGCTTGGTGGGGCCTAGAGCATCTGTGTTCCACTCGGGCGCATCTCTGTTTTCTGTGGCCACAAAGGTGGGTTCGCCGCCCATGGTGAGACGAACATCGCCCGCCACCAATTGGGCGTCTACCTGTTCGCCCAACGCCAACACTTCTGCCCATTGTTCCTCAGAATAGGGCTTGGTGACGCGGGGTGACTCGTAAATGCGCGTGATGGCCATTTCGTGGCTGAAATCGACTTCGGCTTCGTCCATCAAACCTTCAATGGGGGCTGCACCTGAAGGTTGTGGCGTACAAGCTAAGGGGATGTGACCTTCGCCCGCCAACAGACCTGACGTAGGATCAAGCCCCACCCAACCTGCGCCGGGTAAATACACTTCGCACCAGGCATGCAAATCTGTAAAGTCAACTTCAGTACCGCTAGGGCCATCGAGTGATTTGACGTCGGGTGCCAATTGAATCAGGTAGCCCGACACAAAGCGTGCCGCCAAACCCATGTGGCGCATCAGTTGAACCAAGAGCCAAGCAGAGTCACGGCAAGAACCGCTTTTTAAGCGAAGCGTTTCTTCAGGCGTTTGAACACCGGGTTCCATGCGAATCAAATAATTGATGTCGCTGTAAACGCGTTGGTTAATTTGAACCAAGAAGTCGATGGTTCTTTGACGACTTCTGTTGAGCGTCGTGAGGTATTTCTTAAACAAAGTCGTTTTGGGCAACTTGTCCAAGTAGGCAGCTAATTCTTCCTTCAGTTCAGGTGCGTAGGTGAGCGGAACTTCTTCGGCGCTGGGTTCTAAGAAAAAATCGAAGGGGTTGAAGACCGCCATTTCGGTCACCAAATCGACCGTGACTTTAAATTCAGTGGTCTTCTTGGGAAACACCAAGCGGGCTTGGTAATTGGCAAATGGGTCTTGCTGCCAATTGATGAAGTGCTCTGCGGGCTCGATGCGCAAGCTGTAAGACAGGATTCGGCTGCGGCTGTGGGGGGCGGGTCGCAGGCGAATGACCTGCGGGCCCAACTGAACAGGACGGTCGTAACGGTAGTGCGTAACGTGGTGCAGTGCGACGTGAATGGACATAAATGCAAGTAAGCGCAACAGCGGCTGCATCGAAATAGCAGCTCGGGCTTTCTAAACTAGCAAAAGCCGCGCCATGGTTGGCCCAGCAAAAAGGGTCTTGATGAATCCAGTGGCACTTTCTTTCGCACCTTGGCTTGCCGTGGGATGGTGGCTTGGCACCGGTCTTCAGTTGCAACAAGCCACTCTTTGGTCTTTTCAGCAGGTGCTTGTGGGGCTGCTTGGTTCAGCCCTGATAAGCGCGTGTCTCTGGGGGGCACTGACCCACATGAGGCATTGGCCAACCATTTTCACAAACACACGTGTGGCGATGCGCATGTTGGGCTTGCGTATTGCTTGGGGCGCCATGGCTTGTTTGATGGCGCTGAGCTTTGTCAATGCGCGAAGTTGGCAACAAGCGCAAGACGCACTCAAACCCTCCCTAGAGGGTGTTGACTTGAGGGTGGTGGGCGAGGTGATGTCCTTGCCTCAAAAGGGTTCATTGGGTGTGCGATTTCACCTCCATCCCATCTCAGCCAAAGTGTTGGGCCGAGAAGAAGAGGTGCAAGTCCCGCAACGCATTGCCCTGTCATGGTTTGCAGGAGAAGCCGCAGACCCTTTGGATACAGGACCTTCCGGCGAGTTGATGGCGGGCGATCTTTGGCACATGACGGTGCGGCTCAAACGCCCCCATGGTCACATGAACCCTCATGGCTTTGACGAGGAGTTGTGGCTTTGGGAGCAAGGCGTCATGGCAACTGGCACAGTTCGCGCTGGGAAACAGGATATGGCTCCCCGCAAAATCAAGGGGACTTGGCGCTATCCCGTGGCCTTGGTTCGGCAGATGGTTCGAGATCGCATGGATCGAGAGCGAACGGTGTTAGCGCCCTTGGAGCGATCCACCTTTGGCGCCATCGAAGCTTTGGTGATGGGCGATCAAGCCGCCATCGCCGCATCAGACTGGGATGTATTTAGGGCGACTGGCGTTGCCCACCTCATGAGTATTTCTGGTTTGCACATCAGTTTGTTTGCGTGGTTGGCCGCGCGCCTCATTGGTTTTGTATGGCGGTCGATGGCAAGGCGTGGGCATGCCTTTTGTTTGAAATTCCCCGCGCCTGTGGTGTCGGCTTTGGGTGGTTTGCTATTGGCCACACTTTATGCTCTGTTCAGCGGTTGGGGCTTGCCTGCTCAGCGAACCATTGTGATGTTGTGTGCGGTGGGATGCTTGAGGCTAATGGGGGCCCAATGGCCATGGCTTTGGGTCTGGGGTTTTGCCCTGTGGTGGGTGGCTTTGTGGGATCCATGGGCTTTCATGCAGGCAGGTTTCTGGCTGAGTTTTGTGGCTGTAGGTGTTTTGTCAATTTCAATGCCAGCCAGTGAAGTGGCGCGCACCAAAATAGCGACTGAAGACGCTGAAATGGTGCATCAAAGTCTTTCTCTTCAAAATTGCATCAATATGGTCAGTGGCTTGAAGGAGGGCATTGGCAGACTGCTTCGTGAGCAGTGGGTCATGACCTTGGCCCTGACGCCCCTCATGATTTTGTATTTTGGCCAAGTGTCCTTGGTGGGTTTACTGGCTAACTTGGTAGCCATTCCTTGGGTCACTTGGGTGGTCACGCCCTTGGCGATGTTGGGCATGATCTGGCCCCCTCTGTGGCATCTTGCGCTTTGGACATTACAGCCTTTGATGCAGTTGTTGGTGTCTTTGGCCCAAGTGCCTGAAGGTGTCTGGCAATTGCCCCACCCGCCGCTGATGCTGGCAGTTGCGGCTGTTGGCGGAGGTGTGTGTTTGCTGCAGAAATGGCCTTGGCAAATCCGTGCATGGGGCTTACCTTGTTTGTTACCCGTCTTTTTATGGCAAGCCCCCAAACCTGCTTGGGGGCAGTTTGAGTTGTGGGCGGCAGATGTGGGGCAGGGCAATGCGGTGCTCTTGAGAACTGCGAATCATGCTTTGCTTTACGACACGGGGGCAAAGTACTCAGAGACATCTAATGCTGGATTGCGGGTGTTGGTGCCCTTGATGTCTAGCTTGGGCATCCACCTTGACCGGCTGATGCTGAGCCACCGTGATGCCGACCATACAGGGGGCGCCGCGTCTGTGTTGGCGGCTCATCCTAAGGCGGATGTCTGGTCGTCGATTGAGCCCAGTCATCCCTTGGCTTTGCTTCGTCCCATCATGCGATGTGAGGCCGGCCAACGTTGGGAGTGGGATGGGGTGCGCTTTGAAGTATTGCATCCCCAATTGAGCGATTACGTGTCGGCTTTGAGTTCCAATGCGGTCAGTTGTGTGTTGAGGGTTGACGCAAGTCAAGAGCAAAAAACAAATTTCAGTCATGATCGACATTCAGGCAGTGCCTTGCTGAATGGCGACATTGAGTGGGCGCAAGAGCAAACCTTGCTAACGCAAGCCCAGCTCAAGCCGGTTGATTATTTCTTGGTGCCCCACCATGGCAGTCAAACCTCATCTTCGTTGGCCTTTGTGCAGGCCAGTCAGCCCAGATGGGCGGTGGTGCAGGCGGGCTATCTCAATCGCTATGGCCATCCTGCCGCCAAGGTGGTCGCGCGTTATCAGTCTTTGGGCGTGCCATTGGTCCAAACCGCCAACTGTGGCGCAGCTTATTGGCAAAGTCACCAACCCGATAAATTGGGGTGTGAACGAGACGTAGCCCGCCGCTATTGGCACTTTGTGGCTAAATGAGGCAGTGAGTTTGCGGGTATGCATCTTGCTTTTCAAGAAACAGGAGTGAAGTCAGATGCAGCGATTTGATGAAATGTACAGTCAAGCGACGGCCACACAGCCGGGCAGTCCTGTGAGAGCCCATTACAGAGCCTACGCCGATTGGTTGGCCGGCCAAAGCGACAGCTCGATGCTGGCGCGGCGTGAAGAGGCCGAAATGATTTTTCGGCGGGTGGGCATTACGTTTGCCGTCTATGGCGACAAAGACGAGAGCGGCTCGGGCACAGAGCGTCTGATTCCCTTTGACCTGATCCCTCGCATCATTCCAGCCCATGAGTGGCAAAGCATGGAAAAGGGTTTGGTTCAGCGCGTGACCGCCCTCAACCGATTCATCCATGACGTGTACCACGATCAGGACATCATCAAAGCCGGCATCATTCCCGCAGACCAAATTCTCAACAACGCACAGTTCCGTCCCGAAATGATGGGTGTGGATGTGCCGCACCAAATTTACTCACACATCAGCGGCATTGACATTGTGCGTGCGCCCAATGCCCAAGGTGAGGGCGAGTATTACGTGTTGGAAGACAATTTGCGGGTGCCCAGTGGCGTGAGCTACATGCTGGAAGACCGCAAGATGATGATGCGCTTGTTTCCTGAGTTGTTCAGCCGTCATCGTGTAGCGCCCGTAGCGCACTATCCTGACTTGCTGCTAGAAACATTGCGCGCTTCTAGTCCTGCCTCTTCGGCCGAGCCCACCGTGGTGGTGCTGACACCCGGCATGTACAACAGCGCTTACTTTGAACATGCCTTCTTGGCCCAACAAATGGGCGTGGAGTTGGTAGAAGGTCAGGACCTGTTTGTCAAAGATTTGTTTGTTTACATGCGCACCACGCGCGGTCCTAAAAAAGTGGATGTGATTTATCGCCGAGTGGACGACGACTTTTTAGATCCCAAAGTGTTCAGACCCACATCTACCTTGGGCTGTGCCGGATTGATGGATGCTTATCGGGCTGGCAATGTAGCCATCTGCAATGCGGTTGGAACGGGTGTGGCCGATGACAAATCGATCTACCCGTATGTGCCGCAAATGATCGAGTTCTATTTGGGCGAAAAACCCATCTTGAACAACGTGCCGACTTACATGTGCCGCAAACCGGATGACTTGGCTTACACCTTGGCCAATTTGAAAGACTTGGTGGTGAAAGAAGTGCATGGCGCTGGCGGCTATGGCATGTTGGTGGGGCCAGCTTCGACCAAAGCCGAAATTGAAAACTTCCGTGCCGCCTTGTTGGCCAATCCTTCGGGCTATATCGCCCAACCCACCTTGAGTTTGTCGAGTTGCCCCACGTATGTTGAAAGTGGTGTGGCCCCGCGTCACATCGATTTGCGTCCCTTCGTATTGAGTGGCCGGACCGTCCAAATGGTGCCGGGTGGTTTGACCCGCGTGGCTTTGAAAGAAGGCTCTTTGGTGGTCAATTCCTCGCAAGGCGGCGGTACCAAAGACACATGGATTTTGCAGGCTTGACTTCAACATAGCCTCGCCATGCCAACCCTTAAGAATTTGAAAGTTGCCTCATGCTAAGCCGAACTGCTGATCACTTGTTTTGGATGTCGCGTTACACCGAGCGCGCAGAAAATACCGCACGCATGCTCAATGTGAGTTACGAGACATCTTTGTTGCCTCAGTCCAGCGCAACGGTGCAAGCCGGTTGGGAAGGCTTGTTGTCGATCAGTGAGTTGCTGCCTGCCTACACACAACTGCATGGTGAGGTAACGCCGCATCATGTGATGCAGTTCATGGTGATGGATCCCAACAACCCTTCGTCCATCATTTCTTGTTTGCGAGCCGCCCGCGAAAATGCACGCGCGGTGCGCGGCGCACTGACGACTGAGGTTTGGGAAACTCAAAACCAAACGTGGTTAGAGGTCAATCGCATGATTCGCTCGGGTGAGTTTGAAGCCGATCCTGGTAAGTTTTTTGAATGGGTGAAGTTCAGATCGCATTTGTCACGGGGTGTGACTGTGGGCACCATGTTGATGGACGAGTCTTTGCACTTCATGCGATTGGGCACATTCTTAGAACGTGCCGACAACACCGCACGTTTGGTAGATGTGAAGTTTCATGCGGCACAAAACGATCGATTTGGCGCCTTGCCAGTCACACCCATGACATCGCCTATGGTGACTCCAATGCAAGCGCAGACCTCCGCATCTGATGTTTCTTTAGATGGCTCCCATGAGTACGATTTTTACCATTGGAGCGCCATTTTGCGCAGCGTCAGTGGCTTTGAAATTTATCGCAAGGTCTACCGCGATGTGATTCGACCCGATCGTGTGGCCGAACTTCTCATTTTGCGACCCGACATGCCACGCTCTCTGCACGCCAGTTTGAATGAAGTGGTCAACAATTTAGAAGCGGTCACAGACAATTTACAAAGCGAGACGCTGCGTCATGCGGGCAAGCTTCGTGCAGACTTGGCCTATGGCCGTATTGATGAAATTTTGGCCACTGGTTTGCATGCCTACTTGACACAATTCCTAGAGCGCGTGAACGGCTTGGGCGGCAGAATCAGCCGAGAATTTTTGATGCCGCAAATTAATTAACGAGACCGATAGGGCTTGTGACACAGCCTTGGTGCTTGTTAGTATTGGGCTATGCCAGTCCAAACCATTTTCTCGAGCCATTCAAAGGTCATTGCTCAAATAGACAGCCTCCAAATCGTGGCTGGCCTCAATGCGGTTGTTGGAGACGAGGGGCGTGGCAAAACCCGCTTCTTACGCCAGTTGAGTGAGTCCCACCCTCAAGCCTTTTGGCTTGACCTCAAGTTACCAGAACATGATGAGCACACCCCTGAAGAGGTGTGGCATATTATTCAATCTCAATGGCCTCAATGGCATCCCACTTTGTGTCAGGACTTAAGTGAAGCCCTGAACTTACAAGAACATTTGGGTAAACGACTTTTCATGCTTTCTGCCGGAAGTCGCCGCAAAGTAGGCTTGGTGGGCTTATTGGCCAGTGGTGCTCAAGTAACGTGCTTGGATCAGCCTTATGCAGCGCTAGATTTGGCATCCATTCAAGTTCTGCGTGAATTTTTGGAGGATGTCAGCCAAGATCCTGGCCGCGCTTGGGTGGTCGCGGATTACGAGGCAGATCCCCACATAGAATGGCAAAACTTGATCGATCTGGATCAAATGAATGGATGGCCATGACAACTTCTTGCATGTTGAACTTAGCGACTGAAATGGGATGCTACAGCTTGTATGGCGCTGGTATCTTGGCTGGTTTCCTGTTGCCACTGTTGATCAACACGTGGTACAGCCTGACTTACAAACGCGATCCGGTTTCTTTTGTCTACGCCTTGTGGGTCACCGTTGGATTGCTTCAAATTTTATCGATGCCCTTGTGGGATGGGCAACGCTTGTTTGAGTTTGCTTGGCGAGAAAGCTTGCCCAACATTGGACATCTGCCAACCGGTGTCTTCATCACAAGTCTCTTGATGTATTTTCAGATCAGTTTGTTCACTCAATTTGGTCGAAATTTTCTTAACACGAGAGACAGCTTTCCCCTTCTGCACCACGTCAGCAGTCTCTACATTGGATTTGAAGCGGTGAGATTGTTATTGAGGGTGTTGGTTCAAGATCCAGCCTTGATTCAAGGCTTGCAAATGATTTCTTTTGCGCTATGTGGACTCACGTTCATTGGTTACCCCGTTTTTGCCTTCATTCGCTACCGTCAGGGTTTGCGCGCCGCGCAGTTTGCATTTCTTTCCAGCAGTCTTTACGGTATTTTTTGGTTGCTGGGCGTTCTTCACGATGTCGGCTATTCAGTGTTCACGCTCTTGCCGTTTTTAGGCTTGAGTTCTGCCTTTCAAGGGTCAGAATTTCTACAGGCTTGTACTATTTGTTTGCCCGCCATCATCACCAATTTTTCGATTCAATCGCGTACACGTGGCATCGAGCGAAAACTGCGCCAAACGATGCAGGCACAAAAGGAGGCTGTCGAAAATCAGAACTTGCTGCTTGAGTCGACGGTGAAAGAAAGAACACGCGAACTGGGTGAACAGCGTCAAGTATTTGAAGTCTTATCGCTTCAGCTGGCCAAGTACCTGCCGCCTCAAATTCTTCAGGCATTGATGGCGGGACGGTATGACACACGCGTTTCTACGCAGCGCAAAAAGCTGACCGTCTTTTTCAGCGACATCAAGGACTTCACCACTACCTCCGAGTCCTTGCAGCCAGAAGCGCTGACTGAATATTTGAATGAATATTTTTCTGAGATGACGCAGATTGCCATTGAGCACGGCGCGACCATTGATAAATACATTGGCGATGCCATGATGGTCTTTTTTGGTGACCCAGAGACGAAGGGCGTGCGAGATGACGCTAGAGCGTGTGTTGAGATGGCTTTGAAGATGCAAGAGCGCATGACCGTGCTGCAACAACGCTGGAAAGCCAAGGGTTTTGAACATCCTTTTGTCATTCGGATTGGAATCAACACCGGCTATTGCAATGTGGGCAACTTTGGCAGTGACCAGCGCTTGAGTTACACCATCATTGGCCGCGAAGTCAACGTTGCGCAGCGTTTGGAATCGCAGGCGGAAGCGGGTGGTATTTTGCTCAGCTACGAAACCTACGCGCATGTGCAAGACATGGTGGCCGTGGAGGAACGTCAATCTATTCGACTGAAAGGCATTGCGCAGGAAGTCAAAGCATTTGCGGTGAAGAGTCGTTTAACGCAAACTGCTAGCGATGTGCTGACACTGCACGATCCCAAGGGCGTTTCAATTGACCTTCACACGCGAGGCTTGATGCCCGAAGAGCGCATGCGTTTGGCGCAGAGTCTTCGGGGTGTGGCTGACCAACTGGATAAAAAAGGTGAATAAATCAAGCCAATCTCAGAGCGCCAATTTGATTGAAAGTTGTCTCAAGTCCTGAAATTCGCAATTTCCTGACGGGTTTCTGCGGCAATTTTGTTCAATTCACCCGCGGTTTGAGCCATCTCTTCGGCGGCACTTGCATTGCTGTGCGCAATGCGCTCTAAGCTGTTCACATTCATCGAAATTTCTTCAATGGCAGAGGATTGTTCTTCAAGTGCTGCAGCAATGCGCTGAAGGGTTTGATGCGTAGCGCTGGCATCAGACTGAATGACCTGCATTTCTTTGCTGACTTCTTGTACGGTGATCACAGCCAAACGCGCTTCCTCACTGGCTTGTCTTACCAGCTCCGTAATTTCTTTGGAACTGGAAGCACTGCTGGTTGCCAAAGCGCCCACTTCATCTGCCACGACACCAAAACCTTTGCCGTTTTCGCCAGCGTGGGCTGCTTCAACCGCAGCATTGATGGAGAGCATGTTGGTTTTTTCTGCGATTTTTTCAATCACACTGGATATGCCGCTGATCTTTTTCGAATTGGCGGCAATCCTGTCAACCACTTCCACCATGTCGGCCATCTTTTGCATGCCTTCTTGCAAAGCCACCATGGCACGTTGAGAGTTATCACTGGCAATGGCCGTATTGCGTGATACGTCCGCCACCGACTCTGTGGTGTGCTTGAGGGCCAAGGCCACTTGAGAAATGGCCGATTTTTGGGTGGCAGCATTGTCTGACAGTTGATCGACCGCCGTGGTGGTTTCGCCTGAGGCAGATGCTACTAGCTGTGCGTTTTGACCGATGGAACGAATGGCTTGGCCTAGAGTCGATAAGGACGAATTGATGTTTGATTTGAGATCTTCCAGGTCGCCTTGTCCGTTGGCCATCACACGCCCGTTAAGGTCGCCCTTGGCTACATTGGCCATGGTTTTGCCAACATCTCCTAGCATGTTGTGTAACATGCGGATCGCCTGATCGGCTTGATTCAGTGTGGTTCTAAACTCACCAGACACTTCTGCGTTGACTTGGACGTCAAAGCGTCCTTTAGACAAAGCATCCATGGCATGGTTGATGGCCGCCATGGTCATCTTCATGCTTTCAATGCTTTGATTGATCGCATCCTTGGTGATGTTCAAATCACCTCTGAGGTCTGCTGTGACGGCGGTTTCAAACTGACCTGCCGCCATAGCGCCGACAGCTTGATTGACCTGCGTCAATGCATTTTGCTGAACCGCCAGCATGTCATTGAATGAGCTAGAGGCTTGGCCCACTTCATCCGCGCCAGAAACCTGAATGCGTTGGCTGAAGTCAGAAGTACGTTCGACCTGTTTCATGCCTTGTTGTAATCGCTTGAGCGGATCGACAATAGATCGCGTTGTGACGACAGAAATCAAAACGGAAGCGATGAGTGAAAAGACAGCCATCCAAACGATGATTCGTTCGCCTTTTTCTGCGCTGATATTGGCATCTTCAGCAAAGGTGTCGATCATCCGTCGCTGCATGGTTGAGAAGTCTTCCACGCTGCTCAGATATTCGGTCTGCGCCGCAATCATGTTTGTCAGTAAGTAATTTCGTGCTGCTTCGCTACGGCTATTTTTGATCAGCTGAACTAACTGATCTTCATGTTGAATAAATTCTTGTCGTGCTTTGAGAATGCGCGCCAACCCAGCTTTTCCTTCTGCTGTTTGAACAGTTTCTGACAGTTTTTGAAGCGACTGCTGAATCAGCGGTTTGGAAGATTCAATCTTCTTTAACTCTTGATCAATGATTTTTTCATCTTGCGCAATGATGGCAGTTCTCAGGGCACGCGATTGACGATTGATTTCGTTTTCAATGGTGTGGGCCAAATTGACTTTGATCAGACGGTCTTTCACGATGATGTCTGTATCGTCATTGGTATGGGCAAGCTGTAAATACCCAACGACTGAAATAAACAGCAGACACAGGACGATCACAATGAAGCCGAAGCTCAATCGTGTACCAATTGAATACTTTTGCAAATTCATATTGGGGAAAAGTGGATGAAGAATAGGTGGATTTTACCGCTGACCATTATCGGTCGACCCTTGAATTTTCGTCAAAAGTTAAGCTGAGCCTCGCGGGCAATGGCTTGCCCCAACTCAATCACTGCCATGGCGTAATAACTGCTCCAGTTGTAGCGGGTAATGGCATAAAAGTTCTCAGTGCCGGCCACATAGCTGGGGGCGTCTTCGCCATTGAGCAATTCAATCAGCGCTAAGGGCCCTTTGTGCTGTAGGGCTTCACCTTCTAGCACAGCGCCTTTAGCCACAAAATTGTTCACGCTGAACGTGGGCAAGATATCGGGCGCCATCAGCGCATCCATATCAAGTTGCTCACGGTTGAACGCAACGGGGTAGTGCGTGGGCATGCCCGTCTGCCATTGAAATGCTTTGAAGTAGTTGGCCACGGAACCAATCACATCGGCTTTGTTGGCAAACAAATCGATGTGTTGATCGCCATCAAAATCAACGGCAAATTTGGCCCAACTGGAGGGCATGAATTGTGGCAAGCCCAAAGCGCCGGCATAACTGCCTTTGATGCTGGCCGGCTTGATTTTTTCTTTGTGCACTAGCACTAAAAAATGTGCCAATTCTTTTGAGAAAAATGCCTGGCGTTCTGTGGCGCGAGG
>JACCDQ011715606.1_pt1 | contig 11463 bp, 9 predicted proteins | sample 7446031 | NCBI WGS metagenome assembly JACCDQ01 (sample SAMN15323442, study PRJNA562643) | freshwater metagenome | isolation source: river surface water | place: USA:Blue River Watershed | collected 2017-08-17
GGTCTGGTACAGCATGCCGGCAAAGGACTTGTTGTCCATGCTGCGGGCTATGCTTAGCGCTTCATGCAGGTAGGCCAGCGCACCATTAGGATCCCCGGCCTGCACTACTGTAGCCAGTTCCATCAGTATGTTCGATCGCAGCTCGGCCATCTTTTTCTCTTTGGTTATAGCCAGGCCTTCTTCCAGGTACTTTTTTGCCTTGTCCAGCTCGCCCATGTCTATGTAGTACTGGCCCAGGTAAGAGAGGCATTCCACGCGCGCCATTATGAACCTGGTATTGGCGGTCAGCTCCAGGTTCTTCTGAAAGACCTCGCGGGCCTTCTCATTGTCGCCCTTGTAAGCATACAGCACGCCTATCATATTATACAGCCCGATGACCTTATCGCTCATGGGTAGCTTTTTGCTTATCTCTGCTGATATGTTCAATTGCTTTTCCGCGCTGGCCAGGTCGTTGGCCTGCAGGTACATGCTGCCCAGGTTCATGTAGCCTATCATCTGGCCCTGCAGGCTGCCCAGCTTTTCGTTCTCCTTTATCGACTCTACCACATACTTCACCGCCACACCGAAGTTACCCTGCGTAGCTTCCATAGCGCCGAGGTTGCCCAGCACATCTGCTATACCGGGCTTGTAGTCTACCGACTTGTACAAGCTGAGCGCATACTTCATTTTTTCCATCGCCATGCTCACGCGGCCCTGGTTCTCGTCTATCAGGGCCATCTGCGCTACCATCTGTCCTTCGCCCCTTAGGTAGCCGTGCTTCTTGCAGTATGTCTGCCCGGCATCGGAGTAGTAACGCAGCGAATCGGCATTGCGGCTGCCGTAGTACTGCATCGCTTCTTTATAGATGTCTACCCGCGCAGAATCGCTCTGGGCGGCGGCAAGACGGCGGTGGTATTGGATAGTATCGGTCTGCGCCCAAAGGCATATGGGTGCAAAAAAAAGTACGGCGATCAGAAGGGGCTTCATAATGTATTAGCTTGAACAAGGCATCAGCCACGACGCCTTGCCGAATAAGTTTGCAATAAAGACCTAATTGAGATAAAGTTAATACAATTACATAAGTGATCTATGTGGTCGTGTTCACTCACCTATAGCGCTCACAAGATAGCAATAACAACCATATTTTAATTCTTCGTCAAAAACAGATAGTTTCGCCCTTTGAAAACCAAGTAGATAAATGCTGGAGATACGTAATAACTGGAGCCGGGAAGAGATACGCGAAATATATGAGCGACCATTGCTACAGTTGGTACTTGATGCGGCTGATGTTCATAGGCAGAATCATACCGTAGGTGAGGTGCAGATCAGCAGCTTGCTGTCCATTAAGACAGGTGGCTGCTCTGAAGACTGTGCCTACTGCCCGCAGGCGGCGCGCTTTCATACCGGTGTGGAGGTACATGCCCTGATGAAGGAGGATACGGTAGTGGCCGCAGCTCAGGCAGCCAAGGAAGGTGGCGCATCCCGTTTCTGTATGGGTGCCGCATGGCGCGAGGTACGCGACAACCGCGACTTCGATCGCGTGCTGGAAATGGTAAAGGCCGTGAATGCCATGGATATGGAAGTATGCTGCACACTGGGCATGCTGACCCCATCGCAGGCAGAGCGCTTGGCGGATGCCGGCCTCTATGCCTACAACCACAATATCGACACATCCGAAGAACATTATAGCGAGATCATTACTACCCGTACTTACGATGACCGCCTGAACACGCTGAACAATGTGCGTAAGGCAGGTATATCCGTATGCAGTGGTGGCATCATAGGCCTGGGCGAGACCAACGAGGACCGCATAGGCATGCTACACACACTGGCCAACCTGCCACAACACCCGGAGTCAGTGCCCATCAATGCGCTGGTGCCGGTAGCAGGCACGCCGCTGGCAGAAAATAAGCGCGTACCATTCGATGACCTGGTGCGTATGGTGGCCACAGCGCGCATCGTGATGCCGGCATCGGCTGTGCGACTGTCTGCAGGCCGTCTTGAGCTGTCCGTTGCAGAGCAGGGCATGTGCTTCATGGCGGGCGCTAATTCGATCTTTGCCGGCGACAAACTGTTGACGACCGCAAACCCTGAGTTCGATGCGGACAAGGAGATGTTCCGCACGCTGGGGCTTACACCTAAGGCCGCTTTTGCCGATGGTCATCCGCGCCGCGAGAAGAAGGTAATGGAACATGAACCGTGTTGAGCGACACCTGGCCGATAAGCTCGAACAGCGCAGCGCAGCAGGCAACCTGCGGCAGCTAAGGCTGCGGGAAACGGGTGTGGACCTCTATTCCAACGACTACCTGGGTTTCGGCACCAATGACCTGCTGCATGACGGAATGACGGCGTATGGCAGTGGCTCTACGGGCTCACGCCTTATCTCTGGCAATAGCCCGGAGGTAGAAGAACTGGAACATACCATAGCGTATTTTCACAAGGCCGATGCAGCGCTCATCTTCAACTCCGGTTACGACGCCAATACCGGCCTGCTATCGGCCATAGCTACACGTGATACGATATTCCTGTATGATGAGCTTTGCCATGCCAGCATCATCGATGGCATTCGCCAAAGCCTGTGCCGGAACCGTTACCATTTCCCGCATAATGATATGGATGCGCTGGAAGCGTTGTTGAGAAAGTACGGCGACGCGGGCACTGTCATCGTAGTGGCAGAGAGCATCTACTCTATGGACGGCGATATGGCTCCGCTCAATGAAATGGCTGCGTTGTGCGAACGATATGACGCCCAGCTCATAGTAGATGAGGCACATGCCACCGGGGTAGCAGGCACTCATGGCGAAGGCCTGGTCTGTGCGCAGAACCTGGAACAAAGGGTCTTTGCGAGGGTGCACACCTTTGGCAAGGCGCTGGGGTGCCATGGGGCAGCGGTCGTAGGCAGCGCGCTGCTGAAACAATACCTTGTCAATTTCGCACGGTCCTTCATTTATACAACGGCATTACCGCCTGTGGCGATACATTCCATCAGCAGGGCGTACCAGCTTTTATCGGCACCAACATTCACCAACCAACCACTGCATGACCTTATCGCCTACTTCAGGCAAAGGACGAATAGAATACCGGGCTGGAAAGATAGTCATACGCCCATACAGGTATTGGTAACGGGCGGCAACGAACGCACCCGCCAACTGGCGGATGAACTGCAGCGGGTCGGCCTGCTCGTGCACCCCATACTACACCCCACCGTGGCACAAGGCAGTGAGCGGCTGCGCATTTGCCTGCATACCTTCAACACCAAAGAACAGATAGACCAGTTAACAGACCTCCTGGCATGAACGGAAAAAGGATAGCCATAGCGGGCATACATACCGGCATCGGCAAGACGATAGCATCAGCAGTGCTGGCAGAGGCGCTGGGCGCTGACTACTGGAAGCCGGTACAAGCCGGTGATGAAGACCGGGATACACTTACCGTGCAGCGACTGATAACGGATGGCACACGGAGGGTGTACCCGGAGGCTGTGCTGCTCAAGGCTGCCTTGTCGCCACATGCTGCTGCGGCAATGGAGGGCATAGAGATAGACCATACGATCTTCCTGTGGCCAGAGACGGACAAGCTGTTGCTGGTGGAAACCGCTGGAGGGCTGCTATCGCCCATATCGGGAAGCCATACAATGGCCGACCTTATCTCACATTACCAGATGCCTGTGATACTGGTATCACAGAACTACCTGGGCAGCATCAATCATACGCTGCTTACGCTAGAGACCTTGAAAAGTCGAGGGATCAAGCTGCTGGGCATAGTGATGAACGGAGCGCCGAACGCGGATTCAGAGTCATTCATCGAGCGCTATTCCTCCCTGCAGCTATTGGGTCATGTACCACACTTCGAAACACTGGATAGTACCGCGGTACGCGCCGCTGCTGCAGCGCTGCGGCCAAGGGTAGCGCACCTCGTGCACTGATATTCCACCTTTGTGGCATACGCAAAAGAAATGCCCGGCTTTTCGCCGGGCATCCTTTATCTTTTTATGGAGTGGCAATTACTTTGCGAGCAGCACCTTGTGTGTGCTTACTTCACCGTCCTTACCCTTTATGGTCAGTATGTAGTTGCCATTCGGTAGGCTGGAGAGGTCCATGTCCTTATGCGACTCGTTCACTATCTCCTGCTCCATCATGGCCTGGCCTACTACGTTGTATACTACCACTTTTGCACTCACGCGGCTGTTGCCCCAATCCAGGCTCAGCATGCCGGTAGTGGGGTTGGGGAACAGTTTCGCCTGTCCTGCTACCACATCCTTCACCTGTATCAGCGAGATATAGAGAGTATTCGACGGCAGAGACTGGCAGTTGCCAGTATCCCTTATAGCGTAGTAATAACCGAGCGATGTGGGGTGGTAGGTCTGTGCATTAGCGCCGGGGATGATGACACCATTGAAGTACCAGATATAAGTACCTGCCGTATTGGCCACCAACATATTGTCTATCAGCGATATCAGCGGCGCCACTGGCGTGCTGTCGCGCACCATGAGTATAGCAGCGGTGGTCACAGAGTCTACCGAATAGCAGCCCCCGTCTGTAGGTATGATACGGAAGGTCAGCAGGTCGCCATTGTCATAAGCCTGCGTGTGTACCGCCGAGCCGCTGGCTACCACAGTATCGTTCACCAGCCATTCGATGGTAGGAGTTGTGCCGCCATCAAGGAATGTAGCTGTATAAGTGATGGCTGAATCGATACAGCCTGGGTTAGCACCGTGCGTGAGCGCGAGTGTTACAGTAGGTGTAAGGTTCGGGATCACCGTCATGGTCACAGAAGGAGATATGGTCGTGTCGTTCACCACGCACGCATCCGGGGCTACGAGCATCGCGTAAACGATGTCGCCGTTGTGGAGCGAGTCGGTGGGATATATCGGGCTACCGGTAACACCAGGCACCAGCGTACCATTCACGAACCAGTAGATCGTAGAACCCAGGCCAGCGTCAGCCACCGTGGTCACGAATGTATCGTGTGAGAACGCGCATATCGGGTTGTGCAGCACGCTCATGGTCAGCAGTGCTGTGAGAGAGTCGTGTATCACCTCGATACCGTTAGAATACGCTGTATCAGTAGGGAAGGCACAGGTGGCGTTGGATATCATCATGACCGTGACCGTGTCGCCGTCGTTGAAGGTATCCGTAAAGTTGTAGCTGGTAGCGCCGAATATGGCCACATTGTCCACGAACCACTGGTAAGTGGGCGCCGAGCCACCTACCCCTGGATAAGCGGTGAATGTGATGGGATGGCCGGGACAATCGGGATTGCTGCCCGCCGTTATCGCGTTCAGCACGTGCGGCGCCACTGCGCTGCTGCGATGAACGATAATAGTATTGGAGCGTGCGCTATCCAGGAAGCCGAGGCTGTTGATGAAGTAGATCCAGCAGTAAACGCTATCACCCTCCACAGGAGCTGTGGTGTAGAACGTATCGATGGTAACGCCGGTAAAAGTGGTGTTCACATACCATTTGTAAGTAGAACCGACCGCTGTATCGTTGCTTTCTATCGCTACGAAACGGAGCTGGTCGCCGGGGCAGGTCGTATCACTTCCCCAGGGCAGGAATATAGAGACCGAGTCTTCGGTCTGTGCGTGCACATATCCATGGAAACCAATGAACAATAATAGGATAAGCGTAATTTTTCGGATCATACGAATAATATTTTAGCCACCCGGCACAGCCGGGCAAGCATTAGTTCTGTAAAAATAATGTATTCATGTTAAATTATCAACAGGGATCTTGGGTAGGGATGCCACCGCCGCTACCATATAGACGGCTATACGAGAAAGAACGTGAGGCATTTATTGCATTAAAAACCGCGCAGCTATAAATATAGATTTTAAAACTATCAAAGCTGCCGCATTTTGTGTCCGGTAAGGGGTAACAGTTCTATAACCATTCCATAATTCCATAGTAGCCCTGGGGTAATCGGACGATGCTAATCTTGTGCAAACTAAACGACACATGAAAAAGCACGCACTCTTATTCGCCACGCTGCTGGCTTTTGCAGCATTCACAAATTGCCGCAAGACGGATGACCACCCCAGGCCACTACCTGCGTCCACGCCCGGGTCTGCTACTACATCGCAGGAGGTAAGGTCCGAAGAGGGGAACATCCATATCGCGGAAGCGACCGTTTACAGCGGGTTCCCGGAGACGTTCGAATCAGGTACCAAGACCGCCTATGCTGCAGCCAACGTGACACTGGCCACGGGTGTATGGAACCTGGACGATGCACTGATCGGCAACTCCACCAGCGACCGCAAGAATGGCGCTAAGTCCGTACGGATGCAGAACACAGGCAAGATGACCATGCAGTTCGACGCTGCCAACGGTGTCAGCCAGGTGACGATAGCGCATGCCACCTTTGGCACCGATGCGGCTTCGACCTGGACCCTTTGGTACTCGACCAACAGCGGTAGCACCTGGACCCAGACAGGAGGCACCATCACCACATCCGGCACCACGTTGGCTACTGCCACCTTCAGCCTGAGCATATCAGGCAATGTTCGTTTCCAGGTCCGCAAGACCGGCGGTGGCCGGTTGAACATAGATGACCTCAGCATCAACGACAATGCCGGCGGTGGTGGCAGCGGCGGAACACCAACGCAGGACGACAATATGGCGATGGGCAACCCAAGCGGCGCTACCACCAACACTGCCAACACCAACAACTACCTACTGGTGAAGACACAATATGCGCTGGCCTACAACAACGCACGCGGCATAGCCAACTGGGTAAGTTGGCATCTGAGCACTGCCTGGAAGGGCAGCGCTGTGCGTTGCGACTGTTTCACACAGGACGCTACGCTGCCATCGGGTTACTTCAGGGCATCCACCTCTAATTATACCGGCACTGGCTTCGACCGTGGCCATATGTGCCCGTCCGACGACCGCGACCTGAACGATGCAGACAATGCGGCTACCTTCAAGATGACCAACATAGAACCACAGGCGCCAAGCCTGAGCCAGGATATATGGGGCGACCTGGAGACCTACTGCCGCACACTGATAACGCAGGGTAATGAGCTGTACATCATTGCGGGCAACTATGGGCAGGGCGGCAGCGGTGCTAACGGTGGCACCATCAACACCATCGCCAGCGGACAGATAACGGTGCCCTCGCACTACTGGAAAGTGATCGTGGTACTGCCGGTAGGCACAAGCGACTTGAGCCGTGTCACAACTTCCACCCGCGTCATCGCTATCGATATGCCCAATACACAAACGGTGAACAGCCACACATGGGGCTGGTACCGCACCACAGTGAACGCTATCGAAGCATCTACCGGCTACGACATCCTTTCGAATGTGCCAACATCGATACAATCTACCATTGAATCGGTGACCGACGCAGGTCCTACGATGTAATTGTCAATGATCCTTCACCAGTAAAAGGCGGTCCCGGCGGACCGCCTTTTACTTTGTATGCCAACGACCTGTGAATCATGCAGATCCACTGAGGATAACTGTAATGACCTCGGCGCTCTTTTGTGCCATCTTTGCACCAGCACATGCTGCCTCGTTCCCCATCGGGGCTATATTCCAAGACGTCAACGCCGTAACGGCCCTGCCCCTCTATCTTTCAGTTACAAAACGTTGTGCATATGTCAACCTTTATTTCTCGCAACCAGGCCGCGGCCATTGCCGTATTTTTACTGCGCATTGTTACTGGCATAATGTTCCTGCAGGCAGGGGGCATGAAATTGTTCGGGTGGTTCGGGGGCATCCCCGGTGGTCCGCCACCGCTGCTGTCACAGGTAGGCATAGGTGGCATACTGGAGTTCTTTGGCGGGTCTGCCATCGTGCTCGGCATATTCACGCGGCCCGTGGCATTCCTGCTCTCGGGCGAGATGGCCGTAGCCTACTGGCAGTTCCATGCACCGAAAGGTAACTGGCCTATTGAGAACCACGGCGAACCTGCCGTACTGTTCTGCTTCATCTTCCTGTTCTTTGCGGCCTGCGGTGGCGGCCGATGGAGCGCGGACGCAATGATCACCAATGCCCTGCAGCGCGAAAGCGAGGCAAATGGCCGCTAGGCATCAGGGCAGCGTTATCTTCTTCTTCGGGTTCGGGTACTTCTTCACTTCGCTGTAAGGAATGGTCGACCACTCCTCATCGGCACATTCGGCTACGATATGCGGAAAGGAAGGCGACAGGTGGAGCCCTTGGGACGTGAAGTACCATGAAGCATACTGCCAGCACATTTGGTCGGTATAGTCGCAGCCCTCACCGCTTGCACCAGCCTTCATATGTGCGGGGAACAGACGCTTCAGCAAACCGATGAGTTGCTCGGCATAGTCATCAGAATGCTGCACGTCAGGACCCTCTATCCCCTTCAGCAGACACAGTACATCTCCGAGTTCCAGCAGTTCACCTGTAGCAGTATTTATATTGAGCGTGCTCAACGCCTCATCCGGGTGTGGACCGCCACAGTCGTAAGCGATATTGGTGACCACACTGATGACGTGCGGACCGAAAAATGTATGCACCACTTCGCTGGAATAACTGGCCATATCCAAAGGTGAGGTACAGGAGCATTCACCTTCTGCCAGGGAAAGAGCCTCTTCGTCCAGCAAGGCATTCACCTTCTCTGCTACAGCGCTATCGAGGCCACCGGTGATATTAAAATAGGAAACGGACGTGTGTGGGATACCAAATTTCCGGATGGTGTAACTACCCTTTTTCTCGGTAGCGCCATCAGCAAAGGTGAACAATTTGCTCGGCCTTATAGACTGCGTCTGACCGCTGGCCGTTGAGCGCTACCGGCGCCAGCATCACGGGAAGTGACACTCCTTTTGCGTTCCGGCAGGTACCGGTCCATATTTTGTCAGCGCCTTGCTGCAATCTGAAGGTTTCCTCGGTATCTCCCACGCCACCCGCCAGCTTGAACAAAAGACAGCGCTTACCAGACCCCATGCCATTCAACAGGATGTCCTGCAGGGAAGATTCATAGAAATAGGTAGCCCCGCCATCCGCATCACTGTTCAGCGCCATGACCACCGGGTACTTGCCGATCTTACCTTTCAGCACATATTCTCCGGCCTGGGATGAACTGCAGGCTAACAAAAAGGCAAAAATGAACCAGATGCGCGTCACATAACACGAAGATAATACGCAGATGAATGTTTCAGAACGTACGATATAATAAAAAGATCACTTATCTTTAACTGTAACTGGATACACCACCCATTCTGCTGATGAAAAGGACCTCCCTCTTTTGTTGTTTTGTGTTGCTGCTGACCAATGCTATGGGTCAGTACAACATCAAGCGCAATAATGTATGGGCGTTCGGCAATCACCAGGGCCTTGATTTTAATGGTGGTGCGCCGGTGGCTGTCAGCACGGGCACCTATGCATGGGAAGGTTGTGCCTCTGTGTGCGACACTGCAGGCCACCTTCTGTTCACGACCGAGGGCAAGCACGTATGGGATAGGTTCGGCGTATTGATGCCATCCGGCACATTGCTGCAACCCTTTGAAACGATCAGCACTACGCAGGCGGCCGTCATTGTGCCGGTGCCGGGCAATATAGACCAGTACTACATCTTCTCCCTGCAGAACAGGGAAGACATCTCCACCGGCGATACACTGGTATCACGCCTCGGATACTCGGTGGTCGATATGTCGCTGAATGGCGGGCTGGGCGCGGTAGTGGGATCCGGCAAATTCCTGAGAGGCAAGCTGAGCGAGAAGATGACGGCAGTGCCCGGCACCAACTGCAACATATGGCTGATAGTTCATAATTACATCGACAGTACTGCCAACATGCCTTCTTTCTATGCCTACAATATCACGGCTGCCGGTATCGATACCACGCCTGTAGTGTCGCTGGGTGGCGCGTTCAGCGGCTACTACTCCTATATGTATGGTGTGATGAAGGCCTCACCAGATGGCACCAGGCTGGCGGTAGCCAACTTCTGGAGCTGGGGAACAAATGGTTGCGAGCTATTCGACTTTGACGCCACTACCGGTATGATCACCGGTCGCCGGCTCGTGGACACGCTGGCACAAACGATGGGCCTGGCATTTTCGCCTGATGGCAAGAAACTGTATTCGGCCAATACATCGGTAGGTACACTCTACCAGTACGACCTTACTGCGCCCTCCATTCCATCATCGCGCTACCTGGTGGCAGCGCACTCGCCCACGGCCGCCTTCTCTGACCTCAGCCTTGGCCCGGATGGCAAGATATATCTGGCGTCCTTCACCAGCAACCTCCACCTTGCCCGCATCTCGTCGCCCAATGTGGCCGGCGCGAGTTGCTCTTACTATGCTGATGCCATCTCTGTACCGCCAACACCCGGCACCTATGGCATGCCGAATGTGGTGGTAGACCCCCACTTTCCGCTGTCGGGCGCCACTGCTTCCATTTCGGTGCAAGGCACGCACGACACTACACTGGGCAGCACTGTAACGCTCACCGCCACGGTAGCGGCCAGCGGCAGTTACATGATCGTGTGGCGCAACCATGGCGTGCCATTCGATACCACTACCACACCTGCAGTGACCTACATCAAGAGCGCCGGAACGGATACCATCACGGCACAGTTGTTCTCAGCATCGAGCAGTTGCTATTATCCTGTATCATCGGGTGCGCATTTTGTTACTGAGAAACCTGCCGGCATTACCGACCGTCCATTGGCTACGTGCAGGCTGTATCCGAGCCCCACTACCGGCACACTCCTGCTGGAAGGAGCCAGCGGCAGTACATTAGAGCTCACAGACATGCTGGGCCGGAAGGCATTCCAGGCGACTGCAACAACAGATCATGAAACGCTGCAGGTAAGCGCAGTGCCTGCCGGGCTATACATGGTGCGCATCACCAGCCAGGACGGCACACAGATACATACTGCGATAGAAAAGCAGTAGTGCGCGGCAGATCCCCGACCATTATCAGGAGAAGTGATTCTTTAAGAGTATCGCCAGGTTTGTCTTGGCCAGCTCGTGCTGGCGGCTGAGCCTTATAGCCTGCTCATAGTGGTAGCGCGCCTGGTCATAATCGTGATAGTGCGTTTCCATCAGGCAGGCGAGGTTGTTGTGGGCATTGGCATAGTTGGGGTCTATGTCTATTGCCTCCTCAAAGTGCAGGCAGGCATCCTCATACATACCGAAGTGCTTGGCCAGCAGCAGCGCAAAGTTGTTATGCGCTTCCGGGTTGTGCGGGTTCAGCTCTATGGCTTTCAGGTAATGCGCCTTTGCATCCTCATACATGCTGAAGTGCTTGGCCAGCAATATGGCGTAGTTGTTATGTGCTTCTGCATTCTGCGGACACAGGTCTATCGCCTTTTCGTAGTGTTTCTTTGCTTCGTTATAGGAGAGGAAGTAGTTTTTCAGGAGCAGGGCATAGTTGTAATGCGCTGCCACCATATCCGGGTGTATCTGCAGCAGGTCCTCGTAGCGCTTGCGTGCCACGCTGCAATGCTGGCGTTCGTGTGCATTGAACGCACGGCAGAACAGCACATGCCTGTTGCTGGGGAAGCGGCCCCACA
>JACCDQ010839913.1_pt1 | contig 11462 bp, 10 predicted proteins | sample 7446031 | NCBI WGS metagenome assembly JACCDQ01 (sample SAMN15323442, study PRJNA562643) | freshwater metagenome | isolation source: river surface water | place: USA:Blue River Watershed | collected 2017-08-17
GGCATGTTGGCCAGGATGGCGGCGTCCTTGCGCGGGATGCAGATCTGGTAATAAAAGCGGTTGGCCACCCAGGCGCGGATTTCGTCGGGGCTGCACTGGCCGCCGTTCAAGCGCACGTTGAAGGGGTGGTGGATGTGGTAACCGGCGCCTTTGGCGCGCAACTGGCGTTCGAACTCGGCGCGGTCCCAGGCCGGGGCTTGCAGGTCGGCGGCACTCGGCACGCGCAGGGAGGGGGTCAGGGCGGTGCTCACAGGGTGATCTCCAGGCCGTCGAACGCCACTTCGATGCCGTGCGCCGTCAGCTCGGCGCGCTCGGCCGAGTCTTCGCGCAGGATGGGGTTGGTGTTGTTGATGTGGATCAGCACCTTGCGGGTGCTGGCCGGCAGAGCGTCGAGCACCTCGATCATGCCGCCGGGGCCACTTTGCGGCAGGTGGCCCATGACGGCCGCGGGCTTTTTCGACAGGCCCAGGCGGATCATCTCGTCCTCGGTCCAGAAGGTGCCGTCCACCAGCACCACGTCGGCACTGGCCATGGCGGCTTGCACCTGGGGCTCAATCTGGCCCAGGCCGGGGGCGTAGAACAGGCGCCGTCCGTTGCGGCGGTTCACGAACAGCAGGCCGATGTTGTCGCCCACGCGCGGTTTACCACGGAAGGGGGAGTACGGCGGCGGCTGGCTGGTCAGGGGCACGGGCAGCACGTCCACGCCGTCGAGGAAAGGCAGGTCCAGCGGGGCGCCGTTGAGGGCGATGGGCCGGGTGTCCAGGCCGCAGTAGAAGGACAGCATGCGGGTGAGCGGGAAGCCGTCGCTCAGGTCACTCAGCACCTCGGGCGTGGCGTACAGGGGCAAGGGGCTGGCGCGCTCGCGCAACATCAGCAGGCCGGTGGTGTGGTCGATCTGCGCGTCGATCAGCAGCACGGCAGCAATGCCGCTGTCGCGCACCTGGCGCGCGGGCTGCAGCTCCGGGTGTTCGCGGATTTGCTGCAGCACCTCGGGCGACGCGTTGACCAGCAACCAATCAATCCCGTTGACGCTGACCGCCACCGACGACTGGGTGCGGGGCCGCGCCTGCACGGTACCGGCGCGCACGCCCGCGCAATTCGGGCAGTTGCAGTTCCACTGCGGGAATCCCCCGCCAGCGGACGAGCCCAGAACTTTCAATCGCATGGTGTCGGCTTTCCAAAAAAACAGGCGCACCCGACTCGTCGCCGCATGCGCCTGCCTGAAACCTGGCCCACCGTGCCGGCGGGCCCGAAGATGTCAGCGGTTGGCGATGTACATCGTGATTTCAAAACCAAAACGCAGATCGGTGAAGCTTGGGGTGGTCCATTGCATGGTGTATCTCCTGTGTCGATGGGTGTTAAGCTGGCACACAACTGGCATCAGCGTGATCCATCATGCAATATGAGTGCCACCCTGCGCCATGACACCTCCCCGTGTTTTCCCTAGGCCTCGCTCCGTGGTACGCCTTGCTCGGCCCGGTGGGCACACGCTGGCTTACCAGACCTTGGGCGGCTTGGCCGGCCCCGTCTGGCTGGTGCTGCATGGCGGCCCAGGAGGGCGCGGCAACCCCGGCCTGCTGGCCCCGTTCGATCTGTCGCGCCAACGGGTGGTGATGCCCGATCAGCGCGGCTGTGGCCACTCCCGCCCCAGCGGCGCCCAGCGCGGCAACCACCTGACGCAATTGGTGGACGATCTGGAGGCTTTGCGCCGACACCTGGGCATCGAGCGATGGTCGGTGCTGGGCGGTTCGTGGGGTGCCACACTGGCGGTGGCTTACGCCGCCCGTCACCCAGCGAATGTAGAGCAACTGGTGCTGCGGGGTGCCTTTGACGGCGCGGACATCACCACGCGTCGCCTGCTGCAACGGTTTGGGCCCATCTCGTGGGGCATGGCGCCAACGTCCACCCGAGCGGTATGGCGCCGACTGTCACAACTGCTCCAGTCTGGAACACCCGCTGTGACAGCGTGTGTGCGCCAGTGGGCCGAGATGGAACTGCACGCGGCCGAACACGGCGCGCGGCACGCCTTATGGCAGACCCCCACAGACCCGGCTGCGCGTGCCCACTGGCGACAATTGCACCGCCAGCGCCGGCGCCTGCCACACCTGCGCGGTCCGCGCGCTATGCGCTTTCTGCACGAGGGCTGGCACAAGTACCGCATCCAGGCGCAGTACCTGGCACGCGGGTGTGGCCTGCGCCCGGGCGACTGGATCCACCTGCTGGACACCCTCACCCAACACCACATACCCTGCAGCTGGGTGCATGGCGTGCACGATGCAGTGTGCGCCCCCAGCATCAGCCATAGGGCGCAGGCCCGGCAGCAGCTCAAAGGGCACCAGCACAGCCAGTGCCTACCGGTGCTGGGCGGGCACCTGCCGACCGACCCCGCCATCGTTCGGGCGCTGCGGGCGGTGGTGAGTGGGCCCACACAGGCAGGCAAGCCATGAAACGCCCGGTGCGGCTCAAACTTCTTGGCGCCGCGTGGCTGGCGGCGGGATTCACCAGTGCCGCGCTGGCGGCCGAACCGATACCTCCGACCCATTGCCCGCCCAACGATCCACTGCGCGAAGTGCTGCCGAACGTCTGGGTATGGCCGGGTGACCTGGCCGATGCCCACCCCGGCAACCAGGGCCGCGTCAGCACCAGCGTGGTGTTACTGCGCCCAGGCACCGCGCCGCCAGGCAGCACTCCCACCGTCACCGTGGTGGACCCTGGCCCCAACCTGAAGGCCGGGCAAGCCTTGGCCCAGGCCATCCGTTGCCGCTGGGGTGTCAGCGTCACCCAGGTCATCAACACCCACGCCCACGCCGAGAACGTGCTGGCCAACGGCGCACTGGCACCCGCGGGCAGCGCCGTGCCGGTGCTGGCCACCGCCACCACCGCGCAGACCATGGCCGCGCGCTGCCCGGACTGCCTGCGCAGCCTCACGCAAGCCGTGGGCGCCGAGGCGATGCAAGACACCCAGATCGTGCTGCCCAACGCAACACTTCACCCCGGCCAGCCCCTGCCGTTGACCGACCGCACCTGGCTAGTGGACGAGGCCCGCCACGCCCACACCCAGAGCGACTTGCTGCTGTGGCAGCCGGAACTGAAACTGCTGATCGCCGGCGGGCTGGTGTACCGCCAGCGCCTACCCGAGCTGGCACAAGGCGAACTGCTGAACTGGGTTGCCACGCTGGACCGCCTGGCACGGTGGCAGCCACAGCACGTCATCGGCACCCAAGCGGGCGACGCGCAAGATTTGACCCACACACGCCACTACCTGTGCGATCTGGCTTCTGCGGTCTGGCAAGCCATGGAGCTGGGCCTGTCCCCCAGCGAAGCCCACACCATTGCCCTGCCCCGCTACGCCGCGTGGGCGGGCTATGCAGAGCGTCAATCCTTCAACGCGCAGCGCGCCTGGCGCGAGCTGGAGCCGCGCTGGATGGCGGGCGAAGCGCCTCCCTGCTCACTGCCAAACGTCGGGCGGTAGCTGGTCTTTTTTGCGGTAGATGGTGTTGCGCGACACGCCCAGCAACTTCGCGGCCGCCGACACGTTGCCGCGGCAACGCCGCAGCGCCTCGGCCATGGTCTGCAGGGTCACGTCTTCCAGCCGGTCGGACTGGGGCTGCTGAGGTTGAGCCGTGGGCAAGGCCACCCGGATCGGCTCGCTGGCCGCCAGGGTGGCGGGGCTGGCTTGGGGCAAGGGGCAGCTCAGCACTGCCTCGGCCCGCAGGTCCACGGCGGACTGCACCTCGTCCAGAAAATCGTCCGGCAGGTGCTCCACCTCGATCACCCCGTCGCAGCCCACCATCGCCACCGCCGTGCGCAACAGGTTGTGCAGTTGGCGGAAGTTGCCAGGCCACGGGTACCGCTGGAACAAGCGCATCACGGTCGGGGAAATGTCCAAGTGCTGGCTGCGCTCGCACAAGCTGGCCAGGATTTTGCGGGCCACCACGTCAAAATCGGTGCGGTCGCGCAGGGCCGGCAAGCGCACCACCAGGCCGTTGAGGCGGTAGTACAAATCCTCGCGGAAAGTACCGCGCGCGATCAGCTCTTTCAGGTTGCGGTGGGTAGCGCACACCAGCGTCACGTCCACGTCGTATTCCTTGTTCGACCCCAAGGGGTTGACGCGCCGCTCCTGCAACACCCGCAACAGGCGAGCTTGCAAGGCGGTCGGCATGTCGCCAATTTCGTCCAGAAACAAGGTGCCGCCGTTGGCCTGCAACAGCTTGCCCATCGAGCCCTTGCGGCGCGCGCCGGTGAAGGCGCCCTCCTCGTAGCCAAACAGTTCGGACTCGATCAGCGTTTCAGGAATGGAGGCGCAGTTCACCGACACGAAGGGCTTGTCGGCCCGGTCTGAATCGTTGTGGATGGCCTGCGCCAGCAGGTCTTTGCCGGTGCCGGTTTCGCCCAGGATCATGATCGGAATGTCGCGGCCCTTGACCCGTTCGATCTTGCGCAGCACCGCTGCCACCTGCTCGTCGCCGGTGTCCAGGTAATGCAGGCCCGACAGCCCGGCGCGCGCCGCCAGCTTGCCTACCGGCGTGACCGCGGCCACCGGTGCCACGGCCGGCTTTTCCCAGCGCCGTGGGGTGGGGCGCTCGTCCTCGGCAGGCGCTGCAGCCGTGCCCTCGGAACCGTTCCAACCGGGCGTGAGCCACTGGTTCAACTGCCGCAGGCGCGCATGGCACCACACCGAAACGCCGTTGTGCAAGCACAGCATCACCGGTTTGCCGGCCGAGCCGCGCAGGCGGTCGAAAAACTGCGAAATGGCCTGCCCGAACAGCGACGAAAACGTGTGCGCCCGCAAGCTATTGATGGAGTGGCCCAACTGGAACTGGGCGCTGCGGTTGGCCGACAAGAAGCGACCGTCCTGACTGAAGACCACAATGCCTTCCACCAACGTGCCCAGAAACTCGGCGCGCGAGTGGAAGTGAATCCGCACCGCGTCCGGGAAGACGTTGGCGAACATGTGGTTCTCGATCATTTGCGCCGACATGCGCACCAGCGCCATGGTGTGCTGGTGGTAGCTGCGTTCGTCGCCGGTCACGTCCAGCGCCCCCACCACCTGCCCATAGGGGTCCAGAATCGGGGCGCAAGAACAGGTGAGGAACTGGTTGGCGTGCAGGTAATGGTCGCTGCCGTGCACCACCACCGGCTGTTCCTCCACCAGCGCCGTCCCGATGGCGTTGGTGCCCTTGCTGCGCTCCGACCATTCCACGCCGGGCATCAGCGCCACCTGGGTGGCCTTTTCCAGAAAGTCGTTGTCGCCCAGCGAGTGCAGGATCAAACCATTGCGCGCGGTCAGCAACACCATGCTGTGGGTGTTGGCGATCTGCTCGTACAGCGTCTCCATCACCGGGGCGGCGTGCTGGTACAGGAAGCGGTTCTGTTCCAGCGCCTCGTGAAAGGACCGCTTCGGCGCCACCGAAAAGTCCGGTTGATCGCGCTTTTCCAGACCGAAGTTGCGGCTGCGCTGGTGCGACTCCCCAATCATGGCCTGGTGGCCCGCGTTGCTGGGCAAGGCAGGCCAACTGCCCTGCCCGGGGTCGCCCGCCGCGTGGGAGTGTGTCGATGGCATGTTCTGGTCTCCTGCGGACTCGGCCACCCATCCCCAGTCGCCGGCCGCTGCTCTGTGCGGCTGCATGCCCGCCGGCAAACCCGGTGTCGGCATCAACCCATCTGTGTCGTCTGTCCTGTGCATATTGTCCCGCGCTTCTGGTGTGGGAACAAGGCCATGCAAGGACTTCGCCACCTCTGGAAAACCCTCGGTTGAACAGGGTTGGGACACCCGCCTGCCCCGCAAGTGTTCCAGATTGAAACAACGCTGCCTCCCGCTGCAACACCCCCCGCGCAGGGTGCGCCCCACAGACCGCGCTTGGCCAAGGTGGCACGCATATTGCCCAAGAAACCATGAACCGCCATTTTTCCAGGAGACATTCCCATGACGATCCGACTCAAACACCCGCTGGCCCACCTCACCACCGCTCTCTTGCTCGGCCTGCCGGCCAGCCTGGCCCTGGCGCACGGCGACGTGGTGCCCCAGGCGGTGGACACCAGCACCCTGCCCCAACTGGGCGGCAAATGGGTGGAAAGCAACCCCTACAGCAGCGGCCCGGCACAGAAAGAAGCGCTGCGCATCGGCACCTCGGCCTACAACCAGAACTGCGCCCGCTGCCACGGGCTGGAGGCCATTTCAGGGGGCATCGCTCCCGACCTGCGCAAGATGGACGGCGACTGCACCGGCCTGGCCGACGTGGCCAAGAAGAACGCCTGCTTCAAGGAAATGGACGACTACTACATGGCCACCGTGCGCCGTGGCCGCACCCGGGATGGTCGCGTCTACATGCCGCCGTTTGAAGGCACGCTGAGCCAGGAGGCCATCTGGGCCATCCGTACCTACCTCGAAACCCGCCGCGAAGACTGACCCCTTCCACGCCCCTCAAGCCCACCGAGGCACCACAACAACAGGAGACACGCCATGCCCCACCGTCTTGAACCACTGACCACACCCAACGCCCGCCACGCCAGGGCACCTTCCGCCGTGTCGCGCCGGCAATGCCTGGGCGCGCTGTCGGGCGGTCTGCTGGCAGCTTGCTTGCCCGCACAGGCCGCCGAACTGGAAGGCCTGGACAAAATCCGCGCCACCGGCGTGCTGAAGGTCGCGATCTACAAGGACAACGCGCCTTACTCCGATTTGGTGGGCAACGAGGCCACCGGGCTGGACGTCAGCCTGGCGCGGGCGCTGGCGCGCGAGATGAACCTGCAGCTGGCATTGCTGCCGTTCGACGCGGGCGAAAAAATGAACGACGACCTGCGCAACATGGTCTGGCGCGGCCACTACCTGGGCTACGGCCCGGCCGACGTGATGCTGCACGTGCCGGTGGACAAGCACCTGATCAACCAAAACCAGCAGGCGCTGATTTTTGCGCCCTACGCCCGCGAAGTGCTGACGGTGCTGCACCGCACCAGCAGCCTGGGCGCGATCCGCAGCGGCGACGACCTGCAAGGCCAGAAACTCGGCGCCGAACGGGGGAGCGGTGCGGCCAGCATCCTCATGGCGTACCGGGGTGGCCTGCTGCGCAACCAGGTCAGCATTTACCGCAGCGGGGTGGAGGCGGCGGCGGCGGTGCTGCAAGGCGAACTGGACGCCGCCTACGTCAGCCGAGCCCAGGCAGAAGCGGCGCTGTTTGCCGCCAAGGACAAGGCGGACCGCAACCACTTCGGCTTGACCACGCTGGGCCTGCCCGGTTTGGCCGACAACGGCTGGCCGATCGGCATGGCGGTCAAGTCTGACAACAAGGCACTGGCCCTGGCGCTGGAGGGCGCACTTCAGCGCCTGCGCGATCAAGGCCAGTTGCTGGCTTTGTTCCGCGATCAGGGTTTGACGCTGGTGACGCCCTGAACCCGGCAGCGGTGGCGGGCTGGGCGTCAGCCGCCGCCGCGCTGCATGTACAGGTCAAAGCGTTTCATGAAGGCGTAGCGCTGCTCTGCGCTGCTGCCCTGGAACTGAAACCGCACCTCCAGCCGGGGCATGCGCATCAAGGCGATCACGCGGGGCGGCAGTTCCCGCCAGCGCAGCTGCAGTTGCACCCCAGGCGCCACATCCACCGTCGCCTCGCCGGGCGCCAACGTCCAGCGACGTTCGCCCACGGCGTCGGGCAACCAGCCCAACCACTCGCGCACGGTGCAACCCATGTCGCGCACAAACGTTTCGTCGTAATGGGACTGCATGTGCGAGCGGCTCACCCCCCCGCGATCGGCGGCCAGATCGCCAGCACATCGCCCTCGACCAGCACCCGGTCGGCCCGGGCCTCGGGCGGCACGAAATGGCCGTTGATCAGTACCAGGTGAACCAGCTTGGGCGGCAAGGCGTGGGCGTCAATCACCTGGGTCACGGTGGTACCCACGGTCAGGTCCAATTCGATTTGATTGAAACGGGCGCTGGGCGGCAGGTAGTCGCCCAGCGTGGCAAACAGCTTGAAAGTGATCCGCATAGGCCCCGAGCTTAACGGCGCCGGTTGTCGCTCGGGCCGCTCCACTGGCCTTGCCCCTGCGCGGTGGCCAGGTAGGCTTTCATCAGCTGCGTCGGGTCTTCCTTGAGCTTGTCTTTCCACTCGCCCAGCTTGACCTTGCCTTCCACCAGGCCACGCATCACACCCACGTGGTCGGTCCAGCCCACGCTGTTGCAACCCACCATCACGTCGCCCTGGAACTGCAGGCTGAGCACCTTGTGGTGCGCCGTGTCCAGCAACTCCACCTGCTCGCCGCCGGGCACACCCTGCCAGTTGCCAAAGCTGGTCGAAATCAGTCCCAGCGTGTCCAGCACGTTGATCTGCGTCACGCCCTTGAGCTCGGCGCGCTTGCCCACCATGTTCATCGCGGCCACGTAGGCCTGGTCGGCCGCGTTGGGCTGAATGGCGCTGACGATGGTCTTGCCGCTCACTTTGTCAAAGGCTTCGGCACAGTCGCCCGCCGCGTAGATGCCCGGCACGTTGGTCTGCATGTGCTCGTCGGTCAACACCCCTTGCAGGCAGGTGATGCCGGAGTTTTCCAGGTAGCCGATGGCCGGGCGCACCCCGGTGGCGCTGATGATCAGGTCCGCCTCGATCGTCTGCCCGGTGGACAAGCGCACCAACAACGGCCGGTCCTGCGCTTCGGCGCTGCCGCCCAAGCCGACCGCACTGGCCAGCTTGCTCAACAGCCCCTCGCTCGGTGCCGGCGCGCGCTCGATCGCCTCCACCTTGGCCCCGGTGAACACGCGCACGCCCTTGGCTTCGCACCACTCGCGGATCATGCCGCCAGCGGCCGGCCCCATCATGCGCGGCACCATGCGGTCGCCCATTTCCACCACGGTCAGGTCCACGCCGCGTTGCTTCAGCGCCTCCATGATGATGCAGCCGATGAAGCCCGCGCCCATCTGCAACACCCGCGCACCGGGCTGCGCCAGCTTGGCGATCTCACGCGCGTTCTCCAGCGTCCAGCAAGGGTGAATCCCGGGCTGATCCATACCGGGGATCGGCGGGCGCACCGGGTGCGAGCCGGTAGCGATCAACAGCTTGTCAAACGCCAGGGTTTGCCCGTCGTCCAACGTCACCGTCTTGCCCATCGCGTCCACCCGGGTGACCCGGGCGCGTACCTGCTCAATGCGCAAGTCAGCAAAGTGACTCGCGCCTTTGCGCAGGTAGGTCCCGCGTTCGTCGATGTTGCCAATCAACAGGTACGGGATCGCCATCCGCGAGTACGGCGGCTCAGGCTCGTCACCCACCAGGGTGATGCGGTCGTGCGGCGCGTGCTTGCGGATGGTTTCGGCCGCGATCACCCCAGCCGGGCCGGCGCCCAGGATCAGATGGTGCGCCATGCCTCAGAGTCCCAGGCGGGCCTTGGTGTCGGCGGTGGGGCGGCCTTCGGTGTCCCAGCCGCGCACCGCGTAGTACTTGGGCAGCATCTCGGGCAGCTTGTTCACCAAACCCTTGGCCGGACCGGACTTGGCCGGCTCGTTCAGCAGGCGCGGCGGCAGGCTGTCGTCTTTGGCGGTGAAACCGGCGGCGTTGTTGAACTCGCGCTCCATGTTCCAGATGCGCTCGCCGATCTTCTCCAGCTCCTCGGTGGTGTACTCGTCACCGCAGGCGGCAGCCACTTGCGGCGCCACGTCGGCCAGGCCCCAGGCGAAGCTGGTGAAGATGCAGATGCCGGCCGAGTCGAACGCGGCGGTCGCGTCCTGGAAGGCCTTGACCAATTCCGGCTTGCCGTCAGCGACCAGCGGGTCGGTCTTGACGGGAATGCCCAGCACTTCGGACGCCACGGTGTAGCTGCGCAGGTGGCAGGCACCGCGGTTGGAGGTGGCATAGGCCAGGCCAATGCCCTGGATCACCCGGCCATCGTAAGCAGGGAATTCCTGACCCTTGACGCTCATGGACAGCTCAGGGTGGCCGTACTTTTCACACAGGCGCTTGGAGCCCCAGCCGATTTCCACGCCAAAGCCCACGCTGTTGGCGGTCATGTCAGCCAGTTCGCACAGCGCCTGGGCCGAGCCGAACGGCGCCTCGATGCCGATCTGCTCCTTGGTCAGCACGCCCATCTCGTACAGCTCCATCACCGCACCGATGGTGGCGCCGAAGCTGATCGGGTCCATGCCCTGCTCGTTGCAGATGGTGTTGGCGTACTGCAGCGCTTCCAGGTCGTTCACGCCGTTGGCAGCGCCCAGCGCCCAAGCCGCTTCGTACTCCAGGCCGCCGGTGGCGCCCCAGTATTGCGGCTTGTTCTGCACACTGAAGTGGTTCTGGTCGATCTTGCTGATGCGCCCGCACGCGATGGTGCAGCCAAAGCAAGCCTGGTTGGTCACCAATTGCGCCTTGCCGTCGGTCGCGCGCGGCGTGGCCATGGCTTCGGCCGAAATGTCCTTGGCGCCTTCAAACTGGATGTCGCGGTGGTTGCGGGTGGGCAACGCGCCGATCTCGTTGATCACGTTCATCAGCACCTGGGTGCCGTAGGTGGGCAGGCCCTGACCGGTCACGCCGTTTTCGGCCAGGATTTTCTTCTTCTCGAAGGTGGCCTTCATGAAAGCCTTGGGGTCTTTCACGTTGCCCACGCCCTTGGTGCCGCGCACCGCAATCGCCTTGAGGTTCTTGCTGCCGGCCACGGCGCCCACGCCCGAGCGGCCCGCCGCACGGTGCAGGTCGTTGACGATGGCGGCATACAGCACCTTGTTCTCACCGGCCAAACCAATGGACGAAATGCGCAGCAGCGGGTCTTGCAGGCTGGTCTTGAGGATGTCTTCCGTCTGCCACACCGACTTGCCCCACAGGTGCGAAGCGTCGCGCAGTTCGGCCACATCGTCGTTGATGTACAGGTACACCGGCTTGGGGCTCGCACCCTCAAAAATCACCATGTCCCAGCCGGCCATTTTCAGCTCGGCGCCCCAGTAGCCGCCCGAGTTGGAGCAGGCAATGGCGCCGGTCAGCGGCCCCTTGGTGATGACGGTGTAGCGGCCGCCGGTGGAAGCCATGGTGCCGGTCAACGGGCCGGTGGCCCAGATGATCTTGTTGTCGGGCGAGAGCGGGTCCACCTTGGGGTCCACTTCTTCGACCAGGTATTTGGTGCCCAAACCGCGCGAGCCCAAGTAGGCACGGGCCCACTGCATGTTCAACGGTTCGGAGGTGACGGTGCCAGCCGTCAGGTTGACGCGGAGGATTTTTCCAGCCCAGGACATGTTCGTGCTCCTTACCTGATCAAGCGGCCGAAGCCTGGTTGCCGAGCTTGTCAGCCCACTGCTTCATCTTGTCGATGCCGGTCCAGTTGGCGTCGATGAAGGTGATCGCGCCGGTCGGGCAGGCCTCGGCACAGGCCGGCGCGCCACCGCACAGGTCGCACTTCTGCACCTTGCCGGTTTCTTGCACGTAATTGATGGTGCCGAACGGGCAGGCGATGGTGCAGACCTTGCAACCCACACAGGTGGTTTCGCTCACCACTTTGGCGCC
>JACCDQ011895343.1_pt1 | contig 11462 bp, 12 predicted proteins | sample 7446031 | NCBI WGS metagenome assembly JACCDQ01 (sample SAMN15323442, study PRJNA562643) | freshwater metagenome | isolation source: river surface water | place: USA:Blue River Watershed | collected 2017-08-17
AAAATCAAACTCAGTTTTACCAAATGTGACGTCAGCAAAAACAGGAGACATCACTTGCCTTGTTAACAAACCAATTTCAGTAGAGTTGATTGTTGATCTATAGCCAGCGTCGCCAGGAGCGTACCCATTTTGAACATTAAACGAATTTAAGTATGCATCAGCCAAAGCTTGCAATTCAGCTGCAGCCGAAGTTGCACGCTGCGTCCAGTCCGTAGCAGTAGCGGTGTAATCATCATTTAAGTTTACGTTTGCACGAACAACGTAAGCAAGGTCGCCAATTCCCAAAAAGCGGTTCAAAGCAAATAAACCAACTTCATTGCGGGCGTCACCGTGCAATGGTTTCCCAGCAGCAGTTTCTAAGAAAGAAGGATTTCCGTATAACTGCAAGCTTTGGCGCAAAGATGTTACTGTACGAACTGTGTTATTTTCAACAGTACCTAATGCTGTTTGCACTCCATCAGGTTGTAATTTGTTTTGCTGTGTGGCAACAAAGAAAAGCGGAACAGTGTCAGCGACACTGGGGACGAACATAGAGTCGTCAATCAGTTGCGTTATTACGCCAGGAGATACTAAAGATGCCATGTGTTACCTCTCAAAAATACAAGTAGCAAACGTATTTATGAACCTAAGTATTTTTAACGCCGCTTTCACGTTTTCAACCTTATGATCTCAGCACACACTTGGAAAACAATTTTGCTTGCTGAAAAAATATTAATATACCGCAACAATAAAATAACACTGAACCCTCACTGGGAATATAGAGCTAGATTGATTCCAGGGTTGTATAGAGAATTTATCGACCACTATGGTTGGTGCGATCTAGGGATTCGGGAACAAATTTTTTGCGTACTGAACAACATTGAAGAGCCACAAGGCTGCATCGGGTGTGGTTCTTTTGTGGGGTTCAATATACACAAAAATAGATACAACAGATTCTGTTCAAAAACTTGCTCACATCATCCAGCTGACGAAGGTGGCAAGAATAAGTCATCCGCATCTGCAATTTTACGATAGAGGATTCCTTCTCCGTTAAAATAGTCTACGATATCTTGATTGCTCATTTCAGAATCAACAGCTCCTATTCGCATATAAATTTTCTTAACGTAGTCATCTTTACTCTTTGCTGGAGGTGTTATCCATATTGGAAATTCAAACTGTAGACGAGTAATTATTGTTCGATCTTCGGCACCAACAGGGATCGTTTCTTCTAGGCCAACATCAACCAACTCAACTGATGTTAGTTTAGTCCAATCAAAACGTGCATCGCTTGTCTGTATGACCATTGTTGGATCAAACAGTACCAATATTTGTTCCAGTATCTGCAACTGTTGAACTTGATTGCTCGAATATGTATAAACCTCACAAGTCAGTTTATATGGTATTGGCATGTATCGGTGGAGCACTTGAACATCATCAGGCAACAACCCCCCTGACGGAAGATAAGAAAATCTATCTTCTTGTCCAACACCTTGGTAAATTTCTTTTGCGAGTCCTATGCCTGTCATGTATGTCGACATCATTGGAAGACGTATAGGTTTGTTTTGTGTATTGCCTGATGTTATCGATGCAACTACTTTGTCTATGCTACCATACATGATCGGAACCGATACCAGCTGTTCCTGTTCACCAGATCCTATTTTTACACTAAATCCTGTAAAAATGTTGGCAAATTGGATTAGATATCGTTCTATTTGGCGACCATAAAAATATGGATGTGTCTTCATAATATACTGCCTAAAACATAGCGGATATATTTATTATGAACCATGACAGCTTTTCCCGAAAACCAAACTTCCTTATGCATTCCTGAGTATGTTAATCCCATTTTAGAGTACACATCCGGGGTAACCAATTTAAAACCATTATATTCAGGCGTCAAAAACTGATTGAAAAACTGATCCACAGTTGTGGACGGATCGATGTTAATGTTCAACTTTAGTTGATTGCTAATAGCATGTGCGTTGTTAAGATTGGGGAGCAAATCAGTTAGTGTGCGAGTTATACTATTTGTGATATCTGGTTTGTCAAACAACTGGATAAATGAAAAGAACGATTTGTCCATAGTAGATGCGGGGGCAACAGCAAGTTTTGTGTTGTTATATGGAAAGACAAAATAAACGTTGCCAAACTCTGATGCTGACTCATAGTTAGTGCTGCATATCATGGATGAATGTCTATTGGGATACTTTTTCCAGGCAGGAACTTTATCCACTATTTCTGTGTTATATACTGCGTTTGACACCACACCGGGGCGACGTATTCGTGCTACATCTACTACACATGCAGGATCGACTTGGTCAGATCCTCTACATAGAGGAGTAAACATAGATTGACTGCAGTGTGCTTTTATTAGTTCAATTGCTCGGTCTATACCAACACTTTTTGCTTCTTTGTGGTATTGGTTGGATTCCACATTTTTTAACTCCACCAATAACCTACGCAGTTTCATTTGACATCCTGTAAACTTGTACGATCATCGTCAACAAGATAAGATTTTAATCGCGTCTTGTTTGTTTGGGCTTCATATCTATCATCACTTTCTAAGAATATCCATCGATTTTTCGCAAGACTATACCGATACAGCTTAGGAGGAATCTTTTCAGCTGTTAATGATTCGTAACTCATTCTGTGGTACTGCCCATTCTTTGGATTGTCAGGAAAACCGATACCATGATCCCCCATAGTAAACATCTCTGATTTGGTACCTGCTGGTGGCATTGCTGTTCGATAAGAAGCATTGTCTTGTAGTTTTGTAGGCTTGGAATAATTCGTCACCAACTTTTCAATATCAACCCCATGGTTCACTGCAGCTTGGACATGCTCGATAGGCAATTCTGTAATATCTGCGATCAACCCTGCATCTTGACCAAGTTGTGGAAGCATTTGATCAGCTGCTATTTGTATTGCCTCATTTGCCTGTAGAGCCAGTTCGCTAAACATGTTGTTTGTGTGGTAACCATCGCCCACATCACCAATGTCGGCTTCCAACTTCCCAACGATGTCCAACACTTCTTGACGAGCCAACATAGGACGAGCTGTAACTTGTTGGAACAAAGGGGCCCAACCAGGCGTATACCCCACGGTAGACCAAGTTACATCTGACACCTCTACATATTTTCTGACTATTTGCATGTCAGATGTAAATTGCATTTCACTTGGAATCTCGAGCACATCACCTATAATGACACCCCTACCTAGTTGTTTAACTGCTTCTGAAAAATTTACTGTTAAAGTTAACGTAGCTGTCGGTAGATCTATACCAAACCTCGAAAGTTCAGTGCTGATATTAATTAGATCGTAGAATACTTTGATCTTTACGGGATTTATACAATAAGATCGATCGCGATTTTCCACAAACAAAGGGGAATCTTGTATGTTGGCTAGGTCGGTTACTACAAATTCAAACATTTCGAATGTTGATACTTTCCACCGATCTGTAGAATGATGTCCCGTTATAGGGCGAATTCTCCACATCCTTGCTGGCACACTTTGTTTTACGTTATACACAACACGTTCGGAACTCATCTGTAATGTAACAATATCAACACCGTGCCACCGAGTACCATCATCACTTCGTTCTAAACGCACTTTACCAACCCAATTGATCGAATCTCCCCCTTGCTTTATAGCAATAGTAGTAATATGCTTACGAGCTTCGGCGTTAGCTTCCGGTGAATACATCAGCACACCTGTTGTTCTCTTTCGCAAACCAAAATCATATCCAATCCAACTAGCAGTAACATCAACACCAGTCGTAACTGACTCCCAATCAGTTGCAAATCTATCAAATGCGTTGTCGGGCGGATGGTCCTCTCTAAAATCGCTCGATATTGCACAGCCATTATTCGCAACATCAATTAGCGTTCCCTGTTGGTGAACACCAAGTAATTTAAAAACACAAGCGTCCGCACCACCTAAATTGAGATTTTCATTCGCAAGAGAATTAATGTATTGATTGTCTGCTAGTTGACTTTGAAGTTGACTTGGTGAACATCTCGAATTGTCAGAATTGTCTGGCAGACGAATTCCTGCAGGTGTTAATGCAACACAACCAACTGTTGTTGCACATACCGCTGGTGGCTGGTATGGCAACGGGCCGCATGTGTCACAACCAGTAACATTGGGGCCGCACGTATTCTTTGGTGAAACGGCTGCTGCAGATATTGCCCTCTTGGCAGCAACAACTGTCGGATCAAGAAATATACTCATTTTATCCCTTTGTTATACTACTGCCCAACCCCCAAGTTTCAATATCGGAAGCATTGTAGTCATCTAATTCTTTTCTCAATTGTTCTTGCATTGCGGCAGCGTCCGCCTTTAAAACATCAGCATTAAGGGATATGGCCCCCCCAGCTCCTGGTAGCGTACTAAACTTACCTCGCATGTCACCTAACATAATTTTTGCTTCTGTCAGTGCCCAATTTTCGATCCAATTCTTTGTCATCCTGTCAGTAAATAAGTCTTGCTCGGTTTTCTCAATTACAGCATCTACTAATATTCTTTCAGTTCGAGCAATTTTCCTTAAAATTGACAACTTTCTTGTACGCTCAGTCCAACTATATTGGAGCTCCGAAGCGAACAATTTAGCAACAACACTTTGATAACTAGCCAACAAATGATATGATAGGATATCAAAAGTGCCCGATACATACAATTGTTGAATCAACTGTTGTCCATATATTTCACCACCAAATGTTGAATTTAAAAATCCTCCACGAGGGCGATACAAATACAACACGTCAACAATTTTATTGAACCCAACGGCTTTGCTTGTTAAGGTGTAGTGTTGTTGGCCTGGGTGTAAATCCAGAAAGAAGTATCCTCGATTATAACCAGCGCCTGAATCACGGCGCATGTAGTCCAGCCCACGCTGAACCGCAAGATCCATCTGTTCTCTAGTCAGCTCGACACTAATAGTGGGAGCTCCCAACCTCATATATAAATTGTCTATAATGTGGCGCCGCTCATCTGACGAGCCGTCAGTACCGACACCAATTTCACTATACATTGGTATGCCTGTTGTACCGTCATTTCCAGGGACGGGTCTACACAATATCAGTTTAAGAGTTGATGTTAATAGGGGCGAATTGACAATCTCAACATATGATTCGCTACCACAGGTTGTCGATGATATAACTACATTATCCGATTGATCAACAGAAATAGCATATGGAGCATCAACAGAAACCCACTGTTTGCCGTCCCACGCGTGCGCTTGTTGATTCAAGTCAATCCAGCGAGTACCGATAGAGACGTTTGTAAGCGTCGTCTCGTATTGCTGTAGTGACCACCCTGTGCCGTCAAACTGTCGAAGTTCTGTGCCGTCAAACCATGTAGTTCCCAACAGTGGTGTGGTTGGATCATTTGCAGAAATTACGGGGGCAACGGGTGTCCAAACATTTCCATTCCGTTCATACCACAACAACGTGGTTGGATTGTACCAAAACCCGGCAATAATGTTAGACGGTTCTGCAACACTTTGCAGCATTTCGATTCCCTGCCATTCCCCCGAGTCTCTAACGTACCATAAGCCTTGTGATGTATTCAACCAAATTGTTCCTAGGACAATTTGTGGTGGTTGTGTTGGGTCGGTGTTTTGATTAAACAAATGTTCGGTAACTATTTTCCACGAATTTGTTAAACCATCATAGGTCCTGAGGGCACCTGTTAATGGGATAAAATGCAAGTCGCCTGCTGTTTCTTCAGTGATTGGTTTATGATAAAATGTTACAGAAACTGTATCCCACGTGGCAGTGAACGTGTTGTATTTTTTTCCTGTTTTCGCTACCGGATCCACCCATAACTGGTGAGCAACAGGTGTGGACGGCACAGATGTTGATATAACACTAGCAACTGGTTGCCAATCTGTACCATTCCAACTATTGGTAACCACAGTTGTGGTATCAAACCATAATGTTCCAACGGGTATGATGTCTGTGTCGCCATCATACACAAGCACTGGCGTCGGTATCCATCTATTTCGTGAAATATTCCAACGACTAAACACGTCGCCATTTTTCCACACCGCTGCTCCCGTTAACGATGGCGGCGTCAAAGGATCGTCGCCTGTTATTAAGTGCGGTTTATTAATCCACACATTCCCGTCAAATTGTCTTGCGGTTATCCCATCAAACCAGTACATATCGGTTGTCGGAATCGAAGGGTCGCGACTGAACACAATCGTATTGTCAACATTTGTCCAGCTTGATCCAACATATTCCTGCAACTGACCTGTTGTTATGTCGTACCACAGATCACCATCTGCTTTTATAGCCGGATCCGACGTCTGCACAATCGGTGAAATTGTCTGGTATTGATAACCTGTGTGTTGATACCATTTTTGGTCTTCTAGCACAAATTGGCCATACAACGGGGGATATTCAGAAGTAATAGATGTAAACGTCCGCATCCAAGCTGTTTCAAGTTCAGTGACGACCGACTGATACGTTGATAGTTGAGGTCCTCTCAACACCAATGATATTGGATTCCCATCTACAACCAGTTCAATAGGGTGATTTATTGTCAGGTCAGCAGTGCCAGGAAGAGTGTCTGTTAACTTAGCTCCGTTCAGTTGAATCGTTTGCTTTCCAGACACACACTCTATTTTTGGACCCCTCAAATCTTGTGAATAACTGTATATCCCGTCTTGGTTATACCTACACACATTATCGATTGCAAAAAACGCAAAATAGTACGTTGAGCAAGTTGGATCCAATCCGGTTACTGTTACACAACCAGTACTAATATCAGTGTTGCTGCTCCATAACACATATGCACCATCTAACTTGTCGCCTGCAAACTCCATCTGATTCATTGTTGGATCAGCAGTGTAACAACAAACTCCATCTTTTGGTTTGTTGTTTTGGTCTATGGGAGCTCTACTACCAATGAGCACTCCACCTGAATAATTTCCACTGGGTGTTCCACAGCCAGTTGCTGGCGATGGAGGGGTTGGTGACCAACAAACATTCCCTGTCGTACCTGTTTCTCTCGTAAACGTTAGTGTTTGAGAATTTCCTTCTTTTCGTATGCCACCAGGTGCATCAAAAAATGATGTTGAAGTCATGCATTGTTTTTGTGTGTTGGATTATTTATCAACATTCAACTTGTGACCACGTCGTATATCTTTTATAAATACTATTGTTACGGTCGCCGAATGGGGCCGAACAATTTATCTTGCTTTTAAAGGAGAAACATTATGTTTGAAAGAGACATTGCACGTTCTTTCGTGCTCGATTTTAACCGCGTTAACGATCTGTTCAATTTACTAAACACTGACGTTCCAAAACGGTATGTTAGTTCATTCCCCCCTGCTGACGTATTCCAGTTAGAAAACGATTGGGTCATTCGTATGGCAGTTGCTGGATTTACTAGGAACGAAATTGAAGTATCAGTAGAAGATGAACAGCTTATCGTTAAAAGCGCCAAAGCAGTTAATGATCTTAAACTACCTGAGGGGGCAAAGATTCTTCAGAGTGGTATTGGAAAGCGCGCATTCGAACGTCGGTGGAAACTTAGCCAAGGAATGGAAGTCGTTGACGTTGTGCTACAAGACGGAATTCTAACAATTGGCGTTACACAACAAGTACCAGAAGACAAAAAACCAAGATTATTTAAAATTGAGGACGCGCCAAGCAAATCCTCCATGCTTGAACGAGTAACTGGGTTGCTCAACTAACAAAAAGCCTTCGGTTAACCGAAGGCTTTTTTTGTGTCGTCTATCTTATTCATAAATACCTCACGTGATTACCAGCAGTACAATGCAACAACATGCAATCGGCACGATAAACGAAAATCAGGCGATGGAGTATGTGGATAAAGTTGCTCAAATTTTAACCAATAAACCTACAGACATTCCAAAACTGAATAAGAAAAAACGCGAAAAAATTGCTCTTATTCTAACGGGGTTGTACGTATTGTCGAACAGCAATTATCGAAAATCTCTGAAAATCTCTGACGAGACGTATCAAAAAATAACATCCAAGTTGATAAGCAATGGGGCTGCAGTACATCACACCATAACAGCTGGGAAACACTTGCCGTCTATGTTACAGATCATCGAAAAGGGACTCGAGCGTTTTGATAGAATGCCAAAAGTAGAGCAACAGAGCTTTATACAATCTTTGGAGAAAACGTACAACGCATTAAAATAAACAACACGTTTAGTCTGCTGAATTTAGAAGTTGAATAATACGCCCTAACTTTATTTATCTTCTTAGTTGAAAGGGACTATATGGGACGAAAAATAAACACAGCAAGAGCAGCTAAACGGTCAGGTGCAACGCAGCTGTATCTTGTTGAAAATGATGCTACATTGGATCAAACACGGAGGCGCAAGACGTGGTCTCAACGTGACTGTAAAGACGTCACACCACTAACCGATAGACAACGTGAAGCGTTTCAGTGTTGGTTTCAGCGTACAGATTCTCACTTAGCACTTCTTGGTAGCGCTGGAGTTGGGAAATCTTATCTTGGTTGTTTTCTTGGCATTAACGAGGTGCTCAATCCAAAAACAGAACAAAAACGACTTATAATAGTTAGAAGTGCTGTTGAAACTAGAGCTCAAGGATTTTTACCTGGTACCCTCGAAGAGAAAGAGCAAGTGTACAAACTACCATATGTTGATATTTTTCAAGATCTTTTTGGCAGAGCAGCTACGTTTGAAGATATGTGTGAGTCAGGCATCGTTAAATTCATGACAACGTCCCATGTTCGTGGTTTAACGTTTGATAATGCCATCATACTAATTGATGAAAGTCAAAACTTAACCAAACATGAAATTAACTCAATTGTTACGCGTGTTGGGCGCGGCTCTAGGATCATTTTCCTGGGCGATGGTTACCAAAATGACCTACATTCCAAAAAGGGAACGGAGGTTAGTGGTTTTGACTATGCTGTAGCGATGATGAGTAAAATCGAATCGTTTGATTTAATTAAATTTACTCATGACGATATCTGTAGATCAGAATTCGTAAAACAGTGGATAATACAATCTGAGCGCTACATGTAAATAAAGGGAGCTACCAGCTCCCTTTATTATGCGATTTAAATTCCAGTTAAAACAAAAGTCATGTTGTGGTGGTGGAAATTCTACTACGTTAACGTCAGCTAATTATAATTTGGCGCCTGAAAATATAAATGCTGCGTTTGTTCGAGCACTTGATAGCTTTAACACAAATTACCACACAACCCCTACGGAAATTTTAGTAACACAGTCCGAACTCACACTAATGCAGCAACAGCTTATCGCTAGCGAATTTTCCATAAACAAGGGACGATTGCATTATCGCAAAATACCAATATCGGTACAGGAGTAACAACAATGCCATGGGTTAGTAGTTTCTTTGCTACAGGTGAACAAGCCAATGCACGAATGGTTATATGCAACAGCTGCGAGGATTTAACAAAAACCAAACTTTGTCGCAATTGTGGATGTATAATGCCAGCAAAAGTTCGGCTAAAGTCGAAAAGTTGTCCTATAGGTAAATGGGGAGCAATTAACGATACAGGCGAACAACATTTCGTTGATGATCAAGTTTAGGCTGAACAACAAACAGCTGAAGAGCAAACGATTCAACAATTTCAAATTAAAAAATAAGGTGCTATATAGCACCTTATTTTTATCTCAATATTCCCATCAGATCCCGTTGTTTTATAAACAGGTACTTAGTTTTCTCGATTTCAAACACTTGGCCTGTGCCTTTGTTAAACAATACACGATTCCCTGGTTGTACAACCATTGTATCGAATTTTTCATTTATTTCAACACCAGGTCCAACGTTTACAACAGTACCCGTTTGTACACCTGTTTCTTTCTGGTTACCAACTAGTACAATGCCTGTAGATGTTTGCTCTTCAGCTTGGTCCGGGAGGATAACAACAAAATCACGCAGTGGTTTAATTTTCATAACAAAACTATAGTTTTAACTATTATATATTTTCAACAATTTGTATACTAGATGTTAATTGCACCAGCTTTGTTTCGTACCGCCACTGTATGATCTGGCAAAATTTGAACGAATTAAAATTTCACCAAGGTCACCGGCACGAGTGCGTATGGTTCCCAATATACGAAAATACTTGTCACGACCATGAACTTCGACATACACAATTTCACCTTTAGGTATCAACTTTCGAACCAATGAAGTGGCGTGTTCAGACAGCGCTGCTTCGTGCTCACACTGCGCCAGATGACCTTTTTCGGGCGTATCAATACCAACAGCTCTAATTGAAATCGTGTTACCCAATTCAGGCAACAACCAAGGTGCTTTAACAACGATCGTGTCGCCGTCGGTTATTCTCACCACTTCCATTTGGTATCCCGCATAAGAGTAAGAACAGATCGACAGTGAACACAAGGCTGTAAAAATAGCCAAACATTTTTTAATCATTTGCTATTATCACATTCTGACGCAAGACGTTTTTCTGCGCGTTCTGTACCTTGTATTCTTTTATTCAATTTACGGCTGGCAGAGTTGGCTTTCTTTGGGTCATTTGCTGAGATTCCTTGTGCCAGTTTGTCGCTTTCGAGGTCTATATCTTGATCTGCTTTTTTGCTATACGAGTATATCGTATCTTTGTTCAACTCAACGATAGTCGATTCATTTGTTCTATTCAACTTGATGTTTTTCTTATCAAGTTGAATAGAACCATCGTCGTGGTCAACCGTGTACGTCTTAGGAGCACCTTTATACAAACCGTGCCTGATTTCTCCAATGTGACCAACTTTACCGTGATATGATTTGCCAGGCGCGTGAATGACAACTTCGGTTCCCAATTTAATTGCTTCTTCAAGATTCTCATTTTGTGGATGCAATCGATCGATTGCCTTGGATATACCTTTTTGACGGCGTTTTTCTTTTTTAGCAAACTCGCGTTGTTGATCACCTGTAGTATTTCTTCGACCCATATTTTGATGACCAAAATCACTAGTTGCTCGATTAACATATTTGGATAGTTTTTCCGGACTCAATTCTGTAATGGTCGATTCATTCTGAGGATACATATCTCTTACAGCATGATTTAGCGCTTTTTTCGCATCTTCGAGCGTGGAGTGTGTTGATTTGTGGTGTATTCTTGTTGGCGATTCGTGTGCTGTTTGATTTGTCCAGTATCCTTTGCGTACCATGTGTACTGCTTGATAGAATGGTTCTTTACCTCTTTCGTGCCAAAACGATATTGTTGATTGGTGTCTATCAGCTGGTGAATCTTCTTTGTAATCTTTTGTCCACTGTTTGTGGACTGTACCATCACTGGACCATGAATTGACCAATACATACCCATCACCCAATCGCTGGGTGCCCTGCTCCACTAATTGTTGTAATGCTTCTTGAATGATTGACATATCATATCCCACAAAACAATATTTATGTTACAAATTATTAGTTAATGAGTATTTCAATGTTCCACAGTCCCACACACGCCACGAATTTTTAGTGTTTGTCGCTTAGAAAGGGGAGTAG
>JACCDQ010412212.1_pt1 | contig 11460 bp, 9 predicted proteins | sample 7446031 | NCBI WGS metagenome assembly JACCDQ01 (sample SAMN15323442, study PRJNA562643) | freshwater metagenome | isolation source: river surface water | place: USA:Blue River Watershed | collected 2017-08-17
CGCAGGGAAATTGGTCGAGAAAACAACAGTATTACGCTTTGAGGTGAATCAGCCGTTGAGTGAGGACCATCTTGAATCGTTGCCTCCCCATTGCGAACCCGATGTCCTCTGCGTGACCCATAATGAAACAGCCAACGGGACTACGGTAAGAGATTGGACTTCGTTGGTAGCAAAGTTCCCTGAAGCACTGATTGCCGTCGACGCAACCTCGTCGTTAGGAGGGGTGAATTTACCTTGGCAAACCGCTGATGTATGGTTTGCTTCTGTTCAAAAATGCTTGGGTTTACCCGCAGGCATGGCTCTGCTGGTCTGTTCTCCTAAGGCATTAGAAAGAGCGTTTGAATTAAATGATCGAAGTTTTTACAATAGTCTTTTGTTTATTCACGAAAATTTTCAAAAATTTCAAACGCATTACACGCCTAATGTCTTGGGGATTTATCTGTTAGATAAAGTGATGGAAAATATCGAACCGATTGCGATGGTCGAAAGAACTATTATGACTAGAGCACGAGCATGGTATCAGTTTTTTGAAGATAGTATTTTGCCTGTTCAATGTTTAGTAAATAACCCTGCTGTTCGTTCGGATACCGTTATTACGATACAAGGCTCTGAAAGTTCCATTGCCTATATTAAGGCAGTTACGGAGCAACAAGGCATTACGCTTGGTAATGGCTATGGAGCTTGGAAGAATACGACTTTTAGAATTGCTAATTTCCCAGCAATCAGCGATTTAGAGATTGACGAATTAAAAGAAGTACTTAGCTCCATTGCAACTTTGTAGGGTGTTGTAGGTCGCTAATTATCCCAAATAGATTATTCACAATTACTTCATCAAACTTATGGAAATCAACTTTAAAGAAATCCTTTCGGTTTCACTCATTCTTTTTTCAGTTATTGATATTTTAGGGTCTATCCCAATTATTATTGACTTGCGTAAAAAAACAGGAAGTATTCATCCCGAACAGGCTACACTAGTGGCCGCAGGAATTATGATTGGTTTTTTATATGTGGGTAAATCTATTTTAAATTTACTGGGTGTAGATGTGAACTCTTTTGCCATTGCAGGAGCAATTATTATCTTTTTGATTGGGTTAGAAATGACCCTTGGACACAGTATTTTTAAGTCTGAAGGTGTTGGAAATAGTAGTAAGGCTGCTTCTGTCGTACCGCTTGCTTTCCCAATTATTGCGGGAGCTGGAACAATGACTACGATTCTATCTCTCAAATCACAGTTCGAAGAAATTAATATCCTAATTGGTATTTTGGTGAATGTCCTTTTTATTTATTTGGTCTTGCGTTCGAGTGAATGGATAGAAAAAATTATCGGTCAAGCAGGTGCGAATGTATTACGAAAAGTATTTGGGGTAATACTATTAGCCATTGCAATTAAAATCATCAAAACAAGACTCATTTTATTGTAGTCCTGTATTACTGGTCATTATCTATTACTCATTAATCATTACGTTAAGCGTGGCGAAAAAAGCTAAATTTTATGTAGTCTGGAAAGGGCGAAAAACAGGGGTGTTTGATTCTTGGGCAGAAACAGAAGAGCAAACCAAAGGCTTTGAGGGAGCTCAGTACAAATCTTTTGAAAGTTTGAAGGAAGCTGAAAATGCCTTTAAAGCCAGCTATTGGCAAGCCGTTCAGAAAGCACAGACAGGAGGAAGAGCCACTAAGTCCAGTGCTTTAGTAGGCAAACCAATTGCCGAAAGTATTTCGGTGGATGCCGCCTGTGCAGGAAATCCAGGAGTACTAGAATATCAAGGTGTGGAAACTGCTACCAAACGAGTACTCTTTTCGATGGGGCCTTTTCAGCAAGGAACCGTCAATATTGGCGAGTTTTTAGCGATTGTACATGGCTTGGCCTTCTTGCAAAAGCATGAATCTACAGTTCCAATTTATTCTGATTCGAGAACCGCCATTAGCTGGGTAAAAAATAAGGCTATTAAAACGACTCTTGAACGAAATGCCAAAACGGAAGAATTATTTCAATTAGTAGACAGAGGAATCGCATGGTTAAAGAATAATAAATTTCCCAATAAAATTATTAAATGGGAAACCGAATTTTGGGGGGAGAATCCTGCTGATTTTGGAAGGAAATAATATTGGATTTAATATTAGATGTTTGCATGGGTTTTACTTGGCATCGTTTTGATAATTCTTCATGTCAGCATATTTATCAATAAATCATTATTTGGATATATTCGTTACGCATTATCCATTACTCATTAAAAAGTGTTTCAATTTAAGCAGTTTAAAATAGAGCAAGATAAGGCAGGAATGAAGGTGACTACGGATGCATGCATCTTTGGAGCTTATTTACCTGTGGAAGATAAAAAGAGAATCATCGATATTGGCACAGGGACGGGCTTACTGGCTTTGATGATGGCTCAACGAACAGAGGCACGCATTGATGCCGTAGAATTGGACGAGCAGGCTTTCCAACAAGCATGTATGAATATTCAACAAAGTAATTTTATAGGACAAGTACAGGTTTTTCATCAGGATATTCAGTCGTATGCAAAGGAGCATCTTCAACGGTATGATTTAGTAATCAGTAATCCTCCTTTTTTTAATAATCATTTAAAGTCGAGTAAAGAAACGAAAAATAAGGCACTCCATACGGATACCCTTTCTTTTGATGACTTATTGGACGCAGCAAAGGTGATGATGGCTGATGATGGCACATTTGTTGTATTATTACCAGAATATGAAACAAGTCTTTTTATAGATATTGCTTGTAAAAAAGAGTGGAAATTACAAAAGAGATTCGTAATCAGACATCGAAAAAATGCAAAAATATTAAGAATTATTACGACCTTTGGGCTCGATGAGAGTACGCTTGTGGAAGAGGAATTCGTTATTAAAAATCAAGACGAAACTTATACAGAGGCATTTGCACGGTTGTTAGGAGAATATTACTTAATTTTTTAGCAGGAAATTTAGAAAATACTATGTTAGATATTTCAATAGTTGTTCCATTATATAACGAAGACGAGTCGTTGCCTGAATTAGCCGCATGGATTGAGCGAGTAATGATAGCCAACCAATTTTCGTATGAAGTTATCTTTGTGAACGACGGAAGTAAAGATCAGTCTTGGAAAGTAATAAAAAGCCTTTCTGAAAAGAATACCGCTATTCGAGGTATCTCTTTTAGCCGAAACTATGGAAAATCAGCCGCTTTGCATGTTGGTTTTGAGGCTGCAGAAGGTAATGTCGTTATTACAATGGATGCAGATTTACAGGATAGTCCTGAAGAAATACCTGAGTTGTATCGTATGATTATGGAAGACGATTATGACTTGGTATCAGGGTGGAAACAAAAGCGTTATGATCCACTTTCGAAGACCATTCCAACCAAATTGTATAACGCAGCCATTTCGTGGATGTCTGGAATTAAACTACATGACAATAATTGCGGTTTAAAGGCTTACAAAAAAGAAGTTGTTAAAACCATTCGTCTGTATGGAGAAATGCACCGTTATATTCCTGTACAAGCAAATTGGAATGGCTTTAGTAGAATTGGAGAGAAAGTCGTGCAGCATCAAGCTCGTAAATACGGAACTAGTAAATTTGGAATAGAACGCTTCTTATACGGTTTACTCGATTTACTTTCTATTACCTTTGTACAAAAATATGGTAAACGGCCAATGCACCTTTTTGGTGGATTTGGTATCTTATCATTTTTCTTTGGAGCATTGGTAACTACTTGGTTAATAGCGGATAAGGTGTATAATATAGCGAATCATTTACCTTATCGCAACGTAACCGATAACACATGGTTTTATCTAGCCTTAGTGGCTATTATTATCGGTACACAATTATTTTTAGCAGGATTTATTGGAGAATTAATGACCATGAATTCAGATAGGACAACCGATTATCAGGTACGAGATCGTATTCGAGTGTAAGGCAATTGAGTTGGCTCACTGGAAGAATTAAGCATTACACATTAATCATTATTTTATTATGTCAGATTTAGCTTGGCTTGGTAGAACCAAATTATTGGTAGGAGATGAAGGGCTTGAAAAGCTTCAAAAGGCTCACGTATTGGTAGTGGGACTAGGAGGGGTGGGCTCATTTGCCGCCGAATTTATTGCTCGTTCAGGAGTTGGAAAAATGACCATTGTCGATGGTGATGTAATAGATCCTTCTAACCGAAATCGTCAGTTACCTGCTCTTTCCTCTAATCATGGGGTATTGAAGGCAGAAATTATGAAAGAGCGTCTCTTGGATATTAACCCAGCCTTAGACCTAACAGCAATTGCAGAATTTCTCTCGCCAGAAGCTGCCGAAAAAATATTAAGCGAAAACCATTTCGACTATGTAATGGATTGTATTGATTCTATTACGCCTAAGTTAACCTTGTTGACAACAGCTCATAGAAAAGGACTTCGCATTGTGAGTTCAATGGGGGCAGGAGGTAAAGTTGACCCCACGAAATTAAGAGTAGCCGATGTTTTCGAAACTCGCCAGTGTTATTTAGCTTCGCTAGTACGTAAGCGTTTGCGTAAAGAAGGGATTCGTTCAGGAATTAAAGCAGTTTTTTCGTTAGAAAAACACGATGATGAGTCCTTAATGCTTACGGATGGCTCAAACTTTAAGAAATCAGCCTATGGAACTATTTCTTATATTCCTGCTGCTTTTGGTGGTGTTTGTGCATCAGTTGTGTTACGAGATATTTTAGCTTATCCTATAGATATGGAAAAAAGACCTAAAGAGCTGGTACAACGAGAAAAAAAACAACGAGAAGTAGAAGCGAAACGTAAGAAAAAAATATAAAAAACCCCCGATAACCTATGGCTATCGGGGGTTTTTAGTTTATCTCCTAATTATTAATTGTTGGCCTACATGGATGATAAAGCCTCTGATATGATTCATTCTTACAATATCATCTACTCGTAAGTTATATAACTCAGCGATGTGATAGACTGTTTCTCCTGCCTTTACTGTATGAATTTTATCTACATTTGTGGCGATTCTTGTATTGGCCACGGCTACTGTCGGATAATTGCTATCACTATCAGCTAATTCATTACTATAAATAGTGAGGTTTTGCCCTCTTTGAACGTTGTCATCTACTAAGCCATTCCATTTTTTTATATCTGCTACACTAACGTGATACAGTAACGAGATACGATACAGGTTCTGTTTAGGAGCAACGGTATGAACAAGAGTATTACTTGAGACAGATGATGTGTAAGAGCCCAAATCCTCTGTTGATAATACTTTACTTTTGTCGACAAGGTATTTCCCTACATTAGGTGAGTCATTTTCAGCCCCTTGGATAGCACCACCTTTTTGAGGTGCTGCAACTTGTAACGTTTGTCCAATACGCAAGACACTTGTTGGAGAAAGACCATTTAATTCATACAATTTTAAAGGAGTCATTCCATACGTCCGAGCAATGCTGTAGAATGTCTCTTTAGGCATAACTGTATGTACTTGTTGTGCATCGTTGTTGTAATCGTTTCCTTTTTTGACAGTATTTGTGAACTTCGCAGGACTTACGTCATAGCTAACAACGCTACTTTCTTCTTTAGGAGCTTTTGCAGAAGGGTCTTCTTTTGGCTCATAGCTTACCGTATTCAATGGAGCGGCAGGGCTACTTACCGGCTCTTCTGGCATCTGTACATACTCAATTGTTTGCATTTCTGGACGAGATTCCCTTAAGTATAATAATCTACCTTTTTGAAGACGTTGTACTTGTGTAAATCTATTTTTTTCCAACAAATCACTCAATTGTATTCCATACATTTGTGAGATTTTCCAAAGAGTCTCATATCCTTGGACGGTATGATAAGCTATTTCTGCACGACTTTTTTTCTTTTTAAGGTAGTAAACCTCCCCACTAATAATACGTTCACTCAATGAAATATCATTGTATTTCAAAAATCGATTTACGTTGATTCCCGCACGATTCGCAATACTTTCGGGCGTATCGCCAGATACAGCTAAAATACCCTTGATACCATTGATTTCGTAATAAATAGGGTCAGTCTCACGATTCGTTTCTTGTGTAAGACGGACCAAGACTGGAAAGCCTAAGTCTTGATTAGGAGTACTTGGTAATGCTCTTCCATTTTTTTGATTATCAATAGTCGCTTTTAACTCGACATAACGGTCAACATCTGCCGTGATATAGATAGGATAGTCTTTGTCATCAGGAATGGTTGTAGACTTTAACCATGTATTGTTCACAACAATTTCAGATACACTAACGCCTAACTCACTAGCAATCGTTTTAATACTTTTGCCACGAGTATTTTTATACTCTAAAAGATAAGCATTGACAGGTTCGTGTCTTACTTTTAGAAATTCATTTTCTAAATAATAACGATAAGCTAAAAAGCGAATGATATAAGGGTCTGCACTTCCTGTGATATTGATTTCTTTCTTGTAAGCCCAATCAATGTGTGACATTTTTCGTACAGCACTCAATCCTGAACGATAAGAAAGTAAGGATGATACCCAGTTGTGAAGAATGAGATTACTTCGTTTCAGGTAAATAGCCATTGCTCTCGTTGAAGCCTGAATATGGCGACGTTCATCTACCTGTGAATCCACACGTAAGCCTGCTTCAATGGCTGTAGCTTCTTTAAATTGCCAAAAACCTACAGCATTAGAACTCGAAATCTGATCTGGGAATAAGCCACTTTCCAATGCACATAAATACTTCAGTTCGTCAGGAATACTTTCTTCCTTTAATTCCTTCTCAATGATAGGGAAATAAAGGGACATTCGACGAAGCATCGCTTCTACGTATTTTTTATTGGCACTTAAAGTATAAATCTCTTTAGAAATTAAAATACGAGCATCTGCGTCAACTTTAACTTTTACAGGACCAATTGTCATTGTAGATGGAATTTCTTGTGCTTCAGATGGAGCATAGCAGAGAATTGCCAAGAGCGATAAAGACGTGCGCTTAATCATGTTATTATATTTTGTGAAAGTCCAAAGTAAAGGCTGTACGAATCAACAAAGGGTCAGTTGTTGTTCAAATATACATCCAAAAATTATAGCGTCAAACAAATATGACGAAAAGACGATAGTATTGCATTTATAAACTACTTGCAGAGTTTGGGCTACCTACTTATTTTGAAATGGCGGTGGAAACTACTTAACTGTTTTGGCTATATGCAATCTTAAAAATCCTATTAGATTTCATCTCAATTAAGATGCCAAACTGTATGAGAAAAGTTCTTTTTCATGTAAATTCGTTAAAATGAACACTAAAAAGGCTAATTTTGCTCAAAAAAGCAACGTATAGAGTATTCCCCGCAATAATATAAAGATGATATTAATCGAAAATACAGTAATCAGTGATGATATAGCAGAGAAATTCTTTGTCTGCGATTTAATAAAATGTAAAGGTGCTTGCTGTGTTGAAGGCGATTTAGGGGCTCCTTTAGAAGATGTAGAGCTTCCTGTAATGGAAGAAATTTACGAAGAGGTAAAGCCTTACTTGTCGCAAATCGGTATCGAAACGATTGAAAAGGAAGGTAAGTTTGTGAAAGATTGGGAGGGGGATTATTCTACTCCTGTCATTGAAGGGCGTGAGTGTGCTTATGCCATTTATGATGATAAAGGTATTTTAAAGTGTGGTATTGAACAAGCTTATTTTGATGGTAAAATTGGTTTTAGAAAGCCTATATCATGCTTTTTATATCCCATTCGTATTACAAAATACGAACATTACGAAGCTTTAAATTATGATCGCTGGCACATCTGTTCTGATGCCTGCTCACATGGAGAACAGCTTGGAGTTGAATTGTATAAATTTTTGAAAGACCCCTTGATTACGAAGTACGGAGAAGCGTGGTATCAGGAGCTATTATCAGAAATTAAAGATCGTGAGTTAGAGAAAGAAGACTAATGAAATCGAATCGCTTTGATGATATTTATGAGGTAGTCAGGTTGATTCCTCGTGGAAGAGTCACATCTTACGGAGCTATTGCAACGTACTTAGGTGCTAAGGGTGGGGCAAGATTAGTCGGTTGGGCCATGAATGCCTGTCATCAGGATGTAACTATTCCCGCTCATCGAGTTGTCAATCGAATAGGTATGCTTACAGGTAAAGCCTTTTTTGGAGGAAATCGCATGGAGGAATTACTCCAAGAAGAAGGAGTAGAGGTGAAAAATGATAAGATAGTTAATTTTGAATCTCACTTCTGGTCACCAGCAGAAGAGTTACTCCATTAACCTAAAAAGGTTGTCTCTATTTAGGTTTGGAAACCTTAGAGACAACCTTTTCTTTTTCAGAAACAACGTGGGGCGAATTATCCTCTTGGGGTCATTCGATAGGTAATATTTACGGTTTGGGTATGTTCATCAACAATCCCTGCAAAAAAACCAGCAAACACAGCTGCTGTTGGCAAGTCAATTTCATCAATATTCTTGATGTCCCATTTTACTTTTTTAGCATCGATGCTCAAGTGTAAATCTAAATGAGCATGATCTTTTTTGATAATATCCCAATTAAGCTCTTGTCCGTCGTTAAAGGACATCGTTAGTTTTGATCCATTATCTTCGAGTTCCCATTCTCCTTCGTGCTTATCGCCTCCCTCATCCGTATAAAGGACAGTGCCATCTTTTCTGAGTTTAATTGACTCTTTAGAATAATCGTGAAGGTTGGATATGTCTCCTTTTTGATAAATCACTTCTTTGCGTGCATCAGCTTGGTAGTTAACGATGTTAACGGTCCAAGTTTTGGCAAGAAAATCCTCCAACTCTTTTTCAGGAGGAGTGCTAAACGTTGTTTCTGTTTTTTGAGAGGCTGCAAGGTCATTTTGATGTTTTTTAACCTTACATGCAGCTACGGATAGTACAATTAAAATAACTGCACAAATCATTTGGACTACTTTTCTCATTTTTTATACATTTAGATGAAAGATGTTTTCTTTTAAACATCTTGAAAATGCCTTTTCCGACCAAATCGGAGAGACGTATTTAATACTTAGGAATATGCTGTAATTAAGATTTTATTTGTCGTGTAGACGGAATACTACACTATTGTCCTTGTCAATTTTATATAGAGCCGAACAAGTATATACACCATTGGAAAATGGGCATTCGATTCTTTTATGAAATAAGGATTGTAAATAAAGTGAATATATAATAAGTAGGATTTTTTATGGAAATGTGGTTTCCCGATTTTAAGGGAATTTAAGAAGCGTGGTTAGTAAGACTCTGAAAAACAGATAAATGAAGTCTTTTGCTGTGTATTTGATTCAAAGAACGATTTGTACATTTCCACAAGCGTAGGTCAAAGATAAAGCCTTTGACTTTACAAAAACAAATCTTTTAACATTTTTTAAGTGAAGTTTAATGTTTTGTATTAAATTTGTCTAATTATTTATTGGAAAAATTATATATGGGTTGGTCTGATATTTTTTAAAATATATGTTATGCAGGAGAATATAAAGAGAAATGATTGATTGATAGAAAGTTATCCCTAGGGATATAGAATGAATATAGATTTAATATAGGATGACAAGAAAAAGGTAATATATTACCTGACGATACCAACTAGGTATAAAAATACCTGTTAGTATGTCGTATAGTAGAATTTTGATGTGTTAGTTTATTAATACAAAATAACAGCTACTTTGAAGAATAAAAAATACCTGTTAACAGGTATTTTTACGTTAATTTTCTTATTTATTCATAAATTTAAGTAGTTAGGTTTTACCCAGTGGAAGGTTCTTAAACAATTATATGATGACGAATATTCTTCAATACAAAAAATACTACTGGTTGCTACTGCCTTTACTTTTATTACAAGGATGTAGTGGAGGTGGGAAAAAAGAAGGTAAGCATACTACAATTGTTACTGTAGGGAAAGGTTTTTTGAACAAGGATATCAATAATAATGTCTTGGTTTGTCAAAACTTTAAGGTAGAGGACTTGAAAAAAGAGGGAGAGGGCTGTATTCTGGAGAACTTTTCGGTCTGTGAAAATCAAGAGACAGTTATGTATGGAAACTCTTATAAACAGCCCTATGGCTGGGCTTATTTTAAAGTTGTGAATGAGAGTGATACGATTCAAGAGCTTGTCATAGAAACGAATCATATCAGGTGCGATGGTTTTGGGGCATATCTTTTAAAAGAAGGAAAGATAATTGCCTCAGAAAAGGTGGAACGAAATACGCCTATTGCTCAACGGAAATACCCATTTCTTGATTTTGCCCTTCCAATCCATATACTACCAAGGGATACTCTAGGAGTACTTGTCTGGTCTAAGCGACTATCTGCTATCAACGAGATTAATTTGCAGCTTTATTCTAGGGAGACATTTCTTTCGATGGCGTCTTCAAGGGAACATTCAGGAGTGTTTCAAGTTACCTCTACTTTTACAATCATGATGATTGTTTTTATGATTGGTGTAATTTTTAGGCAGCAACTATTGTTGGACTATGCATTTTTTCTTTTTGGCGTAACTTTAATGTTGTGTAATAACTCGTACTTTTTTGATTTGGTAACGTTTCCGAAGTTTAGCAATGTTAATGCTTCGAATATTGGCTCGTTTATGGCGTTTCTAACCAATGCTATTTTTCATCCTTTTGGTTACAGAATTGTACGAGGCTTTAAGATTAATCAAAAAAGATACCTTCTGGGAGCAAAAATACTGGTGACACTCAATTGTACGATGATACTTGCTCTGTTATGTAGTAAAGAAATTGCCTATATTTTACCTAGTATGTTTCTTCTGCTGACGCTGGCTAATGTGCTATGGATTTTGTATTATTCAGCCCTTGCCTATATTCGAGAAAATATTAAGTACTATTTTTGGGCATCTGCTGTTTCTTCTTTACCCTTGTTATTGAAGTTAGGTCTTAATATACTTCAGCTACAAACTTATCGTTTGGCATTTAATCTTAACGATGTAAACACAGTTGTTATTTTGGTCAGTATGATGTACATTACCATCGAACAGTTTCGAAATGAACTCAACTCAAAACAAAATTTTGAACAAAATCTTTTGAAAGAACGAGAGACCATGGATAAGCTAAGGCATGATGAAATCGAAAGTGTAGGCCGTAACCTACATGACCAAGTAGGTAATACCTTAGCTTCAGCTTTAGGTTACCTGAATATGAAATCGGTTGACCTTGACATTGTCAAAAAACTAATTTTGAACGCCATTACGGAGTTGCGTTTTATTAGTCATAATTTAGTGAAAGATAACAACGACCCTTTAACTGAAAAAATAGGATTATTAGTGGCTCGTTTTAATGACTTTTCGACAATACAGTTTGATTTTCAGGATTATAGCGAAGCTAAATTGAATTTGTTAGGTCGTTTACAACAGCATAATATTTATAGTATTATTCAGGAATTACTCACGAATGCCATCAAGCATTCACAAGCGAATGAGGTTGATATTCAAGTTTTTGAGCGAGATAACTGTTTGCAGATTAGTATCGAAGACGATGGTATTGGCTTTGCACTTGAACAAGAA